>Ga0209006_10001271_pt1 | contig 22863 bp, 23 predicted proteins | sample JacPin_JW_Ref_O2_FD_188567 | JGI IMG/M metagenome (GOLD analysis project Ga0209006, IMG submission 188567) | Forest soil microbial communities from Algoma, Ontario, Canada - Jack Pine, Ontario site 1_JW_Ref_O2 (SPAdes) (version 2) | ecosystem: Environmental > Terrestrial > Soil > Boreal... | reverse complement strand
TTCCGATCACGGGATCGGCCCTTTTAATCTTCCGGCAGCGGCAAACGACAGCAACGAGGTTCACGCAAGCCAGTCGCCGAGCTTGCGGAGCGCGTCGCGGGTGGCCTCGGATGTGGTCTCGGTGTAAATCTCCATCGCGATGTTGATCTTGCTGTGCCGCAGGATGCGCATCGCCACGCGCGGGTGCACGTCGAGCGCGGCGAGCAACGAACCGCAGGTCTTGCGGGTGCCGCGCACGGTGATGCGGGGCATGCGGGCGGCGCGGATGCACCGGTCGAAGCTACGGTCGAAGTTCCGCGGCTCGATGGGGGGTGCCGTACCTGGTGGTGAAGACTAGGCCGTTGCTAATCCAGCCGTCTCCGGCCGCTGCGATTTGCGGCGGGCCTTGGGAGCGCGGCGGGTAGTCATCTTGACGTTGCTAACCGGATTACGTCCGATTGTCTCGTCTTGGACCGCACAGGTTAGCGCGGCGCGGAGCGTGTCGCGCGCGTCCTTGCGAGTGCGATGCGATGGTCCCTAACCGATCGTCTCCGGACGAAATCGGTTGGCGGCGGCTGACGAGGGCTGCTTGGCTGGTGCCATGACCGACCTCCAAACGCCCCGGCTTTCCTTGCATGCAATCGACACCGCCGAGGGCGAACGCATCGTGGCGCGACGTCCCGCGGCCGAGGACGCCTGGGCCGAGGACTATCCGTTCGACGGCGACGTCATCGGCGTCACCGCTTTCCTCAGAGCTACGGCCGCCCACGGAGACCAACGCCCCTTCGGGTCCTACCGGATCACCCGAACCGCCGACGGAAAGGCCATCGGAGGCATCGGCTTCAAGGGCCAGCCGAACAACGGATGCGTCGAGGTCGGCTACGGCCTGGCTCCGTCGGCCCGCGGCAACGGCTACGCAGCAGAGGCACTGACCGCCCTGCTGAACGTCGCGGCCGATCATGGACTTTCCCGAGTCGTCGCCGACACCGACAAGAGCAACCGCGCTTCCCAGCGAACCCTTAAACGTGCTGGGTTCCATCAGGTAGGCAGCAGCGGCGACCTCTACACGTACGAGATCCTCATCGCCGCCCCTCCGGGAGCGACACAGACGCAGTAGGGCCACGCCCTCAGGGAGCCCGGCTGGGTCGCCGACGGTACCTGCTCGGTTTAGCCGAGCTCTCCGCCCGACTGCAGCGACCCGAGGAAGGCAATCCGATACGCCCTAACAGAAGGACTCGACAACAGCAAAGTGTGCACATGGGTGTTGAGCCGTCATGGCGGCACTCCGCATTATCCATCTCGAACGATATCTGCCAGTGTGCGAACCATCCCCAGACCCTGAGCCTGAGCGGAATATGGAGGTGTACCTTGGGGACAGCATGGGCATTACGCCGGGTCCCGATACTTGCAGCTGAGATCCTCACGTTACAGCGCCCTTGCTACGGCGCCTTAGTGGAGTCCGGGATCGGGGTCCAGGTGGCGGGCTGGTAGGCGGGGTTGCCGTCGTGCAGCAGTCGCTCGGCTTCGGCGTGCACGTCCTCGGCGGACTGCTCCAGGTTGAGGGACTTGCGGAACGGCTGCCGGACGTCACGGTCAATGCGCAGGTAGACCTCGCAGCGGTTGCCCTCCGGGTCGAAGAAGTAGATGCCATAGGCGTTGCCGTGCGTCACCTCCTGCTGGACGGGGATGCCCTCCTCCTTGAACCGGTGGTGATACATCTGCAGGGTCTCCACCGAGTCGACCCGCCAGGAGACCTGGTGCGGCAGCTTCGACCCGGGAGGCGCGGTCCGGCCGCGCTGCAGCACGAACTCATGGTGCTCGACCTCTGGCTGCGTGCTGAAGAAGACGATGCCTTGCTCATCGTCCTCGTCGGTCACGGTTAGACCGACCACGCGCTCGTAGAAGTCGCGCATCACTCCGAGATCGGTCACCCACAGCCCGGTGTGGCCAAGTCCGAGGATGGGCATCTGTCGTGCTCCTCTGCTTGTACTGATTTACAGGTCTCTAGTACTGAATTGTAGAACAATATTCTTCTATGGAGCCGGTGAAAAGCTCCTGTCCTGCGCGTAGTCGGACGCGGACGCGAGCGGGTCAGCCTTCGGCGCGATCGCGCTCGGCGACGAGTTGCAGGGCGACGTCGATGATCATGTCCTCCTGACCGCCGACGTAGCCCGCCTCCCCCACGCGCTGCAAGATCTCGTGCGCCGGTACCTGGTAGCGCTCGGCGGCGCGCTCGGCGTGCAGCAGGAAGCTGGAGTAGACGCCGGCGTAGCCCTGGGTGATGGCGCCGCGGTCGGCGAATGGGAGGCGGTGCAGGAAGGGGCGGACCACGTCCTCCGCCGCCGCGAGCGCGCCCTGCACGTCCACGCCGGTCGGGATGCCGAGCCGCTCGAAGGTAGCGACGAGGACCTCGGTAGGAGAGTTACCCGCGCCCGCGCCGAGGGCGCACAGCGCGCCGTCGACCTGGAGTGCCCCGTTTTGCGCGGCCAGCACCGAGTTGGCGATGCCGAGCGAGAGGTTCTGGTGGCCGTGGAAGCCGACCTGCGCCTGGTGGCCGATCTCCTGGACGAGCGCCGCCACCCGGGCCTGGGCCTCGCCGAGCACCAGCGCGCCGGCCGAGTCGACCACGTAGACGCACTGGGCCCCGCCGTCGACCATGATCCTCGCCTGCTGCGCCAGCTCACTGGCGCCTATCCGGTGGGAGAGCATCAGGAAGCCGACCGTTTCCATGCCCATCTCGCGGGCGGCGGCGAAGTGCTGGAGCGACACGTCCGCCTCGGTGCAGTGCGTGGCGATCCGGGCGACGGACGCACCGGCGTCGCGGGCCTTCCGCAGGTCCTCGATCGTGCCGACCCCGGGCAGCAGCAGAACGGCGATCTTGGCAGTCCTGGCCTCGTCCGCGGCAGCGGCGACCAGCTTGACGTCGTCCTGCGCGGAGAACCCGTAGTTGAACGACGAGCCGCCCAGCCCGTCGCCGTGGGAGACCTCGATGACCTCCACGCCGGCGTTGTCGAGGGCGTGCACGACCCCGCGGACCTGCTCCTGCGTGAACCGGTGGGCCATCGCGTGGCTGCCGTCGCGCAGAGTCGAGTCGGTGATGCGGATCTTCCGCGTGGCCTGCGCTGGGGTGGCGTTCACGCGTTCACCTTCCTGGCGGCGAGCAGCTCGCCCACCCGGGCGGCCGCGGCGGTCATGATGTCGAGGTTGCCGGCCCAGGGCGGCAGGTAGTCGCCGTTGCCGCGGACCTCAAGGAACACCGCGACGCGGGCCATGCCGTCCCAGGTGTCGCGGGGCTCGTCGTACTGCGGTTCGGCCCGCAGCGCGTAGCCGGGGACATACTGCCTGACCTCTTCCACCCTCTTCTCGATGGAGGCGGTGATCGCGTCGGTGTCCGCGTCAGCCGGGATCGCGCAGAAAACCGTGTCCCGCATGATCATCGGGGGGTCCACCGGGTTGAGGATGATGATCGCCTTGCCGCGCCGCGCGCCGCCGACCTTCTCAATCGCGTGCGCGGTCGTCTCGGTGAACTCGTCGATGTTGGCGCGGGTGCCCGGCCCGGCGGACCGTGAGGCGATCGACGCGACGATCTCGGCATACGGGACCGGGACGATCGAGGACACGGCGTGCACGATCGGGATCGTGGCCTGGCCGCCGCAGGTGATCATGTTGAGGTTCGGCTCGTCGGACACGGAGTCCAGGTTCACTGGCGGGCAGACGAACGGTCCCGTGGCGGCCGGGGTCAGGTCAATGGCCGTGATCCCGGCGCTGGCGTACCTGGGGGCGTTGGCCAGGTGGGCCTTGGCCGACGTGGCCTCGAAGACCAGGTCCGGCCGCACCTCCTGGGCGATGAGCCAGTCAACGCCTTCGGCGGAGGCGGTCACCCCGAGGTCCCGGGCGCGGGCCAGGCCGTCCGAGGCGGGGTCCACGCCGACCATCGAGTGCACCTCGATAAGGTCGCTGCGCAGCAGCTTGACCAGCAGATCGGTGCCGATGTTGCCGGGCCCGACGATCGCGGCGGTGAGCTTGCCCACCGCGCCCCTCTGCTCGCTCACTGGCCCTCCCGGTCCGAGAACGTGATGGCGACCGTGCCGATCCGGTCGAACGTGGCGCTGATCGTGTCGCCTGGGCGGATCGGGATGGCGGCGGTGACAGAGCCGGGCAGGATCACGTGCCCCGCCTCCAGCGCCACGCCGCGCTCGCCAAGTATGTTGGCCAGCCAGACGAGGGCGTTGACCGGAGAGCCGCCGAGCACCGCGCCGCCGGCGCCGGTGCCGGCCAGCCGGCCGTTGCGGTGCAGCAGGCAGCCGGTGAGCGACAGGTCGAGGTCTTCTAGCCGGGCCGGCCGGCTGCCGAGGACCAGGCCGCCGCTGGAGGCGTTGTCGGCGATCGTGTCCGGCAAGGTGATCTTCCAGTCGGCGACGCGGGAGTCGATGATCTCCAGGGCAGGCAGAACGAAATCGATGGCGGCTACCGCCTCGGCGACGGTCACGCCAGGCCCGGAAAGAGGGCGCCCGAGGACGAACCCGATCTCCGGCTCGGCCCTGGGCTGCAGGAAGCGCGTGATGTCGGCCACCGCGCCCTCAGGCAGGAACATGCGGTCAAGGAGGACCCCGAAGTCAGGCTGGTCCACCCCCAGCTGCTCCTGCATCGCGGCCGAGGTCAGCCCGACCTTGTGGCCCTTAACCACCGCGCCGTCCGACGTCCACGCGCTTACCTGGGCGAGCTGGATCGCATAGGCGTCGTCGACCGACATTGCCGGGTACGTCGCCGTGAGCGGCGGCACCGGAGTGCGGCTGGCATAGGCGTCGAGCAGCGTCGTGGCAGCCTTCTCAACCGAATCGGCGTCCATGAGCAGGGATGATCCTTTCGTCGTTACCGCGGCTCAGCCTCGCAGGGCCAGGCACGGGTAGCAACGGAGCGTTCCAGCGGCCGGGACAGTTCTTCTCGCGGCGGATCAGGCGACGGAGGCGAACCGCAGGGCGGGCGACCGGGAGATCGCCCCGGCGGTCATGCGCAGCGGGCCGACCAGCGCCTGCCCGCTGCCCGCGGCAGCCGGGAAGGACACGGAGATCGCCGCCACCGCGGTGGTTCCGGCCAGGACCGGAACGGCGACGCAGGCCAGGCCGTCCGCCGTTTCCTCCCGGTCGACGGCGTAGCCGCGGTCCCGGATGGCGGCCAGTTCCCGCCGGACCTGCTGCGGGGAGCCGAGCGAGCGCGCCGTCCGCCTCCGCATCGGCCCGCAGACAGCACTGGCCACCTCGTCGTCCGGGGAGAAGGCAAGCAGCGCCTTGCCGACCCCGGTGCAGGTGGCCGGCAGCCGGTCGCCGATCACGGACGGCACGGCGAGGCTACCGTCCCGCGGCAGCAGTTTCTCCAGGTACACGACGTCAGCGCCGCGCAAGATCGCCAGGTGCAGCGTCTGCGCCGTCACCCGGTGCAGTTCCTCCAGGTGCGGCAGCGCCGCCGCGCGCAGCGCGGCCTCGGGCCCCAGGGCGCCGAGCGAGAACATGCGCAGGCCGAGCTGGTAGCCGGCCGGGACCTGCTCGACGGCGCCGACCTCCACCAGCATCGCCAGCACGCGGTGGGCAGTGGACTTGGGGAGCCGACTGTGGTGGGCGATCGCGGCGAGGGTCAGGACCCGGCGCCGGTCGCTGAACGCGCCGAGCACGTCGAACGCCTTCCACAAGACCGAGGGCGCGCCCCGGGCTGGCTCGTCACTCATCCCGCCGTGCCTCCTGCCTCCCAGCGTGATGGCCGGCGTGCGGGCCGGCCAAGCTCAGCCTTCGCCGGCGGCCTGCTCGGCCTGGAGCCAGGCGCTCTTGGTCAGGTTCCAGATGTCGTCGACCACCTTGAGGAACTCAGGGCTGCGACGCAGCTTCGGTTCCCGGGGACGGCCCAGGGCAATCGGGACGATGTGCTTGACCACCGAGCGCGGCCCGGCCGAAAGCACGACGACGGTGTCGGACAGGAAGACCGCCTCGTCGATCTGGTGCGTGATCAGGACGGCGGTCTTGGCGGTCGCCTCCCAGATGCGCAGCAGCTCGCCGCCCATGACCTCGCGGGTCTGGCTGTCCAGGGCCGAGAACGGCTCGTCCAGCAGCAGGATGTCCGGGTCGACCGCCAGCGCCCGCGCGATGTTCACCCGCTGCTGCATGCCGCCCGACAGCTCGTGCGGGTAGCGGTCGGCGAACTGGCTCAGGCCGACCATCTCCAGCATTTCCTTGGCGCGACGCTCGGCCTCGGCGCGCCGATAGCCGTGCCCCTCGAGACCGTACGCGGCGTTGCGGAGCACCGTCCGCCATGGCAGCAGGGAGGGGTTCTGGAAGACGACCGCACGATCCTTGCCCGGGACGGTGATCGGCTCACCCTTCCAGGTGATCTCCCCGGACGCGTACGGAACCAGGCCGGCGATGGCACGCAGCAGGGTGGACTTGCCGCAGCCGGTCGGGCCGATGATGGAGACGAACGAGCCCGACTCAACGGAGAACGAGGCGTTGTCGACGGCGCGGAAATAGGCCTGGTGCCGCTCGACGTAGTACTCGATCGCGACGTCCCTGACCTCGAGCCCGGAGCCGGACTTCGCATCCGCGCCGGACTCGGTCGTGACGCTTGTTTTCACCTGCACCTGAACTCCTGTCCGTCCCACCAGCCCACTTTATGGACTTAACTGTCAGGACGCAATGCCTGATAATCAGTACTTAGAGATAGCCCTTGGCCAACCAGTACCGCCGGGCCGCCGGATGCAGCGGCACGTCCAGTGGAGCTTCCGGGTAGTTGCCGCACATTCGCTCCAGCGGCAGCGGGCCGGGCCCGTCCCACGGGATGACGTCGCGCTGCTCGTCCAACGCGGCGCAGAATCGCTCGATCAGCTCATCGCTGGCCTCGGCGTGGCAGAACAGCGGCCAGCCGCTGAAGTCGATGACCTCAATGTCGCCTTCCAGCCCCGGAGCGATCTCGGGGGTGATCGTCGAGCGGCGGTAGCCCATCGCGGTGAGCCGCTCGAGGGCGGGCTCGCGCAGTGACAGGAAGGTCATTCCCTGCTGCAGTGCCTTCACGCCCCACACCGGCCACGCCTCATCGAAGATCGCGGTGCGCTCACCGGTGGCCACCGCGCCCAGCCGGCCGGCGCCGCTGGCCATGCCGGCATCGTAGAACACCTCGCCGCCCCAGGACTCGAAGTCGGCCAGCGGGCAGCCGGCGGCGGCGAGGATGTCGGCCAGGACCAGGTGCACCGAGTGGTTCGGCTCCTGGCCACGGATGGAGACCTTCAGCGGGTAGCGCTTCTCGGCGATCTCCTCGACGTACCGCAGGCCACTGTCGGCTGGCACGGCGAACATGAAGAAGTCGTACTGCGGCAAGACGGCGACGGCCCGGACCGGGAGCGGGCGACGGTAGACGCCCGCTCCGCGGTAGGCCAGCGTCAAGACGGCTGACGGGTTGATGATCGCCAGGTCGGCCTCCCGGCTGGCGACCGCGTCGATGCCCTCGGGCGTGTCGCTGGCCAGGAACTTGGCGTGCCAGCGGTTGTCGCCCTGCGGCCGCAGTGAGATCTCGACCTGGGTCCCGAAGCTGGGCCGCTTGCGGCCGCGCATCATCGCCGCGGTCGCCTCCAGCATGATCAGCGACCGGATCGAGGGCGGCCGCTCGAAGCGCCCCGGCTCGGGCTTGTCCAGCGGCGCGGTCATCCGTCGATCTTCCCGACGATGGCCTGGTAGTCGGCAAAGATCTGGGGGTCCTCGTCGTCGAATTCGATCTGGGTGCCGCCCAGCTTGATGCTGGTCCGCGTCGGGACGATGCCCTGGTTGGCCGGCGTCTGCAGGCCCTTCTCGAAGGAGGCCGGGTGCTCGCTGCTGCCGTAGCGGATCGCCACTTGCCGCGCCGCGTCATCGCCGGTGTTGAAGTGCTGGTGGAACCACTGGTCCGGCGGGCAGAAGGTCGAGCCCTCGCGCCAGTTGAACTTGACCACCTTGTCCTGGTGCCCGTCCTTGTACGGGTGCAGGCCGAGCTGGCTCGGCCACATGAGGCTGTAGCCCTCGGACTTGGCGATCAGCAGGACGGCGCCCGGCGCGTGGTAGTGCGCCTTCTGGCGACGGCGCGGCGGCCACTCGGCCAGGTGCCCGGCGAGGGTGTTGCCCGCCATCTCGAACACCGTGATGCGGCTCTTCTTGCCCCGCCGCTCGTCGAGGTCGATCGGCAGCTCGGTGACGTCCTTGATGACGTTCGTGCGGATCGCCTGGACGCCGCTTTGCGCGGTGAGCCGCTCCGACAGCGCCCCGAAGTCGGCCTTCGGGTCGAACCGCTCGGTGAAGTGGTACGTGTTCTCGAAGACGAAGCCGTGGTCGTGGAACAGGTCCATCACCATAGGCGCGGTCGTGACCGAGGTGAAGATGGCCGGCTCGCTGCCGGTGTTGCGCAGCACGTACGAGCAGTTGAGCGGGATCGCGAACAGGCTGTAGGGCTGCCAGCTGGCCACCTGCCGCTCCGACCGGTCGCTGCCCGGCGCCCAGACCTCGATCTCGCCGTGCCCGTCGAACACCATGATCAGCTGCTCGTACAGCTCTCGCTGGGGCCGCGTCTCCGCGCCGGGAGTCAGCTCGGCGACGAACATGCCGGTGTAGCCTTCCATGCCGTACTGCTGGATGAACGCCGCATCGCAGCCGAGCGCGGACCAGTGGGAACGGGCAACATCGCGCACGTTCTCAACGCCGAACCCTTCCACAACAGGGATCTCCTGATCGGCCATCCAGCGCTCGTAGGCGGTAGCGGGCATCGACGTCTTGCCGTGGTGGAGCTCGCTCATCTCTTATTGCGTCCCTTCGGGGTTTCTACTTGCCGAGTCCCAGCAGCGCGGCGGCACTAGTGCCGAAGATCGCAGCGCGCTGTTCGCCGGTGATTGGCAGGTCGCGGATGTGCGCCAGGCGGCTGGCGAACTCGTCGCGAGTCTTGGTGTACGGGTAATCGGTGCCGAAGAGCAGGCGGTCCGGGCCGAGTGTCTCGACCGCGCAGGTCAGCGCCGGGACGTGCCGCGTCGCGGTGTCCCACCACAACCGGGACAGTCCCTGGTACGGGGCGTCGTCGGTGGTAAGGCCGTCGGCCACCCACTGCTTCTCGGCCAGCTGGATGTGCCGGCGGACGCGGCCGTAGATGAACGGCAGCGTGCCTCCCAGGTGCGGCACGATGAAGTTGATCCTCGGGTAGCGGACGACTACCCCCGACAGCAGCAACCGGATGCCGGCGATGGTGTCCTCGAACATGCCGCCGATGGACCGCTGCATGCCCAGGTCGTTGTCGCCGAAGCCGTCGAAGGACATCGACGGGTGAACGAACACTGTCGTGCCACGGGCGTTCAGGGCCTGGTAGACCGGCTCGAGCGCCTTGTCGTCCAGGTTGAGGTCGAGCACGCTGGTGCCGAGCGTGACCCCGACGCAGTGCTCGTCCCCGGCCACCCGGTCCAGCTCGGCCAGCGCGGCGTCGACGTGCGGCATCGGCAGCGCGGCCCAGGTCAGCAGCCGGCCGCCGGAGTCGGCCGAGGTCTGCAGGTAGGTGTCGTTAGCCTCGTGGGCCAGCGCCACCGCCGTGGCCACGTCGTCGTGGTAGGGCTGCAGCACGCCGACGGACAGCAGGCCGACGTCGACCTGGTTGTCCGCCATCAGCTCGAACCGCTGGTCCAGCGACATACTCTGCTGGGGCGCGGCCTCGAGCTGCGGCAGCCGCCCGCCGGCCCTGGCGATGCTGGCCATCAGGCCGGGCGGGAACAGGTGCGAGTGGACGTCAATGATCATCGGCGATCCTCAGTGGGTGAGGAAGTCGGTGACGATGCGCGCGTACTCGGCGGCGTGCTCGGTGATCACGAAGTGACCGCTGCGGTCGCCCCAGATCACCGCGCGCGACTGCGGGATCATCTTGAGCGCGTCCAACGCGGTGGTCACCGGGATCATGCCGTCGTCGTTGCCGCAGACGTAGAGCACCTCGGCCTGCAGCTTGGGCAGCACGTCGGTCAGGTCCGAATTGGCGGCGTTCGGGAACTCCCGGCGGGACGCCAGGTGATCGGGCGCCAGCGCCTTCTCGAACCGGTTGTCGATCACCGACGCCGGGCGGAACTCCTCGCGTGGCGTGAAGTACTCGAACATCGTCTGGATGTTCTCACGCGTCGGGTTCTGCGCGAAGTTGATCAAGGACTGGATGCCCGGCCGCGGCGCGCCCGGTTCCTGCGGGCCGAACTCCGACGACTGGACGACGATCTTGCCGACGCGGTCGGGGTACTCGATGCCGAAACGCAGGCAGGCCGGGGCGAACTGGGACGAGCCGTACTGGTGCGCCTGGTCGATGCCGAGCTCGTCCATGAAGTCCAGCAGCAGCTTGGCGAGGTAGATGTCCAGCGGGACGTCGCCCCGCTTGACCAGCTTCTGCGACTCCCCCCAGCCGGGCATGTCGAGCAGGACGACGCGGAACGTCTTGCTCAGCTCGTCGAAGACGGACTTGCTGTTGTCCCACGCGTTCGCGCCCGGGCCGCCGCCGTGCGTGCAGATCAGCGCCGGCCCGGTGCCCGCCTCGTTGTAGTGAAGCTTGATCCCGTTGACGGTGACGAACCGGTCAGTCTCTTCCTTGGTCAGGGCCACGTCATTGCTCCAATCATGCGAATTCGGCGGGCAGGTCATCGACGAACAGCTCGTCGACCTCGTAGCGGCGTCCGACCAGGCCCTGGTCCGCCGCCGTGGAAAGGAACGTCTCGATCGCCGTGCGGTTGGCGGTCAGGCCGAACGGCCACGGGTCGTCGCCGAGCAGCTCGCGCAGCTGCGGCAGGTCATGCCCGAGCGGCGGCAGCGGCCAGTGGGTGTCCGGGTCGGCCAGGGCGAACTCCTTGGCCTTGGCGTACGCGGCGAGCAGCGCAGGCACGAGACCGGGCTCGGAATCGGCCAGCTCCTGCCTGATCACCGTGACGTGCATCAGTGGCAGGACCCGTTCGGCCTGGTAGTACTCGCGCTCGGCCGCGACGATGTGCGGGTAGGCCGGCACGGTGAGCTCGGCCAGCTCCGCGGGGAGCAGGCCGCCGCCCTGCAGCATGCAGGCGTCAATCTCACCGGCCCGCATCAGCGTCGCGAGGTCGCCGCCTTCGACCGTCGCTAGCTCGACGTCCGCGGGCAGGCCGCCCGCGAAGCGCTCCGGCTCGACGGTCACCCAGCGCGCCTTGGTCGGCGCGACGCCGTGCATCCGCTCCAGCACGTGCCGCTGCCATACGCACGAGGAGATCCAGTACTGCGGCAGGCCGATTGTCCGTCCGGCCAGCTGCTGCGGCGAGCTGAGGCCGCTGGCCTTGGACAGGTAGATGCCGGACTGCACGAACCGGCGGCCGGAGGTGAAAACGGGGATCGCTCGCAGTGGCAGGCCAAGCTCGAGCGACTTAGTGAAGGCCGCGATGGACATCTCGGCCACATCGAACTTCAACTCGATCATGGCGCGGGAGTTCTGGTCGGTGGTCTTCGGCCGGAAGATCTCCAGCTCGGCGCCTTCGACCGGGACCGCGCCGGACGTGATCGGGGCAGTGAGCCCCGTCGGCATCACCGAGAACTTAATCGTCATCGGAACAACGCCACGCACTTGGAGGAGTTGAAGACGTACGTCTCGGCGTAGCCGAGGACCTCGACGCTGCGGTCTTCCATCGCGCCGGCCAGGCAGACCCAGTTGCGCATCTCGTGCTGCCCGCTGACCTGCATCTGCTCGGCGGACATGTCACGCCATCGGGCGAACTGGCCCGAGCGCAGTTCCTCCAGGTGCACGCGGTCGGCCTCGACGTCGCCCCACAGGTAACCGTGCATCGGCGTCAGCGAGGCGTGCGACCAGCTCGCCGACCCGATGATCAGCGCCCGGTAGGGGCTCATCCGCAGGACCTGCCCGACCTGGCGGCCGATGTCATAGCACCGGCGCGGGGTAGGCGAGTCCGGCGGAGCGATCTCGACGCCCTCCATCAGGCGCCCGGGCGAGATCGTCGCCTCGGGCGTCGGGACGCGCAGGTTGATGCCATAGCAGCTCACGTGGAACGGGATGACCGGGTACGGGAACCCGGCGCGGTCCCAGTCCAGGTAGTCGACCGAATGGCTGAACGCGTGGCCGAGGTGGTCCATGTGGTGCAGCCGCCAGGCGCAGGCCACGTCGAAGTCGCCGCGCACGAGCTCGTTGGCCAGGTACGTGCCGATCGCCTTGCTACCGCGAACGGTCGGCTGCAGCGCAGGGTGCGGCAGCGGCACCGGGGCGAGGCCGCCGCCGACCTTCGGGGCGCCCTTGGCCACATCCGCCAGGTCGAACTCGTCGGCCGCGTAGACGCAGAACGGCGGCAGCACGTCCTCTTTGAAGTTCTCGTACTGGTCATCGGCGAAGATCACCACTATCTCCGGGTTGAACTCGTCGATGGCCTTGCGCGCGCTGCGGCAGGCCTCGATCGCGACGTCCCGGTGCCGCTGCGCTGCGCTGCGGCCCTCGTCGTCGCCCCACTCCTGGCGCAGCTCGTCCGGCCAGTTCGCCGGGTCGAGCAGTTCGGCCGGCGTCTGCGGGTCCTGCAGGATCCGGCGGAAGTAGACGTTGGCCATCGTCTCGTCGGTGAGCCCGGGGTGGGGACCGTGGAACATCCCCAGCCCCATGATTTCAGCCATTGTTGAACCGCCTCATGCGCGTTAGTTCCCTTGGAGCAGGACGAATTCGAGCCGCTCGCCGGCCTGTCCGGTCTCCCGCTTCCACCAAGTACGGATGATCTCCTTGGTCCGCTCAACCGCCTCGTCCTCGGACTGCCCGACCTCGTTGGCCACGGGGCATTCGGGCGCCTCGGTCCAGTGCGTCACGCCGAGGTCGAGCGACGGCGAGACGTGCATGATGATCCGGAAGACCGGGTCGGGCGCCTCCTGTTCGATCGCGTCCATCAGCTCTTCGCGAATCCCTCGGCGTGCTCGGGGCGCAGGTAGTCGAACCGGATGATGTCGTTCTTGGCCTCGTCCCAGACCAGCGCCATCGGCGAGCCGCCCTGCTCCACCAGGTCGATCTGCTCGGCGAGCATCCGGCGCAGCATCGCGATGCCGCGGTCGGACGCGCCGAGGTGCTCCTTGGTGCGGTCGGTGATCCGGCCCTGGGTCTCCCAGGCCATCTGGTCCTGGATCGGGAAGGTGAGCATGTCGTAGCTGCCGTCCGGGTTGCGGCCCTCGTCCTTCGGCAGCACGCGCGACTCGCGCAGCTCGTCCTCCGGGTCGGCGTCCATGTCCTTGGTCGGGAAGAACGTCATCTCGAACAGCAGCGTGTTCTCGTCGTCGACTGGGACGCGCCAGTGCATCAGGTCATCGCGGACGCCGTCGCCGACCCGCAGGATGTTGGGGAAGATGAGCGGAGGACGGCGCTCGACGCCAGCGTTATCGCCGCCGTACACGACGGCCTTCTCGATGCCCCACTCGCACAGCTCGAAGTCGTAGCTCTCGATCGGCCGCTCGTAGTACCCCGCGGCCTTGACGTCGCGGTCGCCGCCCGGGTAGCCGAGCTCGCGCAGGACGCGCGCGTGCAGGTAGTACGTGTGGATGGTGTCGGCGGTGTTCTCCTGAATCTGCAGCCAGTTGCACTCCAGCGGACCGCGCAGCCACAGCTGCCGCCAGCCGTTGCGCTTGACCAGGACGTCCCAGCGGGGCAGCAGCGGCGCCGGGTCCGGGCCCATGTAGGCGAAGATCAGGCCGCTGAGCCGCTGTACCTTGTAGGCGCTGATGCCCGACCGGTCCAGGAAGCGCTGGTTCGGGGCCTCGAAGGGCTGCTCGACGCACTCACCGGAATAGGCGAACTTCCAGCCGTGGTAGGGGCACCGCACGCCGTCCCGCTCCAGGAAGCCGTACAGCAGCGAGCACGAGCGGTGCGCGCAGTGCTCCTGGAACAGGGCGTACTCCCCGTTCGGCTGCAGCGCGAGGATCAGGTCCTCGCCCAGGATGCGCACCTTGATCTTCGGCTTCTCGGGCGAGAGCTGGCTCGCCAGAGCGACCGGGTGCCAGTAGCGGCGCAGCAGGTTGCCGCCCGGCGTGCCAGGGCCGACCCGGGTCAGCCGGTCGTTCATCTCGTGACTAAGCATCTGTCCTCCGTAGCCACATTGGTACGTGTCCTGAATTTCAGGATATAAGTCTCATTATACAGGAAATGTCATTGATGAGGAAGGTTCAGCGGAGCTCGGCGACGACCTGGTTGCGCACCGCGCCGAGGCCGTCGATCTCGATCGCGACCTCGTCGCCGGGCTTGAGGAAGACCTGCGGATCGCGGCGGAACCCGACGCCGCCGGGCGTCCCGGTGAGGATGATGTCGCCCGGCAGCAGGGTGGTGAACTCCGAGATCGTCGAGATCAGCGTCGGGATGTCGAAGATCATCAGGGAGGTGTCGGAGTCCTGCAGCTTCTCGCCGTTGAGCAGTGTCCGCAGGCCCACTGCGGTCACGTCGATCTCGTCCGGGGTGTGCAGGTACGGGCCGATCGGCGTCGAGTTGTCCCACGCCTTGCCCTGCAGCCACTGGTGCGTCTTGTACTGGTAGTCGCGCATCGTGATGTCGTTGGCGACCGAGAAGCCCATCACGTGGGCGAGCGCGTCCCGCCGGGCGATGCGCCGGCCGACCCGGCCGATGATCACCGCTAGTTCGGCCTCGTAGTCGACCTGCGCCGACTCGGCCGGCACGACGATCGGGTCGTACGCGCCGATCAGCGACGAGGCGAACTTGTTGAACAGGACGGGGTACTGAGGCATGTCCCGGCCCGTCTCGCCGACGTGCGCCTTGTAGTTCAGACCGACGCAGACGATCTTGTCCGGGTGCGGCACGACGGGCAGGAAGCGCACCTCCCCCGCCGGGACCGCCGGGCCGGCGGCAGCGAGGGTGGCGAGCACGTCGCTCGGCGTCTGGCGACCCAGTTCGCCCGGGCCGGCGAGCGGGACGAGCGTGTCGCCCTCGACCCGTCCGACGTAGCAGCGGCCCTCGTGCTCGTAGGACGCAAATGGCATCAGCCATCCTCCAGTTCTGCGTTGAAGTTTTCCCTCATCGGCGGTCCAGGTGTCGTAGCCACGGATGAGGGCGTGGAACGCCTCGGTGGACCTCAGCGGGGGGCCGGCGAGCTGAATGGCCCGCCGGCCGCCTCTCGTGCATCGTCGCGCGGGCGCGGCGGTTAGCTCTTCGCGCAGACAGCCGGGCAGTTGAGGGCCTTGAACTCCTGCTGCGCCAGGGTGGTGTTCCACGCCTTCTCGACGTCGCCGAGGGTTATGGTCTTGCCGGCCGACTTCGAGTCACTGGTCGCGTTGGCCTGCAGTTCAGCCTCTGTCGGCGCGGCCTCCAGGATGATGTACGGCTTGATCTCGTTGTAGATCGTCGTCGCATCGGCCGTCGTGACGCCGAACTCCTTGGCGTAAATGGCGATCGTCTGGGTCGGGTTCTGGAGGCTGAACTTGGTCGCCGCCAGGGACGCGCCGATCATCGCCTTCACCGTCGCCGGGTTGCTCTGCAGGAAGCTCTTGGACGTGCCTAGGCCCGCCTGCGCGCCGGGCGCGACGTTCATGGCCTCCGGCGTCACGAGGATCTTGGAGCCGGGCACCTGGCCCTGCGCCTTGACGACGGAGTCGAGGTTCAGGAACAGGCCGTCGACCTTGCCGCTGGTGAAGGCAGCCTCCTGGGCCTGCTCGGTCTGCAGCGAAAGCAGCTTGACGCTGGACAGGCCATTCTTGGCCAGGAAGGCCTTCGCGAGCAGGGTCGGCGTGGAGATCGCCGACGCCGTGGCGATCGTCTTGCCCTTGAGTTCAGCAAGGCTGTTGATGCCGGGACCGACGACCAGCGCTGACGTCGCGTTGGTCAGCGCGCTGAGCACGTTGACGACGCCCAGGCCCTGCAGCGAGGCCCGCTCGGTGGTGCCGGATTGCGGGATGAACTGGAAGGAGCCCTTCTCCAGGCCGGGCACCTGGGCGCTGTTGCTGACGGTCTCGAGCTTCACGTTCAGGCCGAACTTGGCGAAGATTCCCTCATCCTGCGCGACCCACAGGAAGCCGAAGGCCGACGAAGGCCCAGGCGTCGCGACGGTGACGTTGGTCAAGGCCTTGCCCTCGGCGGTACCCGAGGCAGTGCCGCTGCTGCTGGACGAACAGGCTGCGAGGCTGGCGGCAAGCGCCACCGCGGCGAGGCCCATGACGGTGGTGCGTCTGCCCCGGGTAGCGAATAGTGCGGTCGACCTCATGAATCCTCCATTGGATGGTGCAACTGAGATTGGGGGGAACAAGACCTGGCGCCTGACGGCCGGACTAGCCGCGGGCAGGACGCCAGCGATCGAAGTGGCGCTCCAGCATCCGGGCGAGCTGGGTGAGGATGACGCCGATCAGCGAGACGATGACGACGCCGACGAACACCTGGGCCGTCTCGAAGTTGGAGCCGGCGTTCGCGATCATGTAGCCGAGGCCCTGGGTGGACGCCGTGAACTCGGCGATGATCACGCCGATCAGGCCGGTGCCCACCGCCAGGCGGACGCCAGACATGATCGAGGGAACTGAACCGGGCAGCAGCACGGTGCGGAACAGGCGCCAGCCGCGGACGTTCATCGACTTCGCCATCTCGAGCAGGTTGTGGTCGATGCTGTTGACGCCGCTGACGGTGTTGACGACCGCCGGGAAGAACGTCATCAGGATGACCATCGCTATCGAGGCCGTGGAGCCAATGCCGAACCAGACGATCAGCAGCGGCACCAGGGCGACACGCGGGGCGGCGTAGGCGAAGGTGACGGCGTAGTCGAACAGGGAGCCAACCCTGCGGTACCAGCCCATGACCAGGCCAACGAGGATGCCAGCGACGACGCCGATCACGAATCCGACCAGGAAGTCGCGCGAGGATGCCTCCAGGTCGTCGAGGAATGCCTGGGTCCTGACGTAGTCCCAGCCGGCCTGCGCCACCTGCCACGGCGAGCTGGTGAACTGCACATTGGTCAAGCCGGCCGATGCGGCGATCTGCCACGCCGCGATGACGATGACGATGCCGAGCGTCCCAAGCAACGGCCGCTGGTAACGGCTGAAGAAGGATCGCTTGCCGCGCCGCTCCATCCCCGGCGGAAGGTTCTCCCCCGCGCCCGCCGCGCGGCGGGCGCGGTTCTCGGGCCGCCTAGTGATCACTTGCGTCATGTCCGCCGCTCCTCGAAGAAGGGGTCCATTCGGTGATACGGGCGCAACCGACTCAGATCGGACGAGCTATTGTCCAAGGTGGAGGCTATTCCGGTGTGCCGGGCGTTATCACCGTGTCCTGCTATGTGAAAGGGTCGACCTGAATAGTGACACACGCTGCAGTCGCGAATCAAGAGGGCGACCCACCGCTAGAGCAACGAATTGATCAAGATCTGTCAGCAGGGGGCACTGTTGCGATGACTGAGGACGACGAATCGGTAGGCTATTCGGCCGTCGCTGAGCTGACGCTCGGCCCCCGGGCTCGGCATAGGTCATCCAGCGACCCGACCTGCCACGAGACCCGCCGCGGGATCTTGGCGTCATCCGTCGTTACGCGGGCAGCGCCGACGCGAACAGGTCCATGGCCAGGCCCCACGCCCGCTGAGCGGCATCGGGCCGGTACATCTGCGGGCGCGCATCGCAGTGGAACGCGTGTCCGGCGCCGGGGAAAACCTCGACCCGCACGTCCTTGCCGTGCCCGGCGGCGGCGGAGCGGATCGCATCAAGATCTGCCGCCGGGATCGTCGGGTCCTCGTCGCCGACCAGGAGCAACGCCGGCCCGGTGAGCGCGGCCATGCGGTCCAGAACGGCATGGGGACCGGAGGCCACGCCCGGCCCGTAGAAGGCGGCGGTAGCCGCCAGGCCCGGCAGCGCGGTCGCCGCGGTGAACGCGGCGCGGCCGCCAAAGCAGAAGCCCATAACCCCGACGCGCTCAATCGAGATGCCGTCCGCGTCGGCGAGGTACGCGCACGTGGCGGCGACGTCGCAGTCGATCTCGTCGCGACCGAGCGCGCCGATCAGGCCCATCGCCGCCTGGTGGTCGGAGTAGTCCACCGTCGTGGTGCCCGTTCGGTAGAACAGCCCGGGCGCGACGGCGACGTAGCCCTGCCCGGCCGCGCGGCGCGTGACGTCCTGGATGTGGTCGTTGACGCCGAATGCCTCCTGCAGTACCACGATCGCGCGATCCGGCGGCGCGGCCCCGGCCGGCTGCGCGCGATAAACGCGCACCGTGCCCTGGGGGGTCGTAACGTCGTGCCAGCTAGTTTCGACGGGAGGGTTCGGTTCCACGAAACAGTCCTTCGCTCAAGGTCGGGAAGGGCATCTGGACAGCCCAGCTGACCGTTGCGGGCCGGCGCGCCAGGCCCGGCTACCATGTGCCCGTTACCATATAGCAGGACATCAGACCTGACAATAAGGATTGCTCTCAGAGTTGGTGCCGAGCCAGCTGCGAGGCGGACAGGAGAGTGCCCCATGTCGGATCAGCTCGCCGAACTGGTGACGGCGTGCGAGGTGCTCGGCTGGTACGGGCAGGAGGATTTCATCTGGGGGCACGCCGCCGTGCGGGACGCCGGGAACCGCGGCGCCTGGATGAAGTCCTCGGGCTTCGGCCTGGAGGAGATGACGCAAGAATTGCTCGTCCTCGTGGATGAGTCCGGCAGCACTCTCGCGGGCACCGGACGGCGCCACGTCGAGTACCCCATCCACACCGAGATCATGAAGGCGCGGCCGGACGTCAACGCGGTCGTTCACACGCACTGGCCGCAGGTGGTCGCCTTCGCGGCGACCGAGATGCCGCTGCGCCCGATCTCGCACGACGCCACGCTGTTCGTCCCCGATCGCCTGGCGCGGTACGCGTCAGGCGACCTGATCACCACGGTCGAGCAGGGGCAGTCTGTCGCCGCGACGCTCGGGAACCGTCCCGCGATCCTGCTGGCCCACCACGGCATGATCACCGTGGGCGCGGACCTAGCCGAAGCCGTCATCACGGCCGTGATGCTCGAACGGGCGGCGCGCTACCAGCTTCTCGCCGCGGCGGCCAATCCGGACTTCAGCTTCTCCAGCGACGCCGAGGCGATCAGCAAGCGCGCGCAGCACTTCACCCGCGGGAACATCGAGGGCGCATGGGCCTACCTGCTGCGCCGGATGGCGAAGGACCGGCCTGCTCAGTAAGCCGGTCCCTGACCTTCGTGCGGATCGGCGTCACGCCGATTCGAGCCGCAGCCCGGCGGCAGGCTGCGCTGCCTGTCCGGCGACACCGTGCCCCGCGTCCGCGTCCGCAGACGACGGCGGCACGCGCAGCCACGTCGACAACTCGGACGCGACCGCCTCGGCGTCGCGGGCAGTGAACACCGCGGCGACGTAACGGTCCGGCTTCACCAGGACGAACTGGCCGCGCGCGGGGGCCATGACCTGCTCCAGCTCGCCGTCAGCGTCGGCGATCGCCGTGCGCTGGCCCGATGCTGTCGGCAGGCGGTCCTCCAGCACGACGTCGATCCCGCCCATCGGGGGCAGCCCGTGGCGCGCCAAGATCGCAAGCACCTCGTCCCACTCCCGCAGCTCGACATCGACGCCCAGCAGCGTCAAGCGGCTGCCGAGGACCTCATCGAGACGCTGGGGACGCAGGCTGGGCTCGGGAATCACCCACGGCTGCGGCAGAAGCGTGCCGACCATGTGCCGGGCGGCACCTCCCGCGTGGCTGACCAGGCCCTGCGCATGTACCGCCTTCGGCCGGTAGCGCATCTCCTGCAGGTAACGGCGCCCCGCCGGGACGAGCAGCATCGCGCGCACCACGAGGTCTCGCCGAAGCGCACGCCAGCGGCTCGTCGTCATCACCACCCGGCCGAGCCATTCAGAGAACTCCACTGTCGCCTTGGCGTGCTGATGGCGTTCCATCTCGTAGGTGTCGAGTACCTCGGGCGACAGCTCCCCGTGCCATACAAGCGCGAGCTTCCAAGCCAGATTCGAGGCGTCGCGAACACCGGAGTTGAGACCTTGGCCCGCGAACGGCGGCATCATGTGGGCGGCGTCGCCGAGCAGGAGGCAGTGCCCGGATCGCCACTGGTCGGCGACGATGGCATTGAACCGGTAGACGACGCTTCGCTCGATCTGCTCGCCGGAGATGCTGCGGTAGGGCTCGAGCAACCGGGCGATCAACGCCGGGGACGGCGGCTCGCCGGGCGTTCCCTCGCCGGGCTTGAGCCGGAACTCGTAGCGGCACCGGCCGTCCCTGCCGGGCACGATCACCGCCGGACGGTCGGGGTTTCCGTAGTGCATCCCGTAGCGCTCGCGATGGGAGTCCTCGAGCGTGTCGACGACCAGCCACATCTGCTCGTGACTGCGACCGGACATGTCGATGCGGAGCAGTTGCCGGACGGTGCTCCGGCCGCCGTCGCAGGCGGCCACCCAGCTCACCTCGACCTGGCTTACCGCGCCGGTGGACAGGTCGCGCAACTGCGCCGTCGCTCCGACGGCGTGGTCGACGAGGCCGGTCAACTCGGTCGAGAAGCGGACGTCCGCGTGGCGCTGGACCAGGACCTCGGACAGAACGTCCTCCAACTCGGGCTGCGCGAACTGGTTCTTGAACGCGTATCCGAGCAGGTACGGACGGCCACCGCGGGCCTGGAAGAGGGCCCGGTCGCGCCGGTCGTAGTAGCGCGTGCCCGTGCCGGGCACTACGACCTGCTCGATCTGCGCCGCCAACCCGACCGACTGGAACGTGCGCAGCGACTCGGCGTCCAGGCTGATCGCCTTGGCCTCGTTACTGGTCCCGGGGTTGCGCTCGACGACCAGCACCGGGACACCGCGGGCGACCAGGAGGTTCGCGACGGTAAGACCCACAGGTCCGGCGCCCACCACCAAGACCGGCGCGGACGATCGACTCACGTTCGACAAGTGTGATCCTCACGTTCCCGTGTTGCGCTGACGGCAGTGCGCTCCGAAGCCGTCCCTGGCCGCGACCGGCCGCCTGCCCCCAGTCCGATGGCTCAGTTCGCGTCCTGGTAAATGGGACTTGACTCCTGAATTTTGTCACAAGCTCGCAGTCTGGCACAAGCCGGGTGGGACGGTGACCCGGCCCGCCAGCGGAGGATCAGCCGCTGCTACCAGGCAATTCTCGGCCACGCAAACAAACCGGCGGGCCGGGCGCCGCCAACAGCGCACCGGCCCGCCGCAGACCATCGGCACACTTACAAATCTAGCTCGATCACACGGTCGGTGATCTTGGCCGCCGCGTCGAGGACCGACGTGGTCATGGCCTTGGCTTGCTTAATGGACACCCGCGAGGACAGGGCGGCGATGCTGACCGCCGCTCGCACCGAGTCATCGTGGCCGCGGATCGGCGCCGCGATGCCCAGCACGTCGGGGTCAATCTCGCCGCGAGAGAGCGCGTAACCCCTCTTGCGGATCTCCGTCAGCCGCTCCTGGATCGCCTCCGGGTCGACCAACGTGCTCGGGGTAAAGCGCTGCGGAGGCGCATCGTGAAGGAGCTGCGCGACCTCGGCGGGCGGCAACCAGGCCAGCAGAGCCTCAGCGGCAGCGCCCGCGTTGATCGGCAGGACATGTCCACGCTCGTACGACAGCCGGATCGGCCGCGACACCTCGAAGCGCTCGAGGCAGACGACCACGCTGCCCGAGCGGCGGGTCAGCAGGACGGTCTCGTTCACGTCCTTGGCCAGCTCCTGCATCACCGGCAGGGCCACCTCGACCAGGCCGATGCGGCGCCGGGCCACGCGCGCGAGCTGGAAGATGCGCGGCCCCAGCTGGAAGCCGCCGTCGCCCTCGGCGATGAAGCCGGACTGCACGAGGCTCGACAGATACCGGTAGCCGGTCGAACGCGCTACACCGAGTTGCTCAGAGATCTCCGCACCCGACCACACTGGTTTGTCCTCCGTGAATAGCTGGAGCACGTCCAGTGCACGGTCGGCGGTGGAGTTCCGCTCGCGGTAGCCGCTTGAGCCAGACTGTTGTCCTGACATGTGGGACAGGGTAGAGCAGGACGTGCGTAGTTGCAACTGTACGTTTACCGAAAGCTCCCCGATTTCTTCCGCGAGCTCGAATTACGAGGACAAAACGAACGCGGCATCGCCTTTACGTGCGGCGACGACATAGTGGGGCACTGACTGCCGGACCCCGCCCATGCTGTGAGGTAGAAGGCCCGGAAACCGGTGCCTAACCGAGTGCCAACCACCCAGTTTCAGCCAGACGACGCCCGACGGCTTCAGACGCCATGCCCTGCCTGACCTGCGAAAACCGGTCACTGGCCTGGGCGTTTGCGAATTTCTTTTGTTTGTCGTCTCGTCTGGTGCTGGAATTTGAGCTTCAGGCTCTGCGTGGCGGTTTCAGCCAGGTCCAGGGTTGTGAGGCTGCGCCGTTCGCCTCGCGCCCGGGCCAGACAGTCTCAGCAGGCCGACTTAGATACGCGCGGGTATTTCGCGTTCGCGGCGCGGCTGGCCAGGGTGTCGGCCGCCTCCCCGGCCCCGGCCCTACGCAGCCCGCCAAGCTCCCGAGCTACTCCGAGCTTGTGGCGTCCCTGGCCCATACGTTCGGCCGGCCGTCGCCCGGCGACGCCCAGCCCGGCAGGTTGGCAGGTTTCCCGTCCGGGCGGTAGCCAGCCGGGCTCGACCTTGCTAGGCTGCCAACGGCATTGACAGGTGTTTACTGGAAATAAGTGGAACAATGAAGATTAAAATGCTCGCAGCAGCGCTTGCGGCCGTCCTGGTGGCGGCGGCCAGGGCATGCTCTTCGATCGGCGGGACGTCTGGCAACGTCGCGGGCGACAGCGGGACGACCGCGCCAAGCTGCGACGCCACGGTGACGCCGGCAGACAACGACAGCTCCGGCACGGTCGCCGCGCCGGGGCACCTCGGACTGCGCGTTCGTGGTCCAGTTCCCGGGCGACCAGTTCCCCGGGTACACGGTC
>Ga0209006_10001270_pt1 | contig 22872 bp, 22 predicted proteins | sample JacPin_JW_Ref_O2_FD_188567 | JGI IMG/M metagenome (GOLD analysis project Ga0209006, IMG submission 188567) | Forest soil microbial communities from Algoma, Ontario, Canada - Jack Pine, Ontario site 1_JW_Ref_O2 (SPAdes) (version 2) | ecosystem: Environmental > Terrestrial > Soil > Boreal... | reverse complement strand
TCGCATCGCTTATCTGATCGAGCACAAGGGCGTGATGCCGGAATCGATTTTGGCCATGACCTTTACCAACAAGGCCGCGGCCGAGATGGGCGAGCGCGTCGAGAAATTGACCGGCGGGCTGAGCATTGCCAAACCGGTGATTTCGACGTTCCATTCTTTTTGCGTGCGCGTGCTGCGGCGCGATATTGAGGCGCTGCGGATTCCTTCGGCCACGCCCGGGCAGCCGCCGATCGGGCATACGAAGAAGTTCGTGATCTACGACGATAGCGATCAGCAATCGCTGATGAAGTCGATCATGAAGCGCTTTGGCATTGACGACAAGCAGCTCACGCCGCGCATCGTGCTGGGGCGGATTTCATGGGCCAAGAATCACATGTTGAATGCGCAGGAGTTGTATTTGCAGTCGGCCGATCCGAAAACGGAGAAGATTGCGCATTTGTTTGAGGAGTATCGAAAAGAGTTGCTCAAGGCGAACGCGCTGGACTTCGACGATTTGTTACTGGAAGCGACGCGCTTGCTGAAGTCTTCGGCGGAGGTGCGGGAGTATTACAACCGGCGCTTTCAATATTTGCTGATCGACGAATATCAGGATACGAACCGCCCACAGTATGAACTGATGCGCATGCTGGCGGGCGAACGGCACAATGTGTGCGCAGTGGGCGATGAGGATCAGTCGATTTATTCCTGGCGCGGCGCGGATATTCGCAACATTCTGGAGTTCGAGAAAGATTTTCCCGAGGCGAAGATTATTCGGCTGGAGCAGAATTACCGGTCGACGCAGAACATTTTGCAGGGCGCGTCGGCGGTTGTGGCGAATAACGTTCGGCGCAAAGGGAAAAATTTGTGGACGTCGCGGCAGGGCGGAACAAAGATTGGGTATTACGAAGCTCCCGATGGGGAGAATGAAGCTTTATTCGCGGCGGATGCCATTGCGCGATATTTGCGCGAGGCCAATAACAATGACAAGGGCGAGACTCCGCGCGCGGCGGTGCTTTACCGGACGAATTCGCAATCGCGCTTATTTGAAGAAGCAATGCGCCGGTATGGATTGAAATATAAAGTCGTCGGCGGATTTTCGTTTTATGAGCGAGCCGAGATCAAGGACATGATTTCGTATTTGAAGGTGATTCAGAATCCCGCTGATACGATTTCTTTGTTGCGCGTGATCAACACGCCGGTCCGCGGGATTGGGAAGAGCACCATCGATACGCTGGAGCATCTGGCGTTGGAAACGGGGCTGTCGTTGTGGGGAGCGAGTGGAGAAGCGATCCGGCGGCAGCTTTTGCCGGGGCGGGCGCTGGCGGCGCTGAAAAGTTTTCAACAGTTGATTGAAGATGGGCGGGCGCTGCTAGCGGGAAGTTTTGCCGAACAACTTGAGGCAAGCGTGGCAACGGCTGACTCGGCTGCGATTGCTAGGGAGATTGCTCAACCACAGGAAGATACCGGCAGCGACGCCTCGGATTCTGAAGATGAGACGGCATTCGATCCAGACGAGTTCGAGAATTTCTCCTTCGATTTCGGGCCAGCAGAGGTAAGTAGCGCCGGCGTCCCGCCGCCTGATGTGCGGGAGCAGGAGCCAACGTCCGCTGCGCCGCCGGGCCAGCAAGATGCTGGCGCTACTTTTGACTCTCCATTCGGCGCTCCGAGTCCTTCCACCGCCAACCTGCTTAAATTCCTCATCGACCGCACAGGCTACATCAAGCTCCTCGAAGCCGAGGACACTCCCGAGGCTTATTCGCGCATTGAGAACCTGCGCGAACTGGTGAATGCCGCCGCTGACTCGCACGACCGCGCCGAGACGCTGGATCAATTCCTCGATCATGCCGCGCTGATTGCCGACGCCGACGACTACGACGAACGTTCGCAGGTAACACTGATGAGCTTGCACGCGGCCAAGGGATTGGAGTTTCCGCTGGTGTTCCTCAGTGGCTTGGAAGAAGGGCTCTTTCCGCACTCCCGCACACTGCTCCAACCCGATGACATTGAAGAAGAACGCCGACTCTGTTACGTGGGCATGACGCGGGCTATGGATCAGTTGGTCCTCACGCGCGCTGTATATCGCCGCAGATACGGCAGCGACATGCCCGAAGCCAGCGTGCCGTCGAGATTTCTGGAAGAAGTGCCAGCTCCGCTACTGGAAGAGCTTGGAACATCGCGCCGCAGCACAGCCCGTGTGGGGACGGCCGCCTCCGGCCGTCTGGCGGGGCGAAGCCCCGCAGGGTCCGATTCCGGAGCGACCCACTATTCCTACGAAGATGAAGACCAGAGCATGAGCTGGCAAGGCCATCAAAACAACACGCGGCAAAAGGCAACTCCGGCACCGCCCTACAACTCGATAGAAAATATTGCCGAGTTTTTTGCCAGCCGTGGCAAGAAATTCAGCGTGCCTAAAGTGCCGATCGCCGAACCCACCGGCAAGCGCGGATTTCGCCCCGGCCAGAAGGTGAAACATCCGAAATATGGCGAGGGAACCGTTTACCAGCGAGAAGGAGAAGGCGAAGAAGCCAAGATTACGGTACAATTCCCTCGCTTCGGTCTCAAGAAATTAGTGGAGAAGTATGCCCAGCTCGAACGGGCCTGAGGCGCTTAAACTTGGTAGTCAGGTGGAACACTTAAGGAAAGATTTCAGGGGAATTTGGATGAAGAATACGAGTAAGTATTCATCGATAGGCTTGACGGTGTTGCTGTTTGCGTCCATGGCATTCGCGCAGCCTAAACAAATTCGGCATGAGCGGCGGCCTGCGTCGACCGCGGAAAACGTTTCCGCCGCGCCGCAGAAACAACCCGCTTACGATTACTTCTCCATTCTCGATGGCCTGCCGATACTTTTGGAACTTCACCACGACACAGAAGTCGGCACCAATGACCCGATCGATGTGTATATGTTCGTGATCGAGTTGCAGATCATGAATTCGGACGGCGATCTGGAGCCGGAAGGTTTGCAAATCCATAACTATTACACGGCCAAGGCGGTCGACCCGAATACTGCCCCCAATCCGAACAACGCTCGTGACTGCAAAACGTGGAACGGTCTGGTGACCAGCGAGCTTAACAACCGTAATCCAAAAGTTCCCACTTGGCCTTACGTCGAATTCACCGTGGCCCAAGGCGCACGTGTATTGCAGACCAATGAAGACGGTCAGGTTTGGTGGAGCGACGATATAGAATGTTGGGGATCGAAAGACCGCTTCTCGCCATTCTGAAGTTGTTCCAGTACGAAATTACAAATTTCTCAATTCAAGAAAGCATTCATGGCCAATACAAAAGCATTGAGCAAAGATGAACGCAAAAAAGCACGCCGCACCGCCCGAAAGAAACGCAAAGCGGAAAACCCGCTGAAGGAACGCGACTATCCACGCGGCTCGAAAAAGCCAAAGGTAAAGACCATGGTGCGCGGTCAGGCGAAGCGGTAGGCGAAGCACTCAGCATTTAGCAGTCAGCATTCAGCCCTTTAAGCGGCCAGCGATTCCTCGGTTGTTCGGGAATGCATGCCCAGGGCGTTTTGAAGGAGGCATCGCTGTGTGGTATTTCCACGAATCTTGCAGGGCCGAATGCTAATGACTGAATGCTGAGTGCTCTCTATGCCCCAATCGCCGACAACTGAACCTGCGAAACCTTCCGCGGAAGTGATACGCACTTCCGAGAACCAGCTTTTCTGCTGCAAGTCCATCGACAAGCTGATTTCGGAATCCGAAGCTCCCGGCCAGCGCCTGCAAAAAACTCTGGGACCGTGGTCGCTGACCGCATTGGGCATCGGCGCTATCATCGGCTCCGGCATTTTTGTGCTCACGGGCACGGCGGCTGCGGGCGAATACTTTCAGGCACCGTCGATCCTGCACGCGCAGGTGCTCGACATCATCGTCAACTTCCTGCGTGGCGGTGGCACGGCGCAAGTGCTCATGCACGGACGTCCCGCCGCGGGGCCGTCGATCGCGATTTCTTTCTTGCTGGTCGCCATTGCATGCAGTTTTGCTGGACTCTGCTACGCGGAACTGGCCTCGATGATCCCTATCGCGGGCAGCGCCTACACCTATTCCTACGCGACGCTGGGCGAAATCTTCGCCTGGATCATCGGCTGGGACTTGATCCTCGAATACGTGGTCAGCAATGTGGTCGTGGCCATAGGCTTTTCCGCTTACACCAAGGCGCAGCTCGCCTCCTTCGGCCTTAACTTGCCCGACCGCTGGTCGACGCCCGTCTGGGAATCGGGCCACTGGACGGGCGCATATTTTAACTTTCCCGCGTTTCTCATCATCTTCATCCTCACCGTCTTGTTGGTGCGCGGTATTCGCGAATCCGCCGAAGCTAATAACGTGATGGTCGCCATCAAGATCGGCGCGATCCTGATTTTTCTGGTGGTGGGTGGGTCGCTGATACATTCCGACAACTGGAAGCCGTTCGCTCCATCCGGATTCAGTGGAGTAGTGACCGGAGGCGCCATTGTCTTCTTCACGTACATCGGATTCGATTCCGTTTCCACTGCGGCTGAGGAAGCGAAGAATCCGCAGCGAGATTTGCCCTTCGGCATCATTGCCTCGCTGATTGTCTGCACGGTGCTGTATATAGGAGTTTCCATCGTGCTCCTGGGCATGATGAAGTACACCACGTTCGTCTCCGGCGAAGCCGCTGACGCTCCCGTCGCTTACGCGCTGAAAGTTCTGGGCGCGAGCCGCTGGGCGCGATCGGTCATCGTCATCGGAGCGCTCACGGGAATGATCTCTTCGTTGCTGGTCTTTCAATACGGCCAGGCTCGCATCTGGTACGCCATGTCGCGCGACCGGCTCTTTCCGGCGCTGTTCTCCAAAGTTCACGCCAAGTTCAAGACGCCGCATTACTCCACCTGGATTGCGGGCTTCGCCGTCGGCATTCCTGCGGGAATCTTCGCCATCAGCGACGCCGCGGACCTCTCTAACATCGGCACGCTGTTCGCATTTGTTCTGGTCTCACTCGGTGTAATCATCCTGCGGCGCACACAGCCGGATCGCCCGCGCATCTTCAAAGTGCCGCTAGTGCCGTGGTTCCCGCTGATCTCCATAGTGCTCTGCGGTGGATTGATGACGGGGCTGACCGTGATTACGTGGCTGCGCTTCGTGGTGTGGTTGGGGCTGGGACTGCTGATCTACATCTTCTACAGCCGGCACCGCAGCGAGTTTGCGCGAAAGTAGCTGTCAGCTCTCAGCCGTCAGCTTTCAGCAAAACGCGCTGTCATCCTGAGCGGAGCTGACCGGTGAGCAAAGCGAACGGTCTGCGTAGTCGAAGGATCCCTATTCCCCTTGGCGACCAGTGACTCAAAGGGAGTTTTCTTCGCAGCTCGCGACCTACTTCTCCCACTGCCTAGTCAAAAATAATTCGCGATCCCGCTGATCATCCTTGCGCGCGACCAACTTCGCATCCAGATACATCAACCTCCATCCACTCTCCGCCGCGTAAGCCGGCCACTGGGGCAGGCTGGGACCGTTGGGATCCCCGTTGCGCGCAAAGTTTGACCAATACTTCTGCATTAACTCGCTGAGCACGCGGTCTTCCGGCCGCCATTTCACTTTTGGGTCTGAGTCGAACTGGCCGAAGACGTATCCGATTTCCGCCGAGTGAAACGCTCCCAGCGTAGGAGCGTTCGGCTCGGAGGGCGGGCCGAGGTCGAAGCGATAGCGATAGATTGGGTGCGTGCCCGTCGCGGCTTGCGCTTCCAGCCATCGCCATGTCGACCAGGCTATGAATCGGTCGCCGGCGAAATCTTGCATGGAGCGCATGGCTTCCGCATCGGTGGTCGCCGGGTAGAGCTTCAAAAATTCGTTCGCCTTCGCTCCGAATTCCTTTTGCGCGGTGGCCTTCATGCTTTCCACAGTCGGTTTCTGGGGACTGGAGACGACCTCGTAACTGCCTTCGTCGTGATTCCATCCCGCCAGCAACGGAACGTCATTCTGCTTTCCCTCGGCGAAAATCGCGGGCACAGATTCGGGAAGAAAGTATCCGTCCACGTCGGGACCAAAGGCGAAGTTCAGATCGTTATCTCCCTGCTTGAAGAATGCATCGAGCAGTTTCTCGGCGGGAATGGCGCGGAGTTCCGCCAGCGTTTGTACGCCGAGCTTCGCACTTACCAACTTGGAATCTTTTTCTTTGCGCACGGCCATCGGTTCGAATTGCATGCCGCTGCTGAAAAATGCCGCGCCGCTTTCACCGATGGCCTTTTGAAACAAGTCCTTGGCCAGCGGAGACGCCATTTGCGCGCTCACCGAGAACGATCCCGCACTCTCGCCGAAGATAGTGACGTTGGCCGGATCGCCGCCGAAAGCCGCAATGTTGCGCTGCACCCACTGTAGAGCTGCGACCTGATCGAGCAGCCCGTAGTTGCCGGCCGAATTTCGCCCGGACTCTTTCGCCAGCTCGGGATGCACCAAAAAGCCAAACACTCCGAGCCGGTAATTCATCGAAACCACGATCACGCCATGTCCCGCCAGCTTCTCGCCGTGCTGGCGCGGCTCCGAAGTTCCACCGGCGACGAAGCCGCCGCCGTAAATCCAGACCATCACCGGCAGCTTGGCGTCCGCTTTTTTCGCTGGGGTCCAGATGTTCAGCGTCAGGCAGTCTTCGCTATTGCCGCCATCAGGAAACGTCATGTCGCCATACACATCCCTTTGCATGCAGTGCGCGCCGAACTCCTTGGCCGCGCGCACTCCCGTCCATTTGGCCGCGGGCGCTGGCGGCTTCCAGCGCAGGTCGCCAACTGGCGGCGCGGCATAAGGGATGCCCAGAAATGTGCGGATGGGTCCTTCTTGTTTCCCTTCGACGGTGCCGGATTCTACTTTTACCTGTAGCGCCGCCGCATTCCAGGCAAGAGGGGCAGCCACCGAAATGAACAGCACTATGGCGGGAATCAAAGATCTGTAAGACATCCGCATTTTCCGCACACTCCTCATATTTTCTTGTATACGAAGGAATGAATTGTACTCGAAGGCAGTCGTGCATCGGTTAAGTAGAGACCCAAACTGCAACGACCTGCATTTGCCGGAATCGCCGCATGTCCTGTAAACTAAATGTTTGCCCCACAAGATCTGAACTCATCTGGAGCAGTCATGGCACAACAATGTGAAATCTGCGGCAAGAAGCCGCAAGCGGGAAACCATATCAGTCACGCCCATAACGTGACCAAGCGGCGCTGGAATGTTAATTTGCGGCCGGTTCACGCCAAAGTGAATGGCCACGGGAAGCGCATCCGCGTCTGCACGTCCTGCCTGCGCAGCGGCAAAGTAGTCAAAGCGTAGAACACTTCTGCGGTTACTTCTACTGCACAGCCAGCAGTTGCACGTCGAAGATCAGCGTGGCATTGGGCGGAATTGTTCCGTCAGGCGTGCCGTTCGCGCCATAGCCCAAGGCTGGCGGTATTCGCAACTGGCGCTTGCCGCCCACTCTCATTCCGGCAACACCTTCTTCCCATCCCTTTATGACTTCGCCATTGCCGATGGTGAAATCAAACGGCGTCCCTGCATCTACAGAACTGTCGAATTTCTTGCCAGTGGTAAGCCAGCCGGTGTAGTGAACGCGCACGTGGCTGCCTTCTTTGGCGGTCTCGCCATTGCCCACACGCATGTCCCAGTATTGCAACCCAGAATCGGTTTTTACACCGTCGCCGGTGACCTTGGTGGGAGCTTTCGTGTTTGGCGCCGCCGCAGATTTCTTTGCCGGTGCAGTCTGCGCTACAACGGCCGCCGCGACCGCAAGGATAATGACGATGATTGCGCTGACCACCAAGTACTTTGTCATTCTCAATCCTCCATATTTAGTCCCGTACAAATATCTGATCACGCAGGACAACTGCCTCAGAAGAATTCAGATGCGATCTATGCCAGCGCGATCACGTCAATTTCCACCATTACGTCTTTCGGCAGCCGAGCCACTTCCACCGTCGAACGGGCCGGCGGTTCCGTGTTGAAATACCGGGCGTAGACCTCGTTCATCGCCGCAAAGTCATTCATGTCTTTCAGAAAGACGCTGGCTCGCACGACTTTGTCCAGCCCGCTACCCGCCGCCTTTAGAATTTCTGCCAGGTTGCGTAGCACCCGGTCAGTCTGCGCGCCCGCGTGTCCGGCAATCACCTGCTGTGTCGCCGGGTCGATGGCGATTTGTCCGGAGACAAAAACAAATCCGTTGGCTTTGACGGCCTGCGAATACGGGCCGATGGCTGGAGGAGAATCTTTGGTAGAAATAATTTCGCGCATAAGGCAGTGCCAGTGGTGGTCCGTAGAAACTATACAGCCTTCGTCATTAACTCAAATCGAAGACTAAAGGTCAACGCCGAATCCGCGTTGCTGGCCACTGCTCTTAGATCTTTTGCAGCCTATGCACTTCATGCACACCAGGAATCTTCCTCAGCCCGGCAATGATCTGCTCCAAATGCTTGAGATCTGAAATATCAAGAACGACCTCCACGCTGGCCTGGCTGTTTTCCGTGCGCGCGCCGATATTGCGAATGTTGCTCTGCGCGTCACCAATCACTCCGGTGATGTTCTTCAGCATTCCGAAGCGGTCGTCGCAATAAACCGTGAGCTTCACGGGATAAGCCGTAGGCGTGCTCTCATCGCGAGCCCATTCCACATCGATGCGGCGCTCCGGTTCGTACATCAGGTTGGTGACGTTGGGACAATTGGTAGAGTGCACCGCAACGCCCTTGCCTCGCGTGATGTATCCGACAATGTTTTCTCCGCGAATGGGGTTGCAACAGCGCGCGCGATAGACCAACATATCGCCCTGGCCTTTGACCGTGATGGCATTGTGATCGCCGAACACCCGGCGCACCACACTGGCGATTCCGCCGGGCTGCGAAGCCAGTCCTTCGGACTCGATATCTCCGGCAATAGAATGCGTCGCACCTGGCGGCAGCAATCGCGCCAGCACCTGCCGCGCCGAATATTTTCCGTAGCCAATGCCCGACATCAGATCGTCGGTTTTGCCCAGCCCATACGCGCCTGCGACCTTCAACAGTTCGTCGTCCTTAATTTCTTTGAGTGCAATGCGGTACTTTCGCGCCTCTTTCTCAATCAGCTTCCGCCCGATTTCAATCGACCGCTCGCGCTGATGCACGTTCAGCCAGTGCTTGATTTTGTTTCGCGACCGTGATGACTTGACCAGCCCCAGCCAGTCGCGGCTCGGCTTGTGCCCCGGTTGCGTGAGAATCTCGACAATATCTCCCGAATGTAGCTTGTGCCGCAGCGGCACCATGCGACCATTCACCTTTGCGCCAGTACAGGTATGCCCAACTTCGGTGTGAATCGTATAGGCGAAGTCGATGGGCGTGGCGTCGCGCGGCAGCACCACAACTTTGCCCTTCGGTGTGAACGTATAAACTTCTTCGGGATAAAGATCGACCTTCAGCGTCGATAAAAATTCGTTGGGATCGCTGACATCCCGCTGCCACTCCACTACCTGGCGCAGCCAGGCCAGCCGCTGCTCGTCCTGCGCCGAAACCGGACCGTCTTTATATTTCCAGTGCGCGGCAATGCCTTCTTCCGCCACCTTGTGCATGTCTTCGCTGCGAATCTGGATTTCGAACGGCGTGCCATCCTCGGTAATCACCGAGGTGTGCAGCGACTGGTAAAAATTCGGCCGCGGCATGGCGATGAAATCCTTAATCCGCCCCGGCACCGGCCGCCACAAATTGTGAATGATGCCCAGCACCGCGTAGCAATCCTGCAGCGAGCGCGTAATCACGCGCATGGCAAATAAGTCGTAAACCTGATCAATAGCAATATGCTGTCGCTGCAATTTTTTGTGAATGCTCGACAGGCGCTTGATGCGGCTCTCCACCCGCGCCTGAATCCCAGCTTCTTTCAGCTTGTCGACAATGATCACCTGCATCTTCGCCAGAAAAGCTTCCCCTTCTTTTCTGCGCGCATCCACAGCCTTGGCCACCTGCTCATACCCGCCGGGATCGAGAAAGCGAAAGCCCAGGTCTTCCAGCTCGCCGCGAATCTTGCCCATGCCCAGCCGGTGCGCAATCGGCGCATAAATCTCCAGCGTCTCTTCGGAGATCTTGCGCTGCCGCTCGGGATCAAGATGCTCCAGCGTGCGCATGTTGTGCAGCCGGTCGGCCAGCTTGATCAACACCACGCGAATGTCGTCAACCATGGCCAGCATCATCTTGCGCAGGTTTTCCGCCTGCTGCTCTTCGCGCGTGGCAAAGTCAATTTTGCTGATCTTGGTGACGCCCTCGACAATGTGCGCGACCTGCTCGCCAAATTCCTTGCGAATGTCGACGATGGTCACCGACGTATCTTCCACGGAATCGTGCAGCAGGCCGGCCGCCACGGCGACGGGATCCATCTTCATTTCGGCCAGAACTAAAGCAACTTCGAGAGGATGCACCAGATAAGGCTCGCCCGAAGCGCGGGTCTGCCCTTCATGATGCTTGAGGGAATAATCGTAGGCCTTCTTAATGATGGTGAGATCGTCCTGCGGACGGCTCTCCTGCATCCGCCGCATCAGGTCGCGGAACTTGGTGAGCGTAAGTGTAGTGGTCGCGATCTGTTGGCGCAGACTCGCCATGTAGGATTATAGCCCGGTATAGGCGGGATTTCGCCCGCACGAAGCGTCTCGACTCATGCGGGGACAAAGGGAAATCATGTGGGGACAGCCGCCCTCGGCTGTCCGCGTCGCGCAGCGACGCCTGGCCCTGCGGATCGCGGAAGGGCCAGGGAAGGGCACGGCTTCAGCCGTGCCGTAGGAAGCCAAACAAGGGCAATAATTCACTTGACTCGCCGCGCGGCGTCGACTTCTGAAATTCTGATTTCGATTGAATTTTGTCTGTCATAAAATTTCGACCTTGGCTCACTCCACTTGCAACCATCAACCGAGACGGATACTGACGCATTTAGCGGCGCACAATCCTTTGCAGTAATCTCAATGTCAAACCTAAACGATCCAGTAGAGTCGAATACCTCGCGCCATCGAGACGGCAGAGGGGATACCGCCGGAACAATGATAGTCACCCCATTGCCGTGAGAGCAGATGTTCAAATTTTGGCCGCCAGATTTATATAGAGTTAGAGGAGCGTAGCCTTTATGGGACCACTCTAAATCTAATCGCTCGTTCATTTGCGTCAAGGTCCATTCGTTTTCGCCTAGGTAACGCCTATATACGCGCAACAGGTGCCCTCGGCATTCTTCAACTGGCGCGTCCCCCATGCATATCGGTTCAATCTGAACAAAAACAGCACGCCGTTCGCCAGTAGCGTCAGTCGGTGTTTCCTGGACCACAACACGTCCAATAGACAACTGCGGCAGCAATCGCACATGATCGGCACGCCAAAGGTAGTATCCGGCGAAAAATAGCGCCGTCACGCAGGCACAGACCTTGACCGGATACGGCCAATCCGCAGTAATGAAATGCCAACCAAAGGCGACGGCTAGCACGCTTCCACCCCATAGTGCCGCCTGCCATCTCGTAAACAACAGCGGGAAATACTTTTCCAGAAGGTCCAATTCCTTAAATCGCCTCTTGAACCACTTGCCGATTTTAGACATAACAATCCCTCAAGAAATACTATGCCTCCTATGTGGGCGAGGCAGGTGTGTTCTTAGCCAAACAGGAGGCGGGCTTTATAGCCCCAGCAGTTTCGCTTTCGCCTGGCAACCGAGCGAGGAAGTTATGGGCAAGCCGTAGGCAAGCTGGAGCGGCAACTCGGACGCGAGATCAACTACACGGTCCTTACCACGAAAGAACTCAAATCCCGCCGTGCCCGCAAGGATGTCTTTCTGGAAAACGTCTGGCACAATGAACGTGTCGCGCTCGTCGGCCCAGAATTTTAAGGCATCATGTGACATCTGACCTTGCCTTCCACAGCTCCAGCCGCCGATCATATGCGGGCACAGAACCGGCGCTGCTCGGTCGGCAAAACTAACTCTTTGCTTTTGCGGATTTTGACCTGTAAGCCCTTTGGATCACGGTTTTTGCGGAGAAATTCTTGCTTAGCTTGATGATTCCATTACGTTGCGGGGGAGGGGGTTAGGGTATCGTAATGGTTAACAGTCTCTCCCGAATCGGTACGATTCACTTGAAATTCACAAAACGGGAAAAACGGCCGCAGCCTCAAGCGCATCACACAAACAACATAATTCCATGGGCGCAAGCCGCAAGTGGAAAATCTCCAACAGGGTTCTCATAAAATGAAGATGTCAACGATATCGAAAATATTGATCTGTGCAGCGGCGTTCACCGCAGCCCTTGCCCACGCCCAAGCCCCGCCCGATTCCATCGGCACCATCCAAAGTTCTCCCACAACCTGCGAAGGCAACCTCAGTGGAGGCACCTGCTACGCCCTCGACATCACCTGCCCGCAACTGCCGGACTACACGGCTTACATTAAGATCTACGAGCCTACCGTCCCAGTGATCGGCACGGTTCTGTTTGTCACCGGCGGCGATGGCACCGACCTCGTCGAAGACCGCATGTACGGACCGGTCGTGGTGCAAACGATTTTGCAGAAGGGATACAGGCCGGTCGAACTTAGTTACGGCGATCCGTTCAACTCGAATGAATTGGGCTGGCAGAGCGACGCTAATGGCACTGGAGTTCGAGCGGCATCGTGCCGCTTTGCCACGGTCGTGCAGTGGGTCCATGACAACTTCCTCGACGCGGGAACGCCGCTGTGTGCGTCCGGCAATTCCGCTGGCGGGCAGGTAATTGGCGAGAGCCTGGCGCACTATGGCTCGTCCGACATTCTGGCGTTTGCCGAAATCAGCAGCGGGCCGCCGTTCGGTCGCGTGGATTATGCCTGCGAGAACACGCAGCCGGTTGCCACGTCGCCGTGCTCAGGCAAGAGCGATAGTTTGGCCGTGCAGCCGGGAACCTCGGAAAAGTTTATCGATCCCGCTTATCCTGGACCGTGGTGCTCGTCCGCGTACACGACGCACTCCACTGTGCATCAGGCGCAATTTCTGAGGGACTCCATCACGGTCGGCAACTCCGTATTGAGCTATCCAAACACCTTCGTCAATTTCTTGTTCGGCAAGGATGATACAACCGCCGCGATTCGTCAGGGTCTGCTCTATCAGGCCGCGATCAAGAGTTCGACATCAACCGAGTGCGTCGCCCGAACCGGTCATACTGTCGAAGACTACCTGCCGGGAGCCCAGCAGGTCGCCGCCGATATCGTTAAGTACTGCAAGCTCCCGACGAAGAAGTGAATTTCAATTGCTCGCGCGCGTGTTTTTCAGCACCAACACGACGATGCGTCCGTCGGAATGGAACTCGCCGCCGGTCGCCGTTTTGGCGGTGGTGAGCGGATCGCCTGGCGTAACGTGATCGCGCTGGACGACCAGCCCGGTTCCAGAAAGCGTGCCGTTTACGTATTCGCGTTCGCCATCGATCGCCGGATCGATCTTGTGAGTTAAACCATTGTTGCGCTGGTCGCGTTCGAAACCGATATCGTGAGTTGCCGCCACGCACCACAGCGGCCGGCCGTCAACTTGAAAAGGAGACTTCCACACGCGCAAGTGATTGCGTGACATGGCGACTTTCACCGGCTCGGCGTGCGCGAATCCGTAGTCCTGTCCCCGGCCAAAAAGAAACAGCGTGCTCATCGGCATCGTCAAATAATCTTTTTTCTCGATCGAGTCCATGATCGCATTCATCGCCGTATTCTCGACCTTGGAGTCGACCTTCACCCACTCTGCTGCGGTGAAAGTTTGCTCCACTTGTGCCTGCGTTCCCACGATAAGAAGGTTCACCATGTCGCCAGGTTTGCCCGCGGGATCGGTAATCCGGCGCGGGATTTTCGCCAGTAGCGCGGGAGTGATGCCAGGCACGCGCGCGTCCGCCGGGCCACCTGCGTTTGCGGCATCCTTCAGCCCTTCGTCGAGGATTTCGACTTTGACGTGGAAGCTTCCCGTGGCCGTCGCAGCTTCGCTTTTGCTTTGATTGAGTCCCAGAGACAACCTGCCTGCAACTGGCACATCGTATTCCTTGCTCGCTCCCACCAGGAATGCCTGCGCATACGAGTCAGGGCCGATGCGGCCAATCAGAGCGCCGTGACCGGCATCTCCGACTGCGTATTGGTGGATCAGGTCGGCAAAGCTTCGCGGAAGCCCGTCGGGACCAAATGTCCCCAATGTGTGCATTTTTCCGCTGTAGGAGGTGTCGGCTGGATAGGTGATTTTGCCTGTTGCGGTGAATCGCAGCTTTGCGCCTCCATGAACATCGATATTTGTTTCCACCCATTCTTGCGTCGCCGGAACCTCGATGTCATAGGACTTGATGGTGGTCCCGTTTGCAGGAACCGTTTGCGCGCGCGCTAGAGTACCGACCACGCCGAGGGCGAACAGTGTAAGCGCCAACACGATATCGCTCTTCGCAATTTTCATGGTGATCCTGCCTTCGATTTTCTGATTCCCGTAAGAAGCGCCCAGCATATCTCGCTGATAGCGCTCGGTGCAACCGCTTGCACGAGCCGTGAAAGATTGTCCCAAGAAAGATCGGCCAAAGCGAGAGCCGTTGCTCTCTTCGTTCTGCTAGAGTTGGCAGAATGATGAATCTGCGCATGGCGCGTGTGCTGGTGAGCGGAACATCCGGATTGATCGGCAGCGCGCTCGCGCCCGCGTTAAAAGCGAGCGGAGCGCAAGTCGTGCGTCTGGAGCGCTCGACCGCAACGCGAACAGAACACGCGGACGAGGAAGAAAGGCTCACTTGGGATCCCGCGAGTCCGCTCGCAGCAGAAGTTGTTTCGGGATTTGATGGCGTCATTCATCTCGCCGGCGAGAGCATTATGGGCCGATGGACCGATGCAAAGAAAGCAAAGATTCGCAACAGCCGCGTCACGAGCACGATGAATTTGGCTCGCGCTTTGGCGAAAGCGGCCGACAAGCCCAAGGTATTCATCTGCGCTTCCGCGATTGGCTACTACGGCAATCGCGGAGATGAAGTCCTGCGAGAAGAGAGCGCAGCGGGCGCGGGATTTTTGCCGGAAGTCTGCCGCCAATGGGAGGCCTCCACCAAAGCTGCGTTCGATGCGGGAATTCGCACAGTGAATCTGCGGACTGGCGTTGTGTTGAGCGCGAAAGGCGGCGCGCTCAAAGCCATGCTTACGCCTTTCAAGCTCGGGTTGGGCGGCAGAATCGGCAATGGGCGGCAGTGGATGAGTTGGATCGATCTGCAAGATATGGCAGGCGCCATTCTCCACGTTCTGAAGACCGATCTTTTGCAGGGACCGATAAACATGGTTGCGCCGCGTCCGGTGACGAACGCGGAGTTTACGAAAACGCTGGCCGACGTATTGTCGCGTCCCGCGATTTTTCCTGTGCCCGCATTCGCGGCAAAACTGGCCTTCGGAGAAATGGCCGAAGAACTCTTGCTGGGAAGCCAGCGCGTGGAACCTGCCAAGCTGACCGCTAGCGGATATCCCTTTCGATTCAGAGAGTTGAAGGCCTCGCTGGAAAACGCCAAAGCCCAGTAATACACCATCGACCACTCATCATTTTTTCGCTACAATACCCGGAGCAGCATCCTAGATGCGTACAGGCTCTATCCGGCCGAGTCGGAGGGGCACTGGAGGACATCATGAGTCTCACCCCGATTAGCGGGCGTTTCCCCGCCGGTCTTCGCAAGATTACCATCGCGTCTCTGCGGGAACAAAAACTCCGTCACGAACCGATCACTTGCCTCACTGCGTACGACTACTCCGCCGCGCGCATAGTGGATGAGGCTGGCATCGATATTGTTCTGGTAGGCGATTCGCTGGCCCAAACCATGCTGGGCTACGAGAACACGCTCTCCGTCACCATGGACGAGATGCTGCACCATGTGCGTGCCGTGCGGCGCGGTGTGAAAAACGCACTGCTGGTGGCCGACATGCCTTATGGGTCGTATCAAATCGACCCCCAGACTGCACTTGGCAATGCCACGCGCTTTGTAAAGGAAGGCGGCGCCGAAGTAGTGAAGATTGAAGGTGGCGAAAAGCGCGCCGATCTGATCCGCCGAATTGTTGAAGCCGAAATTCCTGTCGCCGGGCACATTGGGCTGACGCCGCAGTCGGTCAATGTGATGGGCGGATATAAGGTGCAAGGGAAAAGTTTGAGCGGCATCGAGCAGTTGATGCGCGATGCAGTAGCGCTCGATCGCGCTGGAGTATCTTGCCTGTACTTGGAAGGCATTCCGCGCGAAGTGGCCGCAATGATTACGGCCGAAGTCAGCACACCGACGATTGGCATTGGCGCTGGTCCGGACTGTGATGGCCAGGTGCTGGTGTTTCACGACATTGTGAATCTGACGTTTGGACCGCCGGCAAAATTCGTTCGCCGCTACGGAGATGCCGCCGCGCTGATTACGCAAGCCGTGCAGGCGTTTCGCGCGGACGTGAAATCTCACCAGTATCCTGCCGACGAGGAGTCTTATCATTTGCCCAAGGACACCAAGGCAGGATTGGACACCGTTCTGGCGCGGAAGCAGGCGATGCGGCGGTAAAGTCCAAATCTCTGCCACGGATTTTCGCGGATTGCACGGATAGGGCGAAAGCTTAAATCGAGGGAACCGCATCTGAACATTTTGCGTATGTTTAATTGTGGAGGCTTTGCCCGTGCGCCCGCGAAATGCCAGTGTTAAACTGCATCGCCGCAGTGCCAGGCTAAGGCATTAAGGAGTTAATTTATGCATCTCTTAGGTTTGTTCTTTTTCCCGTTTGTGGGCTTCGGCTTCGTGATGTATTTTCTGCCCTCGATCATTGCGCTGGCGCGCAGCAAGCGAGACATCGGCGGCATCGTGCTGTTGAATTTCTTCCTGGGGTGGACGATGATCGGCTGGGTCATCGCGCTGGTTTGGGCGGTTAAGACTGATGTTCCCATGATGGTGAGGTAGGTTCGCCTGTCCGTGGCCTATTCTCTTGCTGCACGTACATTGTCGGTCCTGATTCTTATCCTTGGGCTTTCGCTGCTGGCGTGCGCTCCACAGCAAAAAGCGCCGGCGCCCGATCCAGCGGCAGTCCTGCAATCCCTGCCGGTGGCCGACCCGGGAAAATATGAACATATTGAAATGCCGCGCTGGCGCAATCCATATTTAATTCTGCGTGCCGATGGAGTAGCACTCCTCGATCCCGGTGACAATGCTGAGATTCAGCTGAAACCGAACGAGATGTTATCGGCGCTGGCGGATTTGCCTGCTTCCGCGTGGCCCTACGGACGCGTAGTGGCGATTGCACCTAACCCGGTCACACGTTCCGAGCAGGAAGGTGTTTCGATTCGCCGCAATAAAGGCATTGTTGGAGGCATCCTGGAGAGTGCTCACGTGGCCATCAATTGGGCTCCATCGAAGTGAATAGAATCGATGAACATCACCAACGACCCGATTGAGCTGAACGGAACTTCTTTTTGAAACTCTGCACCACAGTCGACGAAATGCGGGCCGCTTGCCTCGCCGTGCGGCGAGACCGCGCACGGCTGGGGCTCGTGCCCACCATGGGCGCATTGCATGAAGGCCACTTATCTCTGGTTCGCGCCGCAAGAAGTTCGTGCGATGCAGTGGCAGCCTCGATCTTTGTCAATCCTGCGCAATTCGGGCCGAACGAAGATCTCGTCAAGTATCCGCGTTCGTTCGAGCGGGACTGCGAGTTACTGGAAAAAGAAGGAGTGCGATTTCTGTTTGCGCCGTCTGTGGAAGAAATGTACCCGGTTGGCGCTGTGACGTGGATCACCGTGGAAGGGCTTAGCGATAAGTTGGATGGACGTTCACGGCCGGGACACTTTCGCGGCGTGACTACAGTGGTGGCCAAGCTGTTTCACATCGTCGAGCCGAATGCGGCCTTCTTCGGGCAGAAGGATGCGGCGCAGGTGGCGGTCATCCGGCGTATGGTTCGGGATTTGAATTTCGCGGTCGAGATTGTTGTGGTCCCAACAGTGCGGGAGGCCGACGGGCTGGCGATGAGTTCGCGTAACGCCTATCTGGATGCACAACAGCGAAAGCAGGCTCTGGTTCTGCACCGATCGCTGATGCTGGCGATGAAACTTGCAGATCAGGGTGAACGCAGCGCTGAGGTGCTGATCGCCGCCGCACGCAAAGAATTGGCAACCGAGCCGGCGGTGCGACCGGATTATTTTGAAATCGTCAATCCCGACACTCTCGATTCAGTTGATGATCTTTCCCGTGGCGGATTAGCCGCAGTAGCCGCTTTTGTGGGCAGTACAAGACTGATCGATAATGTGATGATTTCCGCTTCTAACGGTCAGGATTAAGCGGAAGAGGATTGCTTTGAGCGTTGACACTCGCAGTGCTAACTGGCAATCCCAGGCTCCGCCACATCAAGTCTTCGATCTTCGACCAAAGCCGCGTATCGCACTCGCTTTGCGCGTGGCTGGGAGTGATGCGGTTGAACCAGGAACTGGCGGAACACGGCACCGGATCTTTCCTGTAGTCGACGAGATAGTTACCGAGAATCTGCGTTTTCGATGGATCGGCGGCCGTGATCTGGGTACGGCCGTGGACCAGGCCATGAGTCTGATAGTAGTTCACCGCTTCAGCAACGTTCCCGGGAATGACCGCATCGTTCTGCCAGAGTTTGGCCACGCTATCGACCTGCGCAGTTAACCGCACGGGAATACCGGCTCGCTGTAAATCGCGCGCCAGCAGTACCGCCGCGGACGCGCCCCAGCTGTGCCCAAAAAGCACAATGCGGGCGCTGCTTTTTTCCTGTAGGGAAAGAACGCCGTCATGATTCGCGTCGAGAACGCGAAGAATGGCCCGGTAAGCGTTTCGGCGGTGCCGGTTTTCAAACACCTGAATGAAAGTATCCTGGGGGGCTGAGCGGCGGACGCGCAGCGCTAGTTGGACCGGTCCGTGGTGAATATTATCGGGACGAACGAAGCCGCCAACAAAACCGATGATGATCGCCGGCGACGCCGTCACAAGCGGCTTGGATACTGGAACGGCTGATTCTGAAAGAGCCGGCACCGTGAGAAAAATCGTCGCCAGCAAACCTAACCAGGCCCGGAATGGTGAAGCGCAGTTCAATCGCAACCCTGATAATCAATGATTCAGGCGCAAAGGAGGATGCCGCCAAATGCCTCATCCAGCAGGCCTTTTCGCCTCAACAGACTCGTCCGACAGTCTACACCCGTTGTCAATAGCGGATTGGCGGTTTCCGTCTGGCCTGATTGTTCACTGTGGCTTGGTCACTTCGACGATGCGTAGCGGCGGAAACGTATGCAGAAAGTCCGGCGCTCCACGGGAAACCGTGGCGCCACCCGATTCAAAAACGCGGGCGTAGTTCGCCGTGTTCTTGAAATCGGAGATGATCGCCCGTCCACCCGGTTTGAGCACTCTCATGATTTCGCGGCAGGCCTGATCTCGTCCCTTGCGAGATGGGATGTTGTGAATGCATAGATTCGAGAGCACCACGTCAAAGCTGCCATCGGCAAAACTCATCTTGGTTGCGTCGTCGTTTTTGATTTCAACCCGGTCGCCAACGCCTTCGATTTCCAAATTACGCAGCGTCCTCTCAGGAGAATTGCCGGAAAGATCCTGTTTGCTCCAGATGTCGATGCCGGTTGCCCGTCCGGTTGTGAGCTTCTTCGCTGCACCAACCAGCAGAAGCCCGCGCCCGGTGCCGACATCGAGCGCGCGTTCATTGCCGGTCCAGCTAATGCAGGCCAGGATACGATCGCGGTGATGGAACTTTCCGATCTTGGCGTACAGCAGCATGGCAACGCCCTGAAAAATGAACACGATGCCAATCGACAGAGCCATGGGCATGAGAACCACCGTCATCGGACCGAGAGTTACAGTGGGCAGGAATAAGGCCAACACTGGGAGCCCGATCCCGATGATCAGGAAGTTCCGGATGATTCCAGGGGCATCGATACCGTAATCCGGCTTGACAGTTTCCGACATAAGAAACGAATTGTATGCGTAGAAAGTGCTAGCTCAACAATTTTCGTCCTGATACGAACGGATTGCCGGCCAGCACATAACGCAGAGGACGCTCCGCAGCCTTTGTGATGCCGATGCGCGTAGTAACCACAACATTCTTTGAAACAAATCCATCGGCGCCGATCCATAGGCTTGATCGCCGCGAAGTCAGGTCGCAGCCATTGTCGCGCTCGCGCGTGACGCCGAAGGCTTCAGACAAGCGTCCCGGCCCGCTTGTGAGCTTGGGCAAGTCGCGCAGTCCACTTACTTCGATGTCGCGCGCGCGCGCCATCTCTTCGATTCCGCGCAGCGGCTCGAGCGCCCGGAATAGTACGCCTCCCGCGTGGCCATCAGGTTCACAAGAAACATTCAGGCAGTAATGGTTTCCATAGATGAAATAAACGTAGGCGTGGCCCGGAGGCCCGAAGAGAATGGCGTTGCGGGCGGTGCACCCGGCAGCAGAATGTGCGGCGGGATCGTCTTCGCCTAGATAAGCTTCCACTTCAACAATGCGGCCGGTAAGAGGTTTGCGGCCGCTGCGGCGCACCAGTATCTTTCCCAATAGTTCGCGTGCAACCTGCCGCGGATCGCGCGCAAAGAAATTCCGGCTGAGAGGCGCGATTGCAGCGGGCTTCATCTCGCCTTGCGGTCTATCCATGCTGCGAAGATTCTAAATGGGCTTGGGTTGCGTATTCCTGGCGGCAGTAACGTTGGACGGCGTGTCATCGAACGATTTGCCCGGTTCAAACGCAGCCTTCTCGTGCTTTGGGCCGACCTTTCGTATGGCGTCATGCCAGCCATCGTCCCAGGTAATGCGAGCTTCTCCATCCACTACGGTCTAGGTGCCGTGGCTTGCGCCCAGGGTCTTTCTTGCCTCGCCATTTTCCTCCAGCGTGATCAAGAAATTGCTTCCGTTGCCGTTACCTACTTCCCATTTGCCCACAAAGTGGTAGCGGCCAGGCATAGGGCTGGCCGAGCTTTCGAATTCAATGCGCGCCCCTTCGCTGGCGGAGACATTCTGTTTCCGCCCATCTTTGAAAACGATGGTGATTGGAGCCTTCAAATCGATGCGCGCGATGTCCGTCAAGTCAAAACTTTGCCGGTGTCCGTCGGCGTAGACGATCACCACTGATTCCTGTTCGCCGGTGGGCACGGCTAAACAACTGGCAGCAGCGAGTATGACAATCGCGGGAATCCAAATGGTTCTGATGGTCCTCTGCATGACTTAATTCCTTTCCCGCCATTTCGTACAGAACAGATACTGCTAGACAGTACGCAAAGCCGCAGTGTTTTGTTCCGCCGCCAAATGGACAAAACCCGTTTACGCTGCGCCCTTCGCCGTTTCCTTCAGGTACGCTAACACTTCTTCCGCGTGGCCTTCCGGCTTCACTTTGGGGAAGATGTGCTCGACCTTTCCATCAGGACCGATGATGAACGTTGTCCGCGCAATGCCCATGACCTTCTTGCCGTACATGTTTTTTTCCTGGACGACGCCAAAAGCTTCCGCAACTTTCTTGTCCGCATCGGCCAATAGCGGGAAAGGAAGACTGAACTTGTCCTGAAACTTCTTTTGCGAGGCTGCCGTATCCGCTGAAATTCCGAGCAGAACCACGCCTGTCTTTTTGATGGCCGCATAACTGTCGCGAAAGCCGCAGGCCTCCTTCGTGCATCCCGGGGTGTCCGCCTTGGGATAGAAATAAAGCACCACGGTCTTGCCGCGAAAGTCTTTTAAGGCAACCTCTTTGCCGTTCTCATCCGTCGTACTAAAGTCTGGGGATTTATCATTAACTTCCATGGGATTTTCTCCTTGCCGTTCGCTATCACCTCGCAAGTTATACCGTAACCGGCTGTTTGCCGTCACCTTGGCGGCTTTCGCCGGACTCGCCGGTGTTTGCCTCGAGGCCCAGGGTCAGATCACGCAGTATGGTCGCAAGGCCGCCGTCGATAAAGGGCCCCGGGCGATTGGCCTGGTCCAGCTTTTACCGAAGGGCAAAGGCCGCCTCATTCCGATTGTCATCATGATGGACGGAAAATTTTTCGACGCAGGCTCGTATAAAGCTTCGCCGGTTCCCATGGCTCTCGACTTCGGAATTGTCTACGAAGGGTTTCGCAGCGGAGTGTCGCAGGGCGTCTTTACCATCACGCAACCTGGCCAGTTAAATCATGTCTGGCTCGCGGAGGGGACGTGGCTTCCCGCGGGAATGAAAGGTCCGGAGCGAAGCAAGAAGTATTCGACGCCCGTAATCGCCGATGAAGACAAGGACGGGCCTCCCGTACTTCACCGGCGCGGGGAAAAGACAGACTCGGATAGCGGCTCGAAAACCGATTCTGCCAGCAAGGATAAAGGTAAAGATCAGGATACGAATAAAGACCAGCAAAAGCCCGCGAATCCATCGACGTCGCCGGGCAACCCGCCGACCCCGAACGCGCCGAATACGCCTGACAGTTCCAAGGCACCCACCCCACCTGATCCTGCGAAGGCGCCTGCACCGCCGGATGCCGCGAAGGCGTCTCCCCCGGCATCCACGTCTGCATCTACGCCAGACGAGCCGATCGGGGATCCGAATCGTCCTCGTCTGCGCCGGGGGAAGCCGGATTCCACCGCGCACCGCGAACCCTATACGACATTCGACGCTTCGCCGGAGGCGACGGCCCTCGTAGCCGTCGCCGGCACGGCGAAGCCCGATGCGAAGGGGGCGAAGGATTCGGCTGCGGCTTCGCCGCCAATCGTGGTTATCCCGGCGATTTCCGATGCTGGCGGTCCCGATCCGCGTCCCTATACGTACGATTTGAAGCCCGCGGAAGAGGCCATCTACCGGAACAAGATGCTGGAGCTGGCTGCGGCGGCCGGCGAGCGTTCTCAGCTTTCTCCGGACCGTTTGCGTGTTCCGACGCTTACTGTGCTGCGCGGACGCACCGACCAGAAGGAATATCGGCTTTCCGGAAAGCTGACCGTGATCGGCCACTCGAAAATGGCCACGGTGCGGCTCC
>Ga0209006_10001269_pt1 | contig 22879 bp, 18 predicted proteins | sample JacPin_JW_Ref_O2_FD_188567 | JGI IMG/M metagenome (GOLD analysis project Ga0209006, IMG submission 188567) | Forest soil microbial communities from Algoma, Ontario, Canada - Jack Pine, Ontario site 1_JW_Ref_O2 (SPAdes) (version 2) | ecosystem: Environmental > Terrestrial > Soil > Boreal... | reverse complement strand
GGCGTGTCGATGCGACAGATGCTGGAGGCGGGTGTCCATTTCGGACATCAGACCCGCTTCTGGAACCCGAAGATGGAGCAGTTCATTTTCGGTGAGCGCAACAAGATCCACATCATCAATCTCGAGAAGACGCAACCGCTGTTTGCCGATGCGGCCGCATTCATCAAACAGGTAGTGGCCGACGGCGGTACCGTGCTGTTTGTCGGCACCAAGCGCTCGGCGCGCGATGCGATGGAGAAGGAGGCGCTGCGCTGCGCCATGCCGTTTGTCAACCAGCGCTGGCTGGGCGGCATGCTGACCAATTTCAAGACCATCCGCGGCTCGATCAAGCGGCTGGCCGAACTGCAGGAGATGGCCACTTCCGGAGCGCTGGACAAGCGCGGCAAGAAGGAAGCCACTCAGTTGCGCCGCGAGATGGTGAAACTCGAGCGCAGCCTCGGCGGCATCAAGAACATGGAGGCATTGCCGGATGCGCTGTTCGTGGTGGACGTCGGTCATGAACATATCGCGATCCACGAGGCCAGGAAGCTCGGTATACCTGTCGTGGCCGTGGTGGACACCAACTGCTCGCCCGACGGCATCGAGCACGTGATTCCTGGCAACGACGATGCGATGCGCGCGATCCAGCTGTATGCCACCGCCATTGCCGATGCGGTGCTGGAGGGCAAGTCCTCGGTGCCGCAGGTGGCGGTGGGCGAGGATGAATTCGTCGAACTCGACGAGGAAGGCAATCCGCGGCGCAAGAGCGCCAGGCCCGGCCGGCCCAAGCCGGTGGCGACCGTGCGCCGCAAGACTCCGCCGCGGCGCCGTCCGGCCGTGATACCGCCGTCGGCGGCAGCGGTGGTGGCCGACGAAACGGCGCTGGAGGCCGAAGCTGATCTGGATGACGCCACCGAGACGGCTGAGCCGGCTGCGGCGCCGTCGCCGATTGGTGTCAAGCGCCGCACTGGAGCCGGCCCGGCGCGCCGGCCACGCAGCGGCAATGGCGCGGGTTGATCTTTTTCGCAGCATCGGGGTCCTAAGAGCATGAGCGTAACAGCGGAAGCGGTTCGACAACTGCGCGAGCGCACCGGCGCCGGCATGATGGAGTGCAAACGGGCGCTGGTGGAAACCGGCGGCGACCTGGACGCGGCTGCCGAGTTGATGCGCAAACAGGGTTTAGCAAAGGCCGACAAAAAGGCGGCGCGCATCGCGGCCGAGGGCGTAATTGTGATCGAGCGCTCGCCCGACGGGCGCGCCGCGGCGATGGTAGAGATCAATTGCGAAACCGATTTCGTCGCGCGCGAGCATGACTTTCGCAATTTCGCCGCCGATGTGGCGCGGCTGACGCTGGCCGGAAGGCTGATCGACCTGCCGGCACTGCTGGCGGCGGAACTGGCCGCTGGCGAGAGCGTCGACGCCCGCCGCCGGGCGCTGGTGGCGAAGATCGGCGAGAACATCAGCGTGCGCCGCTGTGTGGTTATGGAGAGCGCAGGTCCGCTGGGCGCCTATGTGCACGGCACCCGCATCGGTGTGCTGGTGGCGCTGGAAGGCGGCACCGCCGAGCTGGCGCATGATCTGGCGATGCACGTGGCAGCGAGCAACCCACGCTACCTGAGCGCTGCCGACGTACCGGCCGAGGTGCTCGCCAAGGAGCGCGAGATCCTGGGCGAACAGGCGCTGATGGAAGGCAAGAGCCCGGAGATCACCGCCCGCATGGTCGAGGGCCGGCTGCGCAAGTCGTTGAATGAGATTAGCCTGCTGGGTCAGCCGTTCGTGAAGAACCCGGAGCAGAGCATCGAGAAGCTGCTCGCCGCCGCGCAGGCGCGCGTGCTGCGTTTTGAGCGCTATGAGGTCGGCGCCGGCATTGAGAAGAAGCGGGAAGATTTTGTCGCCGAGGTCATGGCGCAGGTCAGTGCGGCGGGAGGCCGCTGATCGTCGGCACCGGCAGCGTATGCAATACCCCGCCCGTCGCGGGGTTTTTTTTGGCAGACTGAAGCAGTTGCCGTCCGGAACGGGCACATGAATCAAAACAGCACGCCTACCTGGAGTCGCATTCTGGTCAAGCTCTCGGGCGAGGCCTTGCTCGGCGGCGCCGACTATGGCATCGATCCGGCAGTGCTCAAGCGCATCGCGAGCGATGTCGGGGCGGTACAGGCGCTTGGGGTGCAGATCGCGATTGTGATCGGCGGCGGCAATCTTTTTCGCGGTGCGGGCCTGGCGCGCGCCGGCATGGATCGGGTCACCGCGGATCAGATGGGAATGCTGGCGACCGTGATGAATGCGCTGGCGCTGCAGGACGCGCTCGAACAGCAGGGTATGCAGGCGCGCGTCATGTCGGCGATTCGCATCAACGAGGTATGTGAGGACTTCATCCGCAGGCGTGCGGTGCGCCACCTGGAGAAGGGCCGGGCAGTGATCTTTGCGGCCGGCACCGGCAATCCGTTCTTTACCACCGACACCGCCGCCAGCCTGCGCGCCATAGAGATCGAGGCGCAGCTGCTGCTCAAGGCCACCAAGGTAAACGGCATCTACTCGGACGATCCGGTGAAGAACCCGGCGGCGCAGCATTATCCGCGCTTGACCTATGATCAGGTTCTCGACGAACGTCTCAACGTCATGGATGCGACGGCGATCGTCATGTGCCGCGATTACCGGATGCCGCTGCGGGTGTTCAATCTGGGCACGCCTGGTGATCTGCTGCGCATAGTGCGTGGCGAGGACATCGGCACGCTCGTGACCAACGACTGAAGGCAGGATGGCCATGCTCGACGATCTGAAGAAAGGCGCGGCGGCGCGCATGCAGAAATGTGTACAGGCGTTCCAGGCCGATCTGAAGAAGCTGCGCACCGGGCGGGCGCATCCGAGCCTGATCGAGCACCTCAAGGTGGACTATTACGGCTCGGACGTGCCGCTGCAGCAGGTGGCCAATATCAGCGTCGAGGATGCGCGCACGCTGGTGGTGTCGCCGTGGGAAAAGACCATGGTCGGGCCGATTGAGAAGGCCATCCACAAGTCCGAACTCGGTCTCACGCCCAATACCGCCGGCGCTGTCATCCGAATCCCGCTGCCGCCGTTGACTGAAGAGCGCCGCCGCGACATCACCAAGATCGTCCGGCAGGATGCGGAGAATGCGCGCGTCAGCATCCGCAGCGTGCGGCGTGATGCGCTGGCGGATATCAAGGAAATGCTCAAGGAGAAACTGGTATCGCAGGACGACGAACGGCGCGGGCAGGACGAGATCCAGAAACTGACCGACCGGTTCATCGCCGAGATCGATCAGCTGCTGGCGGCCAAGGAAAAGGAAATCCTGCAGGTTTGAGCAGCCATTCTCCAGACCCCGTGTCCATCCCGCTGCCGCGTCACGTGGCCATCGTCATGGACGGCAACGGCCGTTGGGCGCGCGCCCGCGGTGGCGCACGCGCCGAGGGCCATCGCGCCGGCGTCGAGCCGGTGCGCATGGTGATCGAAGAGTGTGTGCGGCACGAAATCGGTGCATTGACGCTGTTCGCCTTCAGCAGCGAGAACTGGGGACGGCCGCGCGATGAGGTCATGAGCCTGATGTCGTTGTTCGTCGAATCGCTCGAGGCGGAAATTAAGGAGCTGCACCGTCGGGGCGTGCGGGTGCGCTTTATCGGCGAGCGCGACGGACTCGATGGCCGGCTGCGAGCCAGCATCGCCAGTTCCGAGCACGTCACGGCCGCCAACACCCGCCTGTCGCTGCAGATCGCCCTCAGCTACGGCGGCCGCCGCGACATCGTCAGCGCCGCGCGCCGCCTGGCGCAGCAGGTCGAGCGCCGCCAACTCACGCTGTCACAGATCGACGAGCCGCACTTCGCCGCAGCGCTCTCGCTGGGCGGCATTCCCGATCCGGACCTGTTCATACGCACCGGCGGCGAGCAGCGCGTCAGCAACTTCCTGCTGTGGAACCTGGCCTATACCGAGCTCTACTTTACCGAGCGGCTATGGCCGGACTTCGACGCCGCAGCGTTCGAGGCGGCATTGCAGCACTTCGCCGCGCGGCAGCGGCGCTTCGGCTTGAGCGCCGAGCAGCTGCAGGCCGCCGATGCCGGGGCGCCTTAGGTCTGGGCGATGCGCTCGCGCGTACTCACTGCTCTGGCGCTGACGGCCCTGCTGGTCGTGGCGATACTGTTTTCGCCCCCCGGGGTGACGGCGGCGATCCTCGGCCTGATCCTGCTGATCGGGGCCTGGGAGTGGTCGGCGTTTCTGGCACTGGCGCTGCCGTGGCGGCTGACTTATGTGCTCGCGCTCGGTGTGCTGGCTTATGCGGGCTGGCGCTACACGCCGGAGGCCGCGCCGTTCAGGCTGATGCTGCAGCTGGCGATCGCGTGGTGGCTGATAGCGCTGGTGTGGATCGTGTGCGCCCCGCAGCGGGGGGGCCGTGCAGCCGCCGCGCTGGCGGGCGCTCTGGCGCTGCTGCCGAGCTGGATCGCGCTGGTGCATATCGACGTGGGCTGGCACCAGGGCGCGCAGTGGGCGCTTTTCATCCTGGCGCTCGCCTTCATCGCCGACACCGGTGCCTACTTTGCCGGCGGCCAGTTCGGTCGCTTGCACCTGGCGCCGCGCGTGTCGCCCAACAAGACGTGGGAAGGCGTGATTGGCGGTATGCTGTTTGCGCTGGCGTTCGCGGCCGGGGGCGCCGCCTGGTTCGCACAGCCGGTGCGAAGCTTCCTGCCGCTGTGCCTGGCGGCGGCGGCGTTCTCCGTGGTCGGCGACCTCACCGAGAGCCTGCTCAAGCGCCACGTGCGCCTGAAGGACAGCGGGCGGCTGTTTCCCGGCCACGGCGGAGTGCTCGATCGCATCGATAGCGTCACGGCGGCGGCGCCGGTGATGGCGCTGGGATTGATCTGGCTTGGGGTAGGGCAATGAGCATCGGCGTGGCAGTTCTGGGCTCGACCGGCAGTGTGGGCCGCAGCACGCTCGAGGTGCTGTGGCTCAACCGCGAGCGCTTTCACGTGCCGGTGCTCGCGGCGCGCGGCAATGTGGAGGTGCTGCTGGAGCAGTGCGCTCGCTTCGAGCCAGAGTGGGCCGCGCTCGAATCGCCCGAGGCAGCGCGCGAGCTGGAGCGGCGTCTGGCCGCGGCAGGCTCGCGCACCCGGGTCGCCGCCGGGGCCGCAGCGATCACGCAGCTCGCAGCCGACTCGGCGGTCGATTACGTAATGGCGGCGATCAGCGGTGCCGCCGGTCTCACCTCCACGCTTGCGGCCGCCGCGGCTGGCAAGCGCCTGCTGCTGGCCAACAAGGAATCGGCGGTGATGGCCGGCTCGCTGCTGATGGCTGCCGTGCGCGCCGGAGGGGCGCTTCTGATTCCGATCGACAGCGAGCACAACGCGATCTTTCAGTGCCTGCCGCCCGGATTCCGCTCAGGCGAGCGGCCCGAGGGCGTGCGCCGGCTGCTGCTGACGGCCTCGGGTGGCCCGTTCCTGAACTGGAGCGCTGCGGCGCTGTTCAGTGCGACGCCTGCCCAGGCCTGTGCCCATCCGCGCTGGAGCATGGGCCGCAAGATCTCGGTGGACTCCGCCACCCTGATGAATAAGGGCCTGGAATTGATCGAAGCCAGCGTATTGTTCGGCATGGCGGTCGAACACATTGATATCGTGGTGCATCCACAGAGCATCGTGCATTCGCTGGTCGAGTACGAGGACGGTTCGGTGCTGGCACAGTTGTCGGCGCCTGACATGCGGGTGCCGATCGCGCAGGCGCTGGCCGCGCCCGCGCGCATGCCGGCCGGGGTGGAATTTCTGGATCTGGTGCGCGCGGCCCGTCTGGACTTCGTCGCGCCGGACCCCGAGCGCTTTCCCTGCCTGCGTCATGCCCGGGAGGCGGCTCGTCTGGGCGGCCTGCATTGCGCCAGCCTGAACGCCGCCGACGAGGTCGCGGTGCAGGCCTTCCTCGACAAGCGATTGAACTTTGGTGATATTCCGGCGGTCATTGAAACAGTCATGGCTAGGGTTCAAGGGGGAGCGATGACCGGACTGGATGTGGTTCTGGCGGCGGATCGGGAGGCGCGCGCTTTGGCGTCCGAGGTGATTGCACATCGCACCGCCGGCCAGAGCGTGCGCGCATGAGCTTGCCTGCGATCCATCCGCTCGGGCTGATCGTGACCGTGCTGGCGTTCGTCGTCGCCGTCTGCCTGCTGGTCACGGTGCATGAGTTCGGTCATTTCTGGGTCGCGCGCCGGCTTGGCTTCAAGGTGTTGCGTTTCTCGGTCGGTTTCGGCAAGACACTGTGGTCGCGGGTTGCGGGCCGGGACGGCACAGAATATGTCATTGCTGCAGTGCCGCTGGGCGGCTACATCAAGATGCTGGATGAGCGTGAGGGCCCGGTAGCGCCCGAGGATCTGGCTCGCTCGTTTACGCGCCGGCCGCACTGGCAGCGAATCACGGTGCTGCTCGCGGGCCCGGCCTTCAACATCATCTTTGCGGTGCTGCTGCTGACCGGCATCTTCCTGGTGTCGGGCATCACGCTGGTGCGACCACTGCTCGGCAACATCGATCCCAACAGCGTCGCCGGCCTCGCCGGGCTCAAGGCCGGAGATGAGATCACCGCCATCGATTCGCGGCGCGTGAACTCGCAGCGCGACATCGTGCTCGACCTGCTCGATGCCGTCAGTACCAGCGCGCCGATCACGCTCACCGTGCACGCCGCCGACGGCGGCGAGCACGACGCCACGCTCGCGATCCCTGATGCCGCCGAGCGCCATCGTCTTACCGAGCCGACGGCGCTGATCTCGGGACTCGGGTTGCGCTTCTACGAACCGCCGGTTCCAGCAGAGCTCGGGATGGTGGAAGCCAGCGGCCCGGCAGGCCGCGCCGGCCTTCGCGCGGGCGATCAGATTCTGGCCGTCAACGGTGAGCCGGTGCATGATTTTCTCGGGCTGCAGTCACGCGTTCAGGCGCACCCAGGTGAGGCCATCCTGATCCGCTACCGCCGAGGACAGACCGAGTCCGAGGTGCGCGTGCCGGCGCTGACCGAGACCCTCAATGGCAAGACCATCGGCCGCATCCGCGTCGGGCCGCCGCCGACGCCATTGCCGCCGAGCATGCTGCGACACGTCAGCCTGTCGCTGCCGGCGGCGTTCGCGCGCGCCAACGTCGAGGCCTGGCAGATGACGGCACTGCAGGGGCGATTGTTCTGGCGCATGCTGATCGGCCAGGTCTCGATCAAGAATCTGAGCGGCCCGCTGAGCATCGCCGAATATGCCGGAGATTCCGCCGCCCTCGGCTTGTCCTCGTTTCTGCAGTTCCTGGTCATCATCAGCCTGGCGCTCGGATTCATGAATCTGCTGCCGATCCCGATCCTCGATGGCGGCCAGATCGTGTTTCAGGCGGTCGAGTGGCTCAAGGGCAGTCCATTGTCGGAACGCTTCCAGACCATCAGCCAGCAGCTGGGCGTGGCGCTGCTAGTACTGCTGATGGGCGTCGCGCTGTTCAACGACATCACGCGACAGCTCGGTTGAACAATCCTTGATCAGCCCTACCCGGCGCGCGAGATGGCGTGCACTCCTGGCGGCGCTCGCGTGGGCCGCCACGCCAATCCTGGCTTTCGCACAACAGAGCGCGGTCGGCGACTTTATCGTCAAGGACATCCATATCGAGGGCCTGCAGCGCATCACCGAAGGCACGGTGTTCAATTACCTGCCGGTCAATATCGGCGATCACCTGACCCCGGCGCGAGAGCGCGAGGCGCTGCGCGCGCTGTATGCCACCGGATTCTTCAAAGACGTCGAGCTGCGGCGCGACGGCGATACGCTGATCGTCGCCGTGCTCGAGCGTGCCTCACTCGAGAGCATCGATATCAAGGGCAACAAGGACATCAAGACCGAGGATCTGCAGAAATCGCTGCGCAATGTGGGCCTCGCGGCCGGCAAGACCTTCGACCGCTCGACCCTCGACGAGGTCACGCAATACCTGACCGATCAGTATTACAGCCGCGGAAAATATGCGGTGCAGATCGACACCAAGGTTGAGGATCTGCCCGACAACCGCGTACGGGTGAACATCAACATCAAGGAAGGCAGCCGCGCCAAGATCCGCCAGATCAACATCGTCGGCAACACCAAGTACAAGGAAAAGGAGATCCTGGAGACGCTGCAGCTGACCACGCCGAACCTGACCTCCTGGTACAAGGAGAGCGACCGTTACTCGCGTGAATCGCTGCAGGGCGACCTGGAGAAGATCACAGCCTGGTACCAGGACCGCGGTTACGCAAACTTTCGCGTCGACTCGGTACAGGTCGCGGTGGCGCCGGACAAGAGCGATATTTTCATCACGGTGAACGTGACCGAAGGTCAGGTCTACCGGCTTGGCGAGATCAAGGTTGCAGGCAACACGATCGTGCCCGAGGCCGAAGTGATGCAGTTGCTGGTACTGCACAGCGGCCAGATCTATTCGCAGAAGAACATCAGCGCCACGCAGGAGGCGATCAAAAACCGCCTCGGTGCGGAAGGTTTCTACTTCGCCAAGGTGGAGCCGGTGCCGAGCACCGATGACAAGAAGAAGATCGTCGACCTGACGCTGTTTGTGGATCCGGGCAGCCGCGTATACGTGCGGCACATCAACTTCACCGGCACCACGCGCAGCAATGATGAAACGCTGCGCCGCGAGCTGCGCCAGCTCGAGGGGTCCTGGCTGTCGAACCTGGCGCTGGAGCGCTCCAAGCAGCGCCTGCAGCGCGATCCTTTTGTCGAGAGCGTCGAGATGTCCACCGAGCCGGTGGCGGGCGTGCCGGACTTGGTGGACGTGAACTTCGCGGTGAAGGAACGGCCGAGTGCGACTGTCGGCGGCGGAATCGGTTACTCGGCCTCGCAGAAGTTCGTGCTGAACGGCAACTTCAGCGACAGTGACTTCTTCGGCGGCGGAGATTATGTCGCACTCAACATCGATTCGGGCGAGTTCAACAAGGTCTATAGCTTCAGCCAGACCGACCCTTATCGCACCGTGGATGGACTGTCGCGCACCATATCTTTGAGCTACCGCGACTCGACCCAGTTCACCTCGGAGACGTCCGCGTTCGGCTCGAAGAATCTGGCGATCGGCACCACCTTCGGTTACCCGATCAGCGAATACCAGGGTGTCAGTGCCGGCGTTTCGCTGCAGCACGTCGATCTGCTGACCTACGCCAGCAGCAGCGCACAGCAGGCGGTGCGCTGGGTGGAGCAGAACGGCCATCCCTACACCAGCCAGGCGGTGTCGACCTTCATCGAACCCGATGGTGCGACCACCTCGTACGCCACCACGCTGGTCGGCTCGCGCTACAACGATGTCGAGCTGACCGCAGGCTGGCAGTACGACTCGCGCAATCGCAGCCTGTTCGCCGATCGCGGCATGCGCCACGCGCTGAGTTTCACGCTGGTGCCACCCGGTATCAGCGACGTGCGCTACTGGATCGCCAGCTACGAGTTCTCCGGCTACGTGCCGCTGTGGCGACGCTGGGTCCTGACTGAAGCTGTACAAGTGGCGATGGGCAAGCCCTACGGCGGCACCGTCGGCATGCCGCCTTACAAGCGCTTCTATGCCGGCGGACCGGATACCGTGCGCGGTTATACCGAGGACACGCTCGGACCGGTGGACACCAACGGCAATCCGTATGGCGGCAACCTGCTGACGGTGTCGCGTACCGAGCTGATTGTGCCGCTGCCGGAAAAATGGCAGACCAGCGCCCGCGGCAGCATTTTCTTCGATATGGGCAATGTATTCTCCACCGACGGCACGACGTTTGTCGGCGAGGATCTGGCGACCCCCGTCGAGTATAAATTCAGCTATCATGCGCTCCGGCAAGGAACCGGTGTTGCGGTGCAATGGCTGGCTCCGTCGCTGGGCATTTTTCGCTTCAGCTACGGCATCGCCCTCAATCCGTACAAGCCTAACGACGGGATTCATTTTCAAGACCGCACCGAGGGCTTCCAGTTCTCGATCGGGCAGTCGTTCTAGCGTGGCCTGAGTATCGGGCCCGGGTAATAGCAGGGAGCAGGCATGAGTTTTCGGCGGTTGCTGGTAGTCATATCGGGGGTCGTCGCGCTGGCGGCGGCCGCGGCGCCGGCGCGCGCGGAACTGAAGATCGGCGTGGTCAATTACGCCAAGCTCATGCAGGAGTCCCCGCAGGCGAAAGCGGCGCAGGACGCACTGCGCGGCGAATTTGCCGGCAAGCAGAAGGAACTTCAGGGCCAGCAGCAGGCGCTCAAGACGAAAGAGGAATCGCTGCAGCGCGACTCGGCCACGATGTCAGCCGATCAACGCTCACAGGCTGAGCGCGACCTGCGCGACGGCAATCGGGAGCTGCAGCTGAAAGTGAATCAATATCAGGATGACTTCAACGCGCGGCAGAACGAAGAGCTGTCAAAGCTGCAGAAAACTCTGGTCGAGGAAGTGCAGACCTATGCGCAGGGTCAGAAATTCGACCTGGTGCTGGCAGACGGCGTGATCTTCGCCGCGCCGGTACTCGACATTACGCCGCAGGTGCTGACGGCGTTGCAGGCGCGCGGCGTGCGCGCGCCCGCCAGCGGCGCTGGCTCGGGCTCCAGCGGCGGTGCGACGCCGAAGGGGCAGACCGCCCCGAAGAGCACGACCACGCCGAAGTAACGGGATTCGAGCGGCAGTATCGCTGAGGTTCAGGTCGCGCGCGCCATGGGCATTGCACTCGGCGAGCTGGCGGTACGCTTCGGCTGCGAACTGTCCGGCAATCCTGCTCTGGTGGTGGACCACGTGGCGCCGCTGCAGTCGGCGGGGCCGGGCGCTGTGAGTTTCCTCGCCAACCCACGCCTGACATCCCAGCTCGCCGCCACGCGCGCCGTTGCCGTGGTGCTCGAGCCGCGCAGCGCCGCTGCCTGTCCGGTCGCGGCATTGATCACCCCCAATGCGCACGCGCTGTTCGCCCGTATTGCCACGCTGCTGCACCCACCCGCGCCGCTGCGCCCGGGAATCCATCCAACCGCGATCGTCGACGCGCGCGCGCGCATCGATGCGAGTGCCGAGATCGGCCCGTACGCCATCATCGCAGCCGATGCCGAAATCGGGCCGCGCTGCCTGATCGGTGCCGCCTGTCAGATCGGGGCAGCGGCGAGCCTCGGCGCCGATTGCCGCCTGCTCGGTCGCGTCACGATCGAACCGCAGGTAGTGCTGGGCGCACGGGTGCTGGTTCACGCCGGCGCGGTGATCGGTGCGGACGGCTTCGGCCTGGCGCGCGAGGCCGGCCGCTGGCTCAAGGTTCCGCAGGTCGGCAGCGTACGCATCGGCAATGATGTCGAGATCGGCGCCAATACCACCATCGACCGCGGCGCGATGGACGATACCGTGATCGGCGACGGCGTCAAACTCGACAACCAGATCCAGGTCGGCCACAACGTCGTAATTGGCGCACATACCGCCATCGCCGCCTGTACCGGCATCTCCGGCAGTGTGCGCATTGGCGAGCGCTGCATGATTGCCGGTGCCTGTGGCTTATCCGGCCATATCGAGATCGGCGATGATGTGGTGCTGACCGGCATGTCGATGGTGGCGCACTCGGTCATGAAGCCCGGGGTCTATACCAGCGTCATTCCGGTCGAGCCGATCCGCCGCTGGTGGCGAATTCTGACGACACTGAAAAGGCTGGCGGAACGCGATCGAGGTGATCGCGCGCAGCAACCGCTTCCGCAAGGGATGCAACAGGAATCTAACGATGAATGAGCCGATCGCACTCGACATCAATGGCGTGATGAAATATCTGCCGCATCGCTACCCGTTCCTGCTGGTGGACCGTGTACTGGAATTCGTGCCCGGGCAGAGCATTCGCGCACTCAAGAACGTGACCTGCAACGAGCCGTATTTCACCGGCCATTTTCCGGGTCGCCCACTGATGCCCGGCGTCATGATCATCGAGGCGCTCGCCCAGGCCGCCGGCCTGCTGGCATTCCTCAGTGCCGACGTGATACCGGACGACCACACGCGCTTCTATTTCGTCGGCATCGACAAGGCGCGATTCCGCAAACCGGTCGAGCCCGGCGATCAGCTGATTCTGATCGTGAATCTGGAACGTAATTTCAAGGGCATCTACCGGCTGGCTACCCGGGCGGAGGTCGGCGGCGAAGAAGTGGCCACAGCCATGATCATGATTGCGCCGGATCTGCGCAGCGTGCCTGGCTCGCCGGGCGCGGCCGAGCTGCCATGATCGACCCGCGCGCGGTGATCATGACCGGCGCGCGGGTGGCGGCCGACGCCGAGGTGGGTCCCTATGCCGTCATCGGCGGCGATGTCGCAATCGGGGCGCGCACCTGGATCGGCCCGCATGCGCTGATCGTGGGGCACACCACCGTCGGCGCAGACAACAAGATCTTTCAGTTCGCCTCGATCGGCGAAATGCCGCAGGACAAGAAATACGCCGGCGAGCCCACGCAGCTGGTGATCGGCGATCGCAATGTAATCCGCGAGTACTGCACGATCAGTCGCGGCACGGCGCTCGATCAGGGTGTCACCCGCATCGGCAGCGATAATTTATTCATGGCCTACACGCATGTGGCGCACGACTGCGTGATCGGCGACAACGTGATCATGGTCAACCTTGCGATGATTGCAGGTCACGTGCAGATCGGCGACTGGGCGATCCTCAGTGGTTACTGTGCCGTGCACCAGCATTGTAAGATCGGCGCGCACGCCTTCCTGGCGAACAACTGCGGCGTGACGCGCGACGTGCCGCCGTACGTGATGGCGGTGGGGAACCCGGCGGTGCCGCATTCGATCAACGCCGAAGGTCTCAAGCGCCGCGGCTTCAGCCCCGATCAGATACGCAATCTGCGCAATGCCTATCGAATCCTGTATCGCAGCGATCTGCCGCTGGCGGCGGCGGTCGAGCAGCTCGCCGCGCTGGTCGAGACGCAGCCCGAGCTGCAGCCGCTGCTGGATTTCATCGGCACTTCGGAACGCAGCCTGATCCGCTGATGGGCTGAGGGCAGATGGGCATCCTGCGGGTCGCGATCGTAGCCGGCGAGACCTCCGGCGACGCGCTCGGGGCCGCCCTGATGGCGGCGCTGCGCGAGCGCGCGGGGCCGATCGAATTCCGCGGTGTCGCCGGGCCGGCGATGCGCGCGGCCGGCTGCGTGGCGCTTGCCGATGCGCATGAGCTGGCCGTGATGGGACTGATCGAGCCGCTCAAACACCTGCCGCGGCTGCTGCGCCTGCGTTCGATGTTGATCAAGCGCATCAGCGCGTGGCGACCCGAGCTGTTCATCGGCGTCGACGCGCCGGCCTTCAACCTCGGCTTGGCGGCTCGCTTCAAGGCACGCGGCATCCTCACCGTGCAGTACGTGAGCCCCCAGGTCTGGGCCTGGCGGCCGGGCCGGGTACGCACCATTGCCCGCCGCTGCGATCTGGTGCTGTGCCTGCTGCCGTTCGAGCCCGAGTTCTACCGCAGTCACGCCGTGCGCGCCGAGTTCGTCGGTCATCCGCTGGCTGATCAGATTCCGCTGCAGCCGGATCGCGCGGCGGCGCGGGCCGCGCTCGGCCTCGATGCGCGGCGGCCGGTGCTCGCGCTGCTGCCCGGCAGCCGGCTCGGTGAGGTACAGCGCCTCGCCGCGCCGTTCATCGCCACCGCGATCGAATTGTCGCGGCGCCGTCCGCAGCTGCAGCTGCTGGCGCCGATGGCCAACGCCGCAGCGCGGGCTGCGTTCGAGCATGCGCTGCTCGGTGCGCCGGCCGCGGCAGCTCTGAACCTGCAGCTGCTCGATGGTCAGGCCCGGGAAGCACTGACGGCCGCCGACGCAGCGCTGGTCACCTCCGGCACCGCGACGCTGGAAGCACTGCTGTGCGGTTGCCCGATGGTGGTAGCCTATCGGGTCGGCGCGCTGACGGCTCTGCTGCTGCGCACGCTGCGGCTGGTGCGATTGCGGTATTTCTCGCTGCCGAACCTGCTGGCCGGGGAAGCGCTGGCGCCCGAGTTCTTTCAGGAGGCGGTCACGAGCGAGAATCTCAGCGGCGCGATCGAACGTGCACTCGACGATATTGCCCAGCGTGAGTATTTACAGCGAGAATTTCTGCGGGTACATCAGTCATTGCGAGCCGGCGGGGCGGGGCGCGCGGCCGACGCCGTGCTGCAACTGCTGCGCCGTGAGAGGCCGGACCGGGAGGGCTTAGGGCATTGAGCGAACTGATCGCGGGCGTGGATGAAGCCGGACGCGGTCCGCTCGCGGGTCCGGTCGTGGCGGCGGCGGTGATCCTCGATCCGGCGCGTCCGATCCGCGGCCTGCGCGATTCCAAGCAGCTCGCTCCCGAGCGCCGTGAGGTGCTCTCAGCGCGCATCCGCGAACGAGCGATCGCCTGGGCGGTGGCCGAGGCCGACCACAGCGAGATCGATCTGCTGAACATCCTGCAGGCCACATTGCTGGCGATGAAACGTGCGCTGCTGGGCCTGGCGAGACGGCCGACCATAATCATGATCGACGGTAACTGTGCGCCGCATCTTCATGATTGCTTTGCGGATTGCCATGTGCGCACCGTCATAGGCGGGGATGCGATCGTGCCCAGCATCAGTGCCGCGTCAATCGTCGCCAAGACCTATCGTGACGCCCTGATGGTAGCCATGTGCGCGCGCTATCCGGGCTACGGGCTGTCGCAGCATTTTGGTTACGGCACACCGCAGCACCTGCACGCGCTGGTGCATCTGGGACCCTGCCCAATCCATCGCCGCAGCTTCAATCCGCTGCGCAGTTGGCTGTGCTGCGCGCTGCCGTGGGGTTCGCCGTGCGACGAGCCGCAGGCGGATCAATGAACTCCACCTTCGTACACCTGCGCCTGCACACCGAGTACTCGCTGATCGATAGCGTGGTGCGCGTGCCGGATCTGATGGATGCGGTCCGAGCCGCGGGCATGCCGGCGGTCGCGTTGACCGATCAATGCAACCTGTTCGCGATGGTGAAATTTTATCGTGCGGCGCTCGAGCGCGGCGTACAGCCGATCATCGGCGTCGATCTGCTGCTGCAGGAAGCCGAGGAAAAGCAGGGGCCCTCGCGGCTGACGCTGCTGTGCCAGAACCTGGCCGGCTATCAGAATCTGGCGCGGCTCGTCAGCCGCGCTTACCTCGAAGGCCAGACGGCCGCGGCCGTGCCGCTCATCGATCGCGCCTGGCTCGACCGGCGCACCACCGCCGGCCTGATTGCGCTGTCGGGTGCGGCCGAGGGCGACCTCGGCCGCTCGTTGCTGCGCGATCGCGCTCAGCAGGCCGAACAGGCGCTGGAGTTCTGGCTATCGCTGTTCGGCGACCGCTTCTACATCGAGTTGCAGCGCCTGGGACGCCCCGAAGAGCGCAGCTACCTGCCGGCGGCGCTCAAGTTGGCCGCGCGCGCCGGCGTGCCGGTGGTCGCCACCAATGATGTACGCTTTCTGCGGGCCGATGACTTCGAGTCGCACGAGGCGCGCGTTTGCATCCATGACGGCGCGCTGCTGGCCGATCCGGCCCGCCCGCGGCGCTACACGCGCCAGCAGTACCTGCGCGGCGTGTCGGAAATGAGCGCATTGTTCGCCGACCTGCCCGAGGCGCTGGCCAACACGGTTCACATTGCGCGCCGCTGCAGCCTGCAGCTCACGCTCGATCAGCCACGGCTGCCCGATTTCCCGGTGCCCGCCGGGGGCACACCCAACGAGTTCCTGTGCCGCGAGGCGGCCAGCGGCCTGGAAGCACGGCTCAGTGCGCTCGCCATCGCCGGCGAGGACGCGGTGCGCTATCGCGCGCGGCTCGCCGCCGAACTCGAGGTCATCTGCCCGATGGGCTTCGCCGGCTATTTTCTGATCGTGGCCGATTTCATCCGCTGGGCGCGCGAGCACGGCGTGCCGGTCGGACCGGGCCGCGGTTCCGGCGCAGGCTCGCTGGTGGCCTACGCGCTGCGCATCACCGACATCGAACCGCTGCGCTTCGATCTGCTGTTCGAGCGCTTCCTGAATCCCGAGCGCGTATCGATGCCGGACTTCGACATCGACTTCTGCATGGAAGGCCGCGATCGCGTGATCGACTACGTGGCCGCCAAATACGGCCACGAGCGCGTGTCGCAGATCATCACCTACGGCACCCTGGCAGCCAAGGCGGTGGTGCGCGATGTCGGCCGCGTTCTGGGACACCCCTACGGTCTGGTCGATCGCATTGCCAAGCTGATTCCATTCGAGCTCGGCATCACCCTCAGCGACGCCATCGCCAAGGAGCCGGAACTGAAACGGCTGCACCAGCAGGATGAGGAGGTGCGTAACCTGCTCGACCTTGCTCGCTCGCTCGAGGGCCTGACACGCAATGCCGGCAAGCACGCCGGCGGCGTCGTCATCGCCCCATCGGTGCTCACCGATTTCACCCCGCTGTACTGCGAACCCGGCCGCACCAGCGTGATCACGCAGTTCGACAAGGACGACGTCGAGGCTGCGGGACTGGTGAAGTTCGACTTCCTGGGCCTGCGCACGCTGACGGTGCTCGATTGGGCGATCGCCACGATCAATGCCGAGCGCATGCGCCACGCTGTCGCGCCGCTCGAGCTCGGCGCGCTACCGATGGAGGATGCGCCGACCTACGCGCTGCTCAAGGCCTGCCGCACGACCGCGGTGTTTCAGCTCGAATCGCGCGGCATGAAGGACCTGATCCGGCGGCTGCAACCGGATCGGTTCGAGGACATCGTGGCGCTGGTGGCGCTGTTTCGCCCCGGGCCGCTGCAGTCAGGCATGGTCGAGGATTTCATCAACCGCAAGCACGGCCGCAACCAGGCGGCGATCGATTACCTGCACCCGCAGCTCAAACCGGTGCTGGCACCGACCTACGGCGTGATCCTGTATCAGGAGCAGGTCATGCAGATCGCACAGGTGCTGGCCGGCTACACGCTCGGCGGTGCGGATCTGCTGCGCCGCGCGATGGGCAAGAAGAAGGCCGAGGAGATGGCCAAGCAGCGCTCGGTGTTCGTCGATGGCGCGCGCGCACGCGGCGTGGATGCGCGGCTCGCTGCCCACATCTTCGACCTGATGGAGAAGTTTGCCGGCTACGGCTTCAACAAGTCGCATTCGGCCGCCTACGCGCTGCTGTCCTATCAGACCGCCTATCTGAAGGCGCACTATCCGGCCGCCTTCATGGCCGCGGTGCTGTCGGCCGACATGGACCACACCGACAAGATCGTTACGTTGATCGATGAGTGCGCGCAGATCGATCTGACGGTGCTGCCGCCGGACATCAACAGCTCCAACTTCATGTTTGCCGTCGCCGACGAGCGCACCATCCGCTACGGGCTCGGCGCGATCAAGGGTGTCGGTCGCTCGGCGGTCGAAACGGTGGTGCAGGAGCGTGAGCGGCGCGGCCCTTACAGGAGCCTGGCGGACCTGTGCCGGCGTATCGATCTGTCGCGCCTGAGTCGGCGCGTGTTCGAGGCCCTGATCCGCTCGGGCAGCCTCGACGGCTTCGGCGCCAACCGCGCCACGCTGATGGCCAATCTCGACCAGGCGATGCAGGCGAGCGAGCAGAGTGCGCGCAGCCATGAGGCCGGCCAGGTGGATTTCTTCGGCTTGGGGGCGCTCGCAGCGGCGTCCGCGGCCGTGACCCTGAAGCTGCTGCCCGAGTGGAACGCCTCCGAGCGCCTGGCGGGAGAGCGCGAGACGCTCGGGCTATACCTGACCGGACATCCGATCGCCCCCTATGAGCAGGATCTGCGTTACTTCGCCTCCGGCCGCATTGCCGATTTCGCCGGCGAACGCCCATCGGGCACGAGCGATCCGGCTCGCGGCTACGCGGATGCGCGCAGCGTGACGCTCGCCGGGCTGATCGTCGAGATCCGCCGCCGCGGCGCGCGCGTGAGCTTCATGCTCGATGACCGCAGCGGCCGCATGGAGGTCACGATGTACGAGGAGGTCTACCAGCGCCATCGCGAACTGATCGTCAAGGACGCACTGCTGCAAGTCGAAGGTTCCCTGCGCTTCGATGAATTCAGCGATGCCTGGCGTCTGGCCGCCCGCCAGCTGCAGTCGCTCGACAGCGTGCGTGAGCGGCTCGCGCGCCACCTGCTGATCACCTGGCCCGACGGCGCCGACAGCGCGCGCCTGCTTCCGCGGCTCGAGTCGATGCTGCGCGATGCACGCGACGGACAGTGCGGCGTGCTGCTGCGCTATCGCAGCGGCGTAGCCAACGGCACCCTGAGCTTCGGCGATGAGTGGAAAGTGCGGCCGACGCGCGTGCTGCTCGAGCAACTCGAGCAGCTGCTCGGCTGCGGCATGACGCGCCTGTGCTACAGCCTCGAGGCCCTGTCGCCTTCCACCGCGTTGGCGAATTAGGCCTGCGATCCCCGGTCCTTGCGCTCGCGGGGCCTTAACCCGTACCCTTTGCCCCCCGGCAGGAACGAAACAGAGTTGTCCGCCAGATGGCCGTCAGCTTCCTTGATTTTGAGCAGCCAATCGCAGAACTCGAGGCCAAGATCGAAGAGCTTGGCCATGTGACCGCGGACGGCGAGGTCAACATCGAGGACGAGATCGGAAAGCTGCGCGCCCGCAGCCGCGCGCTCACCCGATCGATTTTTTCCAACCTGACGCCCTGGCAGATCACCCAGCTCGCCCGGCATCCGCAGCGGCCCTATACGCTCGACTATATCGGCGCCATCTTCAGCGACTTCCACGAGCTGCACGGCGATCGCATGTATGCCGACGACACCGCGATCGTGGGCGGGCTGGCGCGTCTGGAGGGAGCGAGCGTGATGGTGATCGGGCACCAGAAGGGCCGCGACACCAAGGAGCGCGTGCGGCGCAACTACGGCATGCCGAAACCGGAAGGCTATCGCAAGGCGCTGCGCCTGATGAAACTGGCCGAGCGCTTCGGCCTGCCGCTGATCACGCTGATCGACACGCCGGGCGCCTATCCGGGTGTCGGCTCGGAAGAGCGCGGCCAGAGCGAAGCCATCGCGCGCAACCTGTTCGAGATGTCGACGCTGCGCGTGCCGATCATCGCGGTGGTGATCGGCGAGGGCGGCTCGGGGGGAGCGCTCGCAATCGGAGTGTGCGACCGCCTGCTGATGCTGCAGTTCAGTACCTACTCGGTCATCTCGCCGGAGGGTTGCGCTTCGATCCTGTGGAAAAGTGCCGACAAAAAGGAGGTCGCGGCGGATGCCCTCAACCTGACCGCCGGGCGCTTGCGTGACCTGGGGCTGGTGGACGAGGTGTTACCCGAGCCGCTCGGCGGTGCGCATCGCGATGCCGCCGTGATGAGCAACGCCCTGCGCGAAGCCCTGATCGCTCATCTGGGGCACCTGCAGAGCCTGAGCATCGACGCGCTGGTCGAGCGGCGCGCGAAACGTATCGAGTCATTCGGGGTGTACCTCGAGACCCAGCCGTGAGGCTGCAGGGTGTGGCGGCCGCGGCTGCCACCGATTCCACGCTCGAGACTGCCGCGCCGGTGCGCTTTGATGCCGCCTGGCTGGCCGCCCGGTTGCGCGTCCTGCTCGGGACGGTGCGCGGGCGGCGGCTGTGCGTCGCCTATTCGGGCGGTGTGGATTCCGGTGCGCTGCTCGCAGCGCTGGCGACCCTGCGGGCACGCGAGCGGTTCGTGCTGCGCGCGCTGCACGTCGATCATCGGCTGCAGCCGCAGTCGGCGCAATGGGCTCGACATGCACGGCTGCTGGCGCGCAGATTGCGCGTTCCGTGCCGGATCATCGAACTCACGATCCAGCCGCGCCGCGGCGAGTCACTGGAGGCGGCGGCGCGCGCGGCGCGCTACCGCGCTCTGGCCGGGCAGCTCGCGGGCGATGAGCTGCTGCTGACGGCACATCACCAGGAAGACCAGTTCGAGACCATGCTGCTCGCACTGCTGCGCGGCAGCGGTGTGCGCGGGCTGGCCGCGATGCGGGCGCTGACAGCGCGCGGACATACGTGGTTGCTGCGGCCGTTGCTGCCGGTGACTCGCGCGCAGCTGGAACAGTACATGCGCGGGCGCGGACTCGACTGGAGCGAAGACCCGAGCAATGCCGACCAACGTTTCGATCGAAACTACCTGCGGCAAACGGTGCTGCCGCTGATCCGGCAGCGCTGGCCGGCCGCGGCGGCGACCGCCGGGCGCAGCGCCGCTCACCTGGCCGAGGCACAGGCGCTGCTCGGGGCGCTGGCCGGGGCATCGCTGCAGCCGGCGCGCGACGGCGCTGCGCTGCGCGTGAGCGCGCTGCGCCGCCTGCCGCTGCCGCAGCGACGCAATGCTTTGCGCCAGTGGATCGGCGAGCGCGGCTTGCAGCTGCCGGATCATCGGCGGCTGCGCGAGATCTGCGGGCCGATGCTTGCATCCAAGGACGATGCGCTGCCCAGGGTCAGCTGGCGCGGCGGTGAACTACGCCGCTACGCCGATCGCCTGTTCGCGTTTGACGCCGCGGCCGCGGCGAATCCGCGGCCGCCTGAGCGATGGGACTGGCGGGCACAGCCGTGGCTGGCGCTGGCAGGCGGCGGCGCGCTCGGACTGGTCTGCGACCGCCACGGTGATGTGCGTTTGTCGGCGCTGCCGCGGCTGCTGAGCGTGCATCAGCGACGCGGCGGCGAACGGCTGCACGCCAGCGCGGGGCGCGTCGCACTGAAGGATGTGCTGCAGGTGCAGGGACTGGCGCCGTGGGAGCGTGCGGCCGTGCCGTTGATCATGCACTCCGGACGCATCATCGCGGTGGCGGATTTGTGGCTCGACCCCGCCTATCGTGCTGCCGGCGCCGCGGCGCTGGAGCGCGGCCGGTTCCGCTGGCGACGCGGCGGCGCGCAACGCGACGATTGCGATTGAGACACTGCGGCTGATTTGTTACCCTAAGTGCCCGTCGTCACAGGCTCTTTCTTCAGGCGGCGGAACCCTCGATGACCCGATTCATTTTCGTCACTGGCGGCGTCGTTTCCTCGTTGGGGAAGGGCATCGCCGCCGCCTCGCTGGGCGCGATTCTCGAGGCCCGGGGCCTCAGAATTGCGATGGTCAAGCTCGACCCGTATATCAACGTTGATCCCGGGACTATGAGCCCGTTCCAGCACGGTGAAGTGTTCGTCACCGCCGACGGCACCGAAACCGACCTCGATCTTGGCCATTACGAGCGTTTCGTCCGCACCACGACCGGGCGCAACAGCAATTTCACCACCGGCCGCATTTACGAGCGCGTCATCGCCAAAGAGCGCCGCGGCGATTATCTCGGTGCCACCGTGCAGGTCATTCCGCACATTACCGATGAGATCAAGCGCAGCATCATGCTCGGGGCCGGTGACGCCGACGTGTGCATGGTCGAGATCGGCGGTACCGTCGGCGACATCGAGTCGCTGCCGTTTCTGGAAGCGATCCGCCAGCTCGGGGTTGAGCTCGGACGCAGTCAGACGCTGTACATGCATCTGACGCTGGTGCCGGTGGTCGGCGGTTCGGGCGAGATCAAGACCAAGCCAACCCAGCATTCGGTCAAGGAGCTGCGCTCGATCGGCATCCAGCCGGATGTGCTGCTGTGCCGCTGCCGCGAAACCCTGCCCGATGAGCAGCGGCGCAAGATCGCGCTGTTCACCAACGTCGAGGAACGCGCAGTGATCTCGGCCGTCGATGCCGACGATATCTACCGCATTCCGTTGCTGCTGCATGAGCAGGCGCTGGACGACATCGTCTGCGACAAGCTGCGCTTCGAAGTGCCGCCGGCCGACCTGGCGGCCTGGCGTCAGGTTGCGAACGCGAAGGTGAATCCGGACGGCCAGATCGACATTGCGATGGTCGGCAAGTACGTGCAGATCCGCGATTCCTACATTTCCCTGAATGAGGCGCTGATGCACGGCGGGCTGAAGACCCGCACACGCGTCAAAGTGCACTACATCGAATCCACCGACATCGAGAAGGAGGGCGTCGAATGCCTGTCGGGGATGGATGCGATCCTGGTACCGGGCGGTTTCGGCGAGCGCGGCATTGAAGGCAAGATCCAGGCGGTGCGTTTCGCGCGCGAGCACGGCGTGCCGTACCTCGGTATCTGCCTGGGGATGCAGCTGGCGATCGTCGAATATGGCCGCCATGTGCTGCAGCTGGCGGACGCGCACAGCACCGAGTTCAACCGTGCCAGCTCGCACCCGGTGATCGCGCTGATCACCGAGTGGCAGGACCGCAGCCACGGCATTCAGCAGCGCGACGAAGGCTCGCAGCTCGGCGGCACGATGCGCCTGGGGGCGCAGGAAGTACTGCTGCATCCCGGCACGCAGGCGCGCGAGCTGTATGGCCGCGAGGTCATCGCCGAACGCCATCGGCACCGCTTCGAGTTCAACAACAACTATCTGGAAGGCTATCAACGCGCCGGAATGAAATTCTCCGGCTTCTCGCGCGACGGCCTGGTCGAGATCATCGAACTGCCGATGCACCCGTGGTTTGTCGCGACCCAGTTCCACCCGGAATTCACCTCGACTCCCCGCGACGGCCACCCATTGTTCACCGGCTTCGTGCGGGCGGCGCGCGCCTATCGCGGCTCGCAGCTGCCGGCCGCGGCCGGCGCATGAAGCTGGCGGGGTTTGAGGTTGGGATCGACCGGCCGCTGTTTTTGATCGCCGGCCCGTGCGTGGTGGAATCCGAGGCGCTGGTGCAGGAGGTCGCGGGCACGCTGAAGGAAGTCACCGGCGCGCTGGGCATACCGCTGATCTTCAAGGCCTCGTACGACAAGGCCAACCGCTCCTCGGGCAGCAGTTTTCGCGGGCCTGGACTCGACTCTGGCCTGAAGGCGCTGCAGTCGGTGCAGAAGCTGTTCCAGCTGCCGGTGCTGACCGACGTGCACGAAGATACGCCGATTGCGGAAGTAGCGGCGGTGGTCGATGTACTGCAGACGCCGGCATTTCTTTGCCGGCAGACCAACTTCATTCTGCGGGTGGCGGCGGCCGGCCGGCCGGTGAACATCAAGAAGGGCCAGTTTCTCTCGCCCTGGGAAATGCAGAACGTGGTC
>Ga0209006_10001268_pt1 | contig 22881 bp, 22 predicted proteins | sample JacPin_JW_Ref_O2_FD_188567 | JGI IMG/M metagenome (GOLD analysis project Ga0209006, IMG submission 188567) | Forest soil microbial communities from Algoma, Ontario, Canada - Jack Pine, Ontario site 1_JW_Ref_O2 (SPAdes) (version 2) | ecosystem: Environmental > Terrestrial > Soil > Boreal... | reverse complement strand
GATGTTAGAAGGACTGTTTCAACCCATGCATCTGCTGGTGATATTTTTTATCGCTCTGCTGGTGTTCGGGCCCAAGAAATTGCCGGAACTCGGAAAAGGCCTGGGCGAGGGAATTCGTGCCTTGAAAGACGGTATGAAAGATGGCATGAAGGAAAATCCGCCTCAAACCCAGGCGTCGAGCGAGCCCAGCAAGACTCCCGAAACTAAAGCCTGAATCGAGTTCTGCTTCGCGGGACTGCGGCTGGTTTTAATCCGCCGGGCCAGTTGTGCGCCTTGATGTATTGCTGAACCTTTCATTTTATTGAACTCACGTTATTGAACTCACGCCGCCGGAGTTCCGGCGATACCCGGGCCATCTGTCGGAAAAATCGTGCAATTCCCCAGGAGGAAGTTCCCTGTGCTGCGCAACGACACGCAATACCTGTTGGTTCTCGCTCTCCTCTCTGTGTTGGCTTCAGCCGACCAGGTCACGCTCAAGAACGGCGATAAATTCAGCGGGAAAGTCGTAAAGTCGGACGGTAAGACTCTCGTCCTCCATACCGACGCCGCCGGCGACATCACGATCCAGTTCGATGCGATTCAACAGATCACCACCGATCAGGAACTGCACGTTGGACTGAAAGGCGGCAAGACGGCCGTCGGTCCGGTCACTTCCAGCGACGGTAAACTGGAAGTCGCCACCAAGAGTGGCGGCACGGTCGAAGCTCCCACCGCCGACGTGACTGTGATCCGCAATGATGCCGAGCAGACCGCCTACGACAAGTCGCTTCATCCTGGATTGATGCAGGGCTGGAATGGCGGCGCTAACGTGGGATTTTCGGTGGCCCGCGGCAACAGCCAGTTGGAAAACCTGGCTCTGGCCTTTACCGCTGCCCATCCTACACTCAGTGACAAGATCTCCATTTACGCGAATACTCTCTACACCACAAACAATCTGGCAACTCCCAGCACCGTCGCCGATTTAATTCAGGCGGGACTTCGCTATGACCGCAACATCAGTCCCCGTGCGTTCGCCTTCGTAGGTGCGGATTTCCAGAGCAACGCGCTTCAGGATCTCGATCTTCGCGGAGTCTATGGCGGAGGCTTGGGCTACCATGCGATCAAGTCAGATCCCACGACGTTGGACTTTCTCGGTGGCGTCAACTACACGCACGAGACTTATTCCGATGGCCCGCAGGTCACGCCGCCAACCACTCCGCCGACGTTTCAGTCCTACGGAGTCACCAACAAGTTTGTCGCTCTCACCTTGGGCGAGGAACTGATGCACAAGGCCGGCGCTAGCACGGTGATCACCGAGAGTTTCTACTTCTATCCCGATTTGCAGGACTCGAGTAATTACCGTGGAACGTTTAACCTGGGCGCGGTGACGAAAATCAGCAAATGGCTTGGCTGGCAGAATCAGTTCAGCGATATCTATGTGTCGGATCCGCCGGAAGGCGCCAAGAAGAACGATCTGGTTTTTACCACCGGACTGAACATTTCGTTCACCCACTAGAACGATGCAAGATTGGGTCATGCCTTTGAAGCCGCTCGTGAGGGCGGCTTTCTTATTTCTGCTGAACCGGTCTGTCTCCTGGTGGCTGTGGTGAAATGTATCTGTGCTGCTCAAGCAAGCCCTGACCGCCGCCAACGCTCGCCTCGCCGCGCAACAAGTACCCTCGCCGCGATTAAATGCCGAGTTGCTTCTGATGTTTATTCTTAATTGCGATCGCGCCTATCTCCACGCTCACCCGGAACGCGATCTCACCCCCGACGAGTCCGCTCGCTACGAATCCTCGTTAACGGAGCGCGCTCGCGGCGTCCCGGCGCAATACATCACGGGGCATCAGGAATTCTGGGGCATGGATTTCATCGTCACTCCCGCGGTCCTGATCCCGCGCCCGGAAACTGAGCATGTGATCGAAGTGGTTCTGGACTGTGTGGGGCGGGCGCCCTCGCCCGCTAGCCCCCTCCGCATCGCTGACGTGGGTACCGGCTCCGGAGCCATCGCCCTGGCCCTGGCCAGGGAATTGCCCTCCGCCGAAATTCACGCCACCGACATTTCCACGTCCGCCCTCGAAATTGCCCGCGCCAACGCCGCCCGCCATCAGCTTGAAGATCGCGTTCATTTCCATCGCACAGACTTGCTCGGCGGCCTGCAATCTGAAAGCTTCGACTTCATCGTCTCTAACCCGCCCTACGTGGGCGAATCCGAAGAAGATCAGGTCCAGCTCGAAGTCCGCAAATTCGAGCCGCGCAACGCCGTCTTCGCTGGACCCGTCGGCACCGAAGTCATCGCCCGCCTCATTCCCCAGGCGCACAACGCGCTAAAACCAGCCGGCTGGCTGGTGCTGGAAATCAGTGGAACCATCGTCGAAACAGTGAAAGCCTTGCTCCCGGCGTGGGATAACGTTCAAGTCACCCCGGATCTGCAATCCATCCCTCGCGTCATGCGGGCGCAAAAACCGCACGCATAATTCAGTTCGAAGGCCCGCGCGACTCATGCCGTCTTTTCCCCAGCTGGTAGCATGAGGATTCGTCATCTCTTTCCATCCGCCTTTTCAGGGCCGAGTTCCGCGTTCCGCAACTTCACGCTCACCGTCTGGAGCTTGTAGAGAATTTGGCCCGCCGCTTTGAGATCAATGTTGCCCGAGAGCAGCCGTGTCATGACTTGCCATATGGCGCGCTGCACGGACGGTATATCTTCCAAGGGCGCGGATTCAAACCATGTCTGCCGTGCACGCTCCGCGTTTTTTCTCGCGTCTCGCGCTTGCTCAAGGCGATGGGAATAGCAGTACCGCGTTCCCCGCATGGCAGGGCAGCGGCAGCGGGTGCCTTTCTCCATCCAGTGCTGGCATAGCGGGACTGTAGCTATGGCCATGTTCTCTCCAATCCTGTCCAATTTCTCTCTGGCTCGTCTCGGTTGAGTGCGTCAGGCGGCTTTGGTTGCGGCTGCGCGTTTGGTTTCAGCTAGCGCCCTCTCCCCCGTACTTTCGCAAATGCTCTAGAATCACGGGCCTCGCGGTTTTTTCCTGGCAAATATCGTCTTCTAAAGGATTTATGTCTTAACTCTTTTGAATCAGCTACTTGCGTAGCGCGTTTTCGCTTGGCATGCAGCGGCGCTCTACTCCTCGTGCTGGGGCAATGATGGAATGACTTGGCTGTGGATCGCAAGGTCAGATGTCACAACGGAGCTGTTGGAAATTAATCGCTAGTACCGGGCTTTGCGCCGGTCGCCTCCACGATTCGCGGAGTGCCATTTCGTGATGTACCGGCAAGTCGTTCTGAACGGCATCGCAAGATAATCCCTACGTCCAAAAGATTTTAGATATTCGCTTTACGTTCGCCGCTAATTGGTGGGACACTAGCGGTTAAAGTCGCTATTTTCCACAGGGATGGCCGTTATTCAGGGTTGAACTAAGGCACTGGCTCATTTAGGTTTCAATCACATGGCTGGGCATACTATTGCCGTCGATTTGTTCTCTGGCGCTGGTGGGCTGAGTCTCGGATTTCAACAAGCGGGTTTTGATGTCCGGGCTGCGGTCGAGTACGATCCGATTCATTGCGCCACCCATGAGTTCAACTTTCCAGACTGCACGACGATCTGCCGGGATGTAACAGATATCGACGGCGATTATATTCGGTCGCAATCGAGCATCGGCGGAGGCGACATCACGGCGGTCATTGGGGGTGCGCCTTGCCAAGGGTTTAGCTTAATAGGGCACAGGGCTCTCGACGATCCGCGTAACCGGCTGGTGTCACACTTCGTGAGACTGGTCAGGGAGTTGCAGCCGAAATATTTCGTGTTCGAGAACGTAAAAGGCTTAACCATTGGCCGTCACAAAGCCTTTTTGCACGAGTTGATCGCGGAGTTCAAGAGAATCCGCTATTCCATCCTCGAGCCGTATCGAGTATTGAATGCGCTGTGGTACGGCGTCCCGCAGGATCGTCAGCGCCTATTTATCATCGGGGCGCGCGAGGGCCAAATTGTACCGTCGTATCCCGCGCCGACACATCAGCCGGATAGAGCAATCCATGACATTCTCAGACTGCCTCTGACTCCCACAGTGTGGGAAGCTATCGGCGATCTGCCTGAGGTGGAAGAATACGACGAGCTGTCGGAGAGGGACTGGGTCGAAGCGAAGTTCGGTCGTCCCAGCGAGTACGCGAAGACCTTGAGCCTGGTAAACGGCACGCGAACGCTGAAGCTGACTTCCAGTCTTCGCACTGTACGCACGCCGAAATCCCAGAAACGATTCGAGAAAACCCCTCATGGATGCGTCGAGGAAGTTAGCCGATTCTTAAAGCTCGACCCCAACGGATACTGCAACACGCTCCGTGCGGGTACAGCGAGCGATAGGGGTGCATTCACATCACCGCGGCCAATTCATCCTCACACGCCGAGATGTATCACCGTCCGCGAAGCGGCCCGTCTACATTCGTACCCTGACTGGTTCCGCTTCCACGTGACAAAATGGCACGGGTTTCGCCAGATCGGCAACTCCGTCCCACCGCTGCTTGCAAGAGCCGTTGCGCTTCAAGTTGCCGCGGCGCTACCGAGGACGTTAAGGCCCGTTCCCAACAATAAGATTCCCAATCTTGGCGACCCAAATTTGCTCTCTATGAGTATGAGCGATGCGGCAGAGCATTTTGGGGTAGCATCGGATGTCGTGCCCCGTCGAAAACGGTCCGCTGAAGCCGCTTATGCATGATCCGAAGCCGAACCGCTACGAAGCTCTAATCAGCCGAATATTTCACGACCATTTCAAGCCTGGACTCACGGAGTTCGAGTTCGAGAGGAGTGAACTCAACGGCAATGCGAAAAAGTTAAAGATCAAGCTGCCGGATAATTTAGGCGACGTGATTTACTCGTTTCGTTATCGAACGGCCCTTCCGCACGAGATTGTTGCGACTGCCGAGCGGGGCAAGGAGTGGATCATCGAACCTGCCGGCCGTTCTCGATATAGATTCAAACTCGCGCGCATCAACCGCATTCTTCCCAATACCGCTCTTCTGGCGATCAAAATACCTGACGCAACACCGGAGATTATCGCGGCCCATGCGTTGACCGACGAGCAGGCGGTGCTCGCCAAGGTTCGCTATAACCGATTGATTGACATCTTCCTCGGGATCACGACGTACTCTCTTCAGAGTCATCTGCGCACAACGGTCCCGAAAATGGGTCAGATTGAAATTGACGAAGTGTACGTCGGCGTTAACAGAAACGGCCAGCAATTCGTCGTGCCGGTTCAAGCTAAGACCGGCAATGACAAACTTGCGACGATCCAGACATTGCAAGACATCGCATGTTGGGGTCAAAAGTTCCCCTCGCTAACCTGTCGTCCGGTCTCGGCTCAGCACATAAAAAAGGACGACACAATCGTCCTGTTCGAGCTTGCCGTCAGAGGCGACGACGTGAAAATTGCGGAGGAGCGACACTATCAACTCGTCCCAGCAGATTCAATCCAAGCCGAAGATCTGCGGACGTACGCGAGTCGATAAATCGCCATGGACAGGGTGTCGAGAGAAGTTCGGTCGAAAATCATGGCCTCCGTCCGTACATTTGGAGGAACGACCGAACGCAAGATGGAAAAGTTGCTTCGCAAGCGCGGGGTACGTGGGTTTAGAAAGCAATGGCCCGTAGCGGGAAAGCCAGACTTTGCGTGGCCGAAGTCCAAAGTTGCCCTATTTGTCGATGGATGTTTCTGGCATGGATGTCCCCGTTGTGACCGACCGTCTAGAAGCAACAAGAAATTCTGGAAGTCGAAGATCGTGTCAAATCGGCAGCGAGATGCGAGGGTAGCTCGCAAACTGCGTAACAACGGATGGAGCGTTCTTCGTGTGTGGGAGTGCCGAATCGGCGAAGAGCGCACTCTCGCCCGAATCATCCGGGCCGTTCGCAAATCTAATTGGAAGTAGTGGCCAGGAGCAGTCTTGCCGCAGCCTTTCGTGCTAACGGATACTCGGCTTCCGCCGATAGTGTCTTCTGATGGCAGGAAGTTTGCTGCTGGGATTTGCGTAACGCAGCGGTTCCCTAAGGAGAGACTTATGTCGATATCACGGATAACGCCCCCGCCGATACTTCCGCTTGCACCGGCGATTCCCGCCGTGAAGGTGGGGCAGGCAGGGCAATTTTTTCAGAGCCGGCTCAGCGAGTTGCAGGACTTAGGACAATCCCTTCAATCCGGCAACCTGGCCGGGGCGGAGCAGGACTTTAACTCCATCCAATCTTTCGCGCAGACCGGCCCGTTCAACGGCAAGGCCTTCGGCGTCAGCCAGCGGGAGCAGGACTTTTCCGACATCGGCCAGGCTCTGCAATCCGGCGACATCAGTGGCGCCAAGCAGGACTTCGCCCAGTTGGAATCCACTTTCTCGTCCGGCCGAATCCTGGACCCGTCCACGGCAAGTTCCGCTTTCGACGCTGCCGAAACGTCGGCGCTCAGCGGCGCAACGCCCGCGCCACCGCTTGACCTCTATATCAACATCGGCAGTACAGCCTCTTCGCCCTCATCGACCGGGAGCGGCGTCAACGTGGAGGCGTAAAAGTCGTTTAACGCTGTGGCATTGACCCCGCAGCCAGGAATTCATTCCGCTAAATTCGTCCTCTCAGCGTGCCCAATATCCCCGCCCGCAGGCTCTTACGAGCCTGCGGCGGCACCGCGTAGCTTGGCCCCCAAAATTCTCTTGACATTATACTGTGCGCTGTATAGTGTATGCCACATACTGTATGGCAGACGGTATACAACTCGAGCTGGAACTCTTCGAAAACCTTCGTCTGGAGCTGCGGCGCGGCTGCCTGATCGTCGCCGTTCTGGCGCAGCTTCGGGTCGAGCAGTACGGATACACCCTGCGCAAATCCTTAGCCGACGACGGCTTGGCCATCGACGAAGGCACGCTCTACCCGCTGCTTCGGCGGCTGGAAACTCAGGGTTTGCTGGTGAGCCAGTGGCGCGAGGAGGAGAAGCGAAACAAGCGCTTCTACCGCCTGTCGCCGGTCGGCGAAAAGATCCTTGATCGGTTGCTCGACGAATGGAAAAGCATCAACGCATCGTTAGATCGAATTCTTCAAGAGGCAGGTCGCATATGAACTTTTCGCGGAATCCCAACCCCAAAGAATTTGTGGATCGCTATCTTCAGGCCGTCCGCTTCTGGCAGCCGAAAACTGCGCGACAGGAGGACGTGCTCGCGGAGCTAGGCGAAGACTTGCGCTCGCAGATCGAAGAGAAGGAAACCGAGCTTGGCCGCTCCCTCAACCCGGACGAAGTCGCGGCAATCCTGAAGCGCTGCGGCAGCCCGATGATGGTCGCCGGCCGCTTGGGCCCCACGCAGCACCTGATCGGCCCAGCTCTTTTTCCTATCTACATATTCGTCTTGAAGATGGTGCTTCTTTGGATTCTGGTTCCGGTCTTCATTTTTATCGTCGGACCGGTGAATCTTGCCAATGCCAACGGAGCTTGGGGCCCGACCGTTGCCGTTACCCTTGGCAATCTTTGGTCCGGATTGTTCATCGCGGCGGGTATCATAACTCTTGTCTTTGCCATCGTCGAGCGCACCAGTTCCCGCCTTGGAGACGAGTGCAAATGGGACCCGCTGAAACTTCCTCCCGTGCGGCCGCAGGAGCGCAAACCATCGTTTGCGAAATCCGCTTGCGAACTAGCTTTCGGCGTCTTTGGCCTGATCTGGCTGTTGCTGGTACCTCACTATCCAGTGCTGATCCTTGGTCCAGCAGCGGCGTTTCTAAAGGCCGCGCCAATCTGGCATACGTTCTATTTTCCAATTTTGTTGCTGTGCCTGGTCGGCCTGTTGCGCTCGGCAATTACGTTGTGGCGTCCGGGCTGGACCTCATTTCCACTCTGGAGCCAGTTGTTGCAAACGGCCCTGACTTTTGTTGTGCTTAACTTTTTGATCAACGCCGCCCATGCGGGCAATGGAAGCTGGCAGCCGTTTCTGATGCCTGAAAACGCCGTCGCGAACTCGGCGCATTACATCGAAGTGGCCGGCTTCGTCAACCTTTCGATATTGCTATGCCTGGCGGGAACATGGCTCGGACTCTGCATCGCAACCGTCGTGCAAGTCTGGCAATTGCTGATGTATCTGCGGAAGCGCTTTTCCGGTGCGCATCAGCCCGCGACGCTTGCCCGCTAAAGCTCACGGTCGTTTTGTTGCGTTAAGATCAATATATGGTTCATGTTCCTCCGCCATCTGGCCCTGACGGCGACGCCGCGCCCGAGCCTCGCCCTTCCAACTTCATTCGCGACATCGTCATCGCCGACCTGAAGTCCGATAAATTCGCAGGCCGCGTGCAGACCCGGTTTCCACCCGAGCCTAACGGTTATCTGCACATCGGCCACGCGAAAGCCATCTGCCTCGACTTCGGTCTCGCCGATGAGTTCGGCGGACACACGAACCTGCGCTTTGACGACACCAATCCTGAAAAAGAAGACACCGAATACGTCGATGCCATTCAGCAAGACGTGAAGTGGCTGGGCTTTCACTGGGACGGACTTTTCTACGCCTCCGATTATTTCGACCAGCTCTACGAATGGGCGATCAAGCTGATCAAAGACGGCAAAGCCTATGTCGACGATTTGTCCGCCGACGAAATCCGCAAGCATCGCGGAACGCTCACCGAGCCGGGAAAGAACAGCCCGTTCCGCGATCGTCCGATCGAAGAAAATTTGAACCTGTTCGAGCGCATGCGCGCAGGGGAATTTCCCGATGGTTCCAGGGTCTTAAGAGCGAAGATCGACATGGCTTCGCCCAACTTCAACATGCGCGATCCGGTCATGTACCGCATTTTGCACGCGCACCATCACCGCACCGGCGACAAGTGGCCGATCTACCCGATGTACGACTTTGCCCACGGCCAGAGCGACTCGCTGGAAAAAGTCACGCACTCCATGTGCTCGCTCGAATTCGCAGACCACCAGCCGCTCTACAACTGGTTCATCGAGCAGTTGGGAATTTTCCCTTCCAAGCAGATCGAGTTCGATCGCCTCAGCCTGACCTACACCATGATGAGCAAGCGCAAGCTGCGCCTACTCGTCGAGCAGGGCCACGTCACCGGATGGGACGATCCGCGCATGCCCACGCTCTCGGGCTTGCGCCGCCGTGGCTATTCGCCCGAGGCGATCCGCAACTTCGTGAATGCCGCGGGCGTCTCGCGCACCAACGGAATCGTCGAACTGGCGATGCTCGAACACTTTGTTCGGGAAGACCTCAATAAACGCGCCCCGCGCGTGATGGCCGTGCTGCGCCCGCTGAAAGTAGTGATCGATAATTATCCCGCAAGCCAGAGCGAAAATCAGTCCGAAGAAATGGAAGCGGTTAACAATCCCGAAGACGAAAGCGCGGGCAAAAGAAAAGTTCCGTTCTCGCGCGAACTTTACATCGAACAGGATGACTTCCGCGAAGTCCCGCCGAAGGGTTATTACCGCCTGTCTCCGGGCCGCGAAGTGCGCCTGCGTTACGGCTACTTCATCACCTGCACCAGTGTGGTGAAAAATGAAAAAGACGAAGCCATCGAAGTCCACTGCACCTACGACCCCGCCACCCGCGGCGGTAACGCACCCGACGGCCGCAAAGTGAAATCGACCATCCACTGGGTTTCAGCCGCGCACGCCATCGACGCCGAAGTGCGCATCTATGAAAATCTTTTCACCAAAGAAAATCCCGACGACGTGGAAGAAGGCAAAGATTTCCTCTCGAATCTCAATCCGAATTCGCTGGAAATCGTGACGGAGGCGAAGCTCGAACCATCGCTGGCGAACGCCACGGCGGGCGGGCGTTATCAGTTCGAGCGGTTGGGATATTTCTGCGTTGATTTAGATTCGAAGCCAGGGAGGCTCGTGTTTAACCGCACGGTGGCGCTGAAAGATACTTGGGCGAAGGTGGAAAAGAAGCAGGGCAGAAGTTGAAAATGACGGTTTGGATAACCGCCTACTAGCGCGACTCAAATCTTCTTTGTCGAGCGCAGGAATTCATCCCTCGGCATCCAGACCCATGTGTCGGAGCCAGCGACCATGAATAGGACCACGCCCACGGCCTTGTTGTCTAATGTCCGAGTTTCGCTGCTGTTGACCGCAGCCCAGAGAGGAGTGCCCGCCTTAAACGGGTAAGGGCATCGGTCAGCGCCGTCATCATCTACATGATCCTTGTAGTAATAGCAGTCTGCTAGCGCCTCGTGCTTCGAGCGGACCGTGTTCATTCCTCGATTCTACCGCTGGGAGCCTCCTCATTGGAATGCTAGTTCACCCTTGTCAAACACCGCGTAGTTCTTCTTGCAACCGATAGGACAAAACTCCACGGTTATGTCGTTGAGAGATAACTCTCCCTCGTCAAACTGGCCCATTACGGCCATTGCAGCGAAAAGCCCTGTTTCGTACAGAACTTTCTTTCGGTCGTCGGCACGCGAAGGCAGGTCTTCTTCCGAGATAGTCGCTCTCATGAGGATATGCTTGTGGTCATCGCTTATTTTCCGAACAGAGGGAAGCATCACGCCTCTGTCCAATGACGCACGGGCGCTAATTATCTGGATGTTTGCTTGATCCAATCGGTACTGCAACTCCGTGAGGTTCGCCGGGACAAGGTACTTATCAAACTTCGCGACGGTTTTGTCCCTGCGCAACTGCAACGCGAGAGATCCCGACGACACGAGCAGAGCGACTACAGCGACGACACTCGACACGGATGTTTTCATAGTTTCCTCCGGACGCGGATAAGGTCTACGGCTTATTTCTACTTTAGACTCGACTCAGGCCTCCGGGGCGGGGTATAGACGTTCCCTCCTCAGGGGAAGCATGCCGCTCACTAGCAAATGAACTGTTTCTCCGTGTCCCGCTCGCGCGCTTTCCAGGTCCGCGTACTGCCGTTTGAACCAAACGTATTCCCGGGTCTTCGTCCAACCGTTGCTGTCACATCGGAAGACCCTGGTCTCATAGTGGCCGGCAGAGGCCACGTTTTTCTCGCCTAGGGACGAGTCTTTGAATTTGCGGGTGAGAACCGCTGACGGAGCGTCTGGAAACCCCTGAGCCAAAGCAAGCGTGCAAACAAGCCGGTAGGTCGTCGGCCACCATCCGGCCACGATCGAATAACCAACGTACATTGGCTCGGGCGACGGATTGTGTAGTACCCAACGAGCACGCATTCTCCAAGCCTACGCTAGCTCGCTATTTCCCAAGGAGAGTATTCGTCAGGTCTCTCGGCAACCACATGTCCGCATTCACCGATAAGAATACGCGGTCTTTGTGCTTTGTCTCGCTCGCCAGGTTTTTCTTTGACAGCTACGCCCTTCCCACACAGTCCGAAATGGAAGGTTCCGTCCTTCACTTCGACCATTTCAATCCATTCCTTTCTCGGAGCGTAAACGTCTCCAAGCCTTCATTTACCACAGCGCGTCGAAAGAAAGCAAAACCCCGAGCGAGAGTTCCACTCGGGGTTGCACATCAGCCTGTCCAGCTCAGTAGGATTATCCGAAGTCGCGTCCTCGAAGTCAATATTACTTGAGGGAGTCCCGGACAACTACTTCGATGGACAGATGGCGTCTGAAAATACTTGACGCATGAGGATTTTCCACAAAAGCAAAACCCCGGGCGGAGTTCAACCCGGGGCGTTAGCCCGTCAAGCTATGAAGATAGTATCAGCGCCCAAGAACTCAAGAGTCAAGAGTACTTTGGGGAGTTCGCCCGTCACGAACTCCCCGCCAGATTCCCTACCAAACCAGGGAACGAGGTGGACCCGACGGGATTCGAACCCGCACCTTGTAGCTTGACGGGCTAACGTGCTGCCAGTTACACCACAGGCCCAAGATCAGGCTATGGTGTTCAGCCTAGGTTTCACAAGGCGGCCTGAGAGAATTTTGAAACGAGGTTCCAGTTCGGGAAGACCAAGTGGCTTGACCCGAGAGATGATGGCTGCGAGCGTTGACGTTCAGAATTGTCAAAAAAAGCAAATCCCGAGCGAGAATTCCACTCGGGGTTGTACATCGGCCTGTCCAGCTTGACATAACTATCGGCCACTATTCTGGAAACCTTAATTCCCTCCTTACCCATCCTCAACTCACACCTCCGCGCTGTCATCCTGGCCCAGAAAATTGTCGTCTCATTGCACTTGCCCCATTCCAGGGTTAACCCGCAGTATTATGTCGCGTATCCCGCTGCCGTGGGACGCGCCTTTCTATGAACTTCCATCTCCCCGCTCTGCTCGCTCTCTTTGAGGTCTCCCGCACGGCGAATTCCATGTGCGTGGCCGGCGTTATCCTGATCGCGGTTGGCGTGCTGGCCGCGAAAAACGATGTCGCGCGGGCGCGCGGCCTCGACAAGGTCGTCGCGCTCGGCTACCTATGCTTTGCCGCGCCGCTGGCCGTCTTCGGCGCGGAGCATCTCTCCGCTGCGCAGGGTATTGCACAGGGCGTCCCAAAGTTTATGCCGTGGCACCTTTTCTGGGCCTACTTCGTCGGCTTCGCTCTGATAGCCGCTTCCTTGAGCATCGCCACGAAAATTCAGGTGCGCTGGTCCGGCCTGCTTTTCGGCTGCATGATGTTTCTTTTCGTGGCCATGATGGACCTTCCGGGAACGCTGGCCGACATCCACAACCGGATTTCCTGGACGCTTCTGTTCCGCGAGCTTTCGTTCGGCGGTGGCGGATGGATTCTGGCAGGAGCCGCGTGGCCCAAGAAGGACCAAGGCAGCAAGTTCATCATGATCGGCCGCATCATCATTGGCCTGACCGCGATCCTTTACGGGGTCGAGCACTTCCTGCATCCCATTAACGTTCCGGGCGTTCCCCTCGAAAAATTCATGCCGACGTGGATTCCCCTGCGGCCGCTCATCAGCTACATGACCGGCGCAATTCTGCTGATTGCCGGAGCCGGCATTTTGCTGGCGCGCAAGACGCGGATGGCGGCAACGTATCTGGGCTCGTGGATTGTGCTGCTGGTTGTCGTGATCTACGGTCCAATCCTGATCACGTCGCTGTTGGACCCGAGCACGACCGTCAAGGTCGAGGGACTCAATTACTTCTTCGACACGCTGCTTTTTGCGGGAACGATTCTGGCGCTGGCCAGCGCGACGCCAAAGACTGAGTAGAAGCCCCGCTGCCGACTTGTTATGCGGGCCTTTAACAAGCGTTTCGATTGGTAATATTCGTCCCAAGGAATGACAGGGTTTCGAAAGCAGCAATGATTCGTGGGTCCAAAAGCAAAACCCCGAGCAAGTTTCACCCAGGGTCAGCATCTCTGCCTGTCAAGTCAATTACGATTATCAAAAGGCATCCATTGAAAGTCAAGGTTACTTGAGGAGTCCGCCTGTCAGAAACTCCTCGTCAGATTCCCTACCGAACCGGGAATGCTGTGGACCCGACGGGACTCGAACCCGCACTTCGTGCATGACAGGCAGAGATGCTACCGATTAGACCACAGGCCCGAAGTTAGGCTATGGCCTCCAACCTAAGTTCCACAAGAGACGCGACAAAACAATTTGAAACGGAGTTCCAGTTCGGGAGGGAGCTTCTATGATTTGGCTAGGAGCTAGGAGATCCTAATTGTGCACATGCGGGCTCTGAGCCGGATTGGCGTGATGCGCCGCGGGCTGTTTCACTACTTTCACCTCAAAACTCACCGGCAGATTCTTCGGCGGATAGCAGGCAGCATTGTCGCAGGCCTGGTAGCGCAAGACTCCGTGCATTATATATTTCCCCGGCACCACCGACGCCAGAGGATGCACCGCCAGCCCAATCGTGAAATCGCCGCTGTACACGCTAAGCTTCTCGTCGGGCGAAAAAGGAAATGACAAATCCTCGCCAGCGGGATAAGCGATCTTGCCCAGAATAATGTCGGTCGGCAGATCGAACTTCAAAGAAGTGGGAATCAGAAATTCCGATTTCGGCGCGTTGGAATTGATGTGGAAGCCCGGATTCACTCGAAAATTTAAATCGACCGTAGTCTGCGCGGCCCGAGGCGTAGTGGTCAAAGGAACCGGGGCCATGGTCACCGACGGCGAAAGCCCAAGTTGCCCAACCGCAGAAACCGCGCACAAAACCGCGGTGAGACACGACTCGAAAATTCGTTTTCGAAAATGGATTTTCACGAAAGAGCCCCGGAGGGGCGAACCGACAATAGCCCAGCGCTTCAGCGCTGGGAGAAGCAAAAAGGTGGAACGAGTCCCGGAGGGACGACTGAAGCTCTCACTCATGATGTTTGAACTTTTCGTTCCCATGTTGACGGATCCCACAATCCGCCGCCTAGCTGCAAATTCTAGCTCGCCCCTCATCATCCACTATTGTCACTTCTGAGCCACCGTACCAACCGGCGCCATCGCCGCCTGAGTAGCAGCCGGCTGTGTGTTCAGCGCCTTCTTGACATCGTCCTCTATCTCGCTCCTGCCCCTGAGCCCGATGATCTTGTCAACGAACTTCCCATCGCGCCCAATCACAAAAGTCTCGGGCAAAGCCGGCACGCCGCCATACTGATCGCCTACCGATTCTTTTCCAATCAGAATGGGATAATTCACGCCCATATCCTTGGCGAACTTGGCGATATCTTCCTTGCTCGCGTCGTCCATGGCCACTCCCACAATCTGCAAACCCTGCGCGCCATACTGCTTCTGCAACTCCACAAACCAGGGCATCTCGATCTTGCAGGGACTGCACCAGGTGGCCCAGAAATTCAGCAGCACCGCGTGCCCCCGCAAATCGGAAAGCTTCATGTTCTTGCCGTCAATCGACTCCAAAGAAAAATCCGGCGCGATGCTGGCCTGCTTCAGCATTGGCGTTCCCGCCACGGAGCGCCGCGCCGAATGAAAGCCAAAATACAACATCCCGGCAACCACGACAGCCACAACAACGAGTGCAAAAGGATTACGTTTCACAATTCGTTCCCCTCACTACCAAAACATTGAAACCCTGAAACTTTGAAACCAAGAAACCTTGCCTCACAGCGCAAACCGGTTCAAGAACGAAAACCAATTCGAAATCAAAGTAAACCTGCCCAGCACCAGCAACACTCCCAGCGCGATCAACAGCCCGCCGCTGGCCACTTCCAGCGCATGCATATGCGACCGGAAGCGGCTATAAAATTTCAAGAACCGCTCCATAAGCAGCGCCGTTAGCAAAAAAGGCACCGCCAATCCCAGCGAATAAATTGCCAGTAGAAACATCCCCTTGGCCAGCGTCTCCTGCGACGCCGCCAGCGTCAGAATCCCCGCCAGAATCGGCCCCACGCAAGGCGTCCAGCCAAAGGCAAACGCAAACCCAATCACAAACGCCCCAATCGGAGTGCTGCCACCCTTCATCTCATGCAGCCGCGTATCCGCATACAGCGCCTTGATCTTAAAAATTCCCGTCAGATGCAGGCCAAAAATTAAGATGACCACGCCCGCCACAATCGACAGCGTATGTTTATACCGCGCCGCCACCTGCCCAATCTCCGTCGAAATCGCGCCCAGCGTAATAAACACCACGCTGAACCCGAGAATGAATCCAACCGAATTCAACATCACCCGCCGCATCAGCTGCCCCTGCGACGACGCCTTCAACTCCTCCACTCCCACTCCCGAAATCAAAGACACATACCCCGGCACCAGCGGCAAGACACAAGGCGAAAGAAACGACAACAGCCCCGCGACAAACGCAGCAATCGGCAGTGGAAGACTCGACATAAATGAGAACCAAGTTCCCCGAAAACTAAACGCTCTACCCTGTGACCCTCTGTGCTAAAGGTTTTGATTTTCGCCCGGCACAACCACTCTCTATCAGACGCGCCACCCGCCCCATAGTTGCAATTCCTGAGAAACTAACGACTCCCCACCGACGACGGCCTCGCCCCCGGCATCCCTTCCTGCGGCTCGGCCAGCAATTTCTTCAAAAATCCCGGAGGCACCGACGCACTCACCATCGCCCGGTCCCCCTCCTGCCCCACCTTCAGGCTGTCAAAAAATTCCTTCACATCCGTGTCCGTCCCATGCGTTCCCACCGAACTTTCCGCCCCATGAAACATCGTCAGATAAACTCCCAGCTTCTCCGCCAACGCCCGCGCCTCATCCGCGCTGCCGGTCAGCGCCTCGGCCCGCACATGAATCGACCCCTTGCGCAGCGGCAAATGCAGCGGATTATAGCTCGCCGATACCACCACATCCGCCGGCCCGGTAAGAACTCCATTCCACGCCGAAAACGCCGGAGCCTCCGGCTGCACCCGCGCCACCATCCACACCGGACTACCCAACTGCACCCGCTTGTAATACTTCCGCAACAGCGCCGGCCCGCCAAACGGAGACGCCAGCCGCCGCGACCGGTCCACCATCCCGCGAATCACTCCGGCATTATCCTGATTCGACGACGCCACCGAATCTGGACTCAGCACCGCCACCCGAAACGACCGGTCCTCCATGGGAATCGTATAAATCTCAATCGAGTTATACGTCTCCACCGACCGCGCCGCCTGCTTCAAATAAGCGGTCAACCGCTCGCCATCGAACTTACCGACAAACACTTCCGAAAACCGCGGCTCCGGCGCCGCTCCGCCCGTCCCACCCCCCGGCCACTTCTCCGGATAGTGAATGGCAAACGCCGCCGCATCCAAATCCCGCTCAAACTGAAATCCCGTCGCCTGAATAAACCGCTCATACTCCGGATCGTGCGACACCGCCGGCAGCGGATCGCCCGCATTCGCCCGGCGCGCCCACGCCAGGTTGGCATAAAAAAACGCATCCGCGCTGGGCAAAAGCCGCGCCGCTTCCGGCGGAGCGTGCTTGCGCAACTGCACCGCAACGGTCACCGCCGCCGCAACTACCACAACCCCAAGTGCAATAGGAAAAGTACGTCGAATGCGCATGGAATGCGATCAATCCAATGATAGCACCCTGGCCGTAGCTTCCCACTCAAAGGTCTTTATTGGAGTGGCGTCATCCCGAGCGTAGCCGTTCTTCAGGCGAAGCGAGAGCCCGCCCTGAGCTTGCCGAAGGGGATCTCGCGCGTATCGAAACCGTCCGCCCGAAATCCCATCCGCCCCTCGGCGCTACACCGCCACCACTCCCTCCTCCACGCAAGCCTGCAAGCTCAACCGCTGCCCCGCCCCAATCAGCAAATCCCACGCCTCCCGATACTTCGCATACTTATGCCGCTTGCTGTGTACCGTGAAATGAATGGTGCAAGTCTTCCCCATCGCCGCCTGCGGCACGATGTACCACGCATTCACCGGAATCAGGTAAATCGCAAAATAATCCACCGCTCCCTTCGGATAAGCCTTCCGTCCCGGCCCCATCACATTCAAGCTGTACTCCTCGTTCCGCCGCCGGTAAATCGTCGACTTCACCTGCACCCGCCAAATCGGCCCGCCACTCTCCACCGCCACGTCATAAGCCCTCGAATCCCCATAAGGCTTCAATATCCGCAGTCCCTCGCCCGTCGCCCGAGCCATAAAACACAACTCCGCCCACTCCCCGCGCTCCTTGCATCCCATAATCCGCACGCCCCGGCCAAACGTGCATTCGATCTTCGTCTCGTTCTTAGTTTCGCGTCTCGCTCCGTTCCTGGTTTCGATCTTAGTGCCGTTCTTGGTTTCGGTTGTGCTCTTACCATGACTCTTGCCCTTCGCCACCCTCTTCGCCTTCATGTCGCCTCACCCTTTTCCCATCTCCCAACAAATTTGTGAACCAGATAAGCAAATAATTCAGCCTTCACCGCAAACTCCGGCCAAATTATCCCCAGTATCAAGATTCCCCGCACCCCCAGCCAAGGTCATCCGTCACACAAACAAATTTTCTTCTGTGGATAACAGGACCTCTTTTTTGAACAGAAAATTCCTCCGCCCTGTTTTATGAACCTGTCATTCCGAGCGGAGAAAGATCATTCGCGAAGCGAATGGTCTTTCGGAGTCGAGGAACCTGCTTTTGGCTCGCGCTACCACGACGCCACAACCTACTGCTTAGGATGAAATGGCATCCCCGGTCGTCCCGCGCTCGCGGGCTCAGGAGTTTCCAGCGGAAGGTTCACTACGATGGGCTCGCGGCCGTTGCGCACTACTACCGCCTCGCACACTTCGCCGCCGGCATTGATCTCCTGATGAGGAACATAAGGAGGCACATAAATAAAGTCGCCGGGAGCCGCTTCTTCGGACAATTCTAGCTGATCGCCCCAGCGCATGCGCACGCGCCCACGCACGACGTAAAGCACCGTCTCCAGTTCTCCATGATGATGCGGCCCGGTCTTCGCCTCGGGCTGCACCACCACCGTCCCGGCCCAGAGCTGATTGGCCCCAGTGCGCGCATGAGTGATCGCCGCCGCCCGCGTCATCCCCGCCGTCTGCGGAGTGTTCGTGTCCATCTCCCCCGCCCGCACCACTTTAACGCCATGCGTCTTCCAATCCACGGGTTCGCTCATGCGGATAGTGTAAGCGAAGGCGGCGGAGCCGAGTAGGCAGCGGACGTTGCTGCGTACGGCGCGGTTCAATGGGCAGCGGACGTTGTGCGTGCGGCGGGGTTGCGGGCAGCGGAGTCGAGCGCGCCTAATGTTGAGACAAACGGCCCGATCATGACGTGGAAGAGCGGCCCTTTAGGGCCGCGTTCAGCCGGGTGAAGATGCCCTTTAGGGCCCGTGGTCGTCCTCGATCCGCGTCATGCCGACTCCCTGATCGCGGGCTTTAAGCCAAATGGCGCCTCATCCATACCAAACTTCCGATTCGCCGACGAAAACGCATACTCCCGCGCATCCGCCACCAACCGCGCCCGCACCGGATTGAGCCAAATATACTCACGATGCCGCTCATAATCCCCCACGTCCCGGATTCGATGATTCGTGAAACTCTCCTGCCAGACCTCAATCTTTTCCGCTTTGCGCAACCGAAACGAAAACCCGCCTTTAACAAACTGCATCGCCCGCTCCAAAGAAATTTCCGGCGCTGGAGTGATCAATACGTGAACATGATCCGGCATAACCACAAATTCGTGCAGCAGATATTTCCCTTGCTTCCGATAGTCGAGCAGCACGTCAACGAAAAGCCGTGCCCGAGCCTCAACGCGGAAAATGGGAATTCGCTTCCAAGTCACAGTCGTGACGAAGAAAGTCCGATCGAAATCCACAATCTTCGGATCGTAACGAGGATGGGGGGAAGTCGGTGTGATATCCGTCACACAACGCAACGATTTTTCCGAAACGGAACGATAAGGTAGGCGTTAAAGGCATAGAATGCGCGTTCGAGGTTCCGTCGAAGTAAATCCCTCTCGCGACGAAGAGTGCGAGGAGTGACGTGGAAGAGCGGCGGCTTCAGCGCCGCGTAAGCCATCGATATTCCCGCGGGCTTTAGCCCCTGTAGACCGTTCTGCCGCTGCCACTACGACCACTAGCCCTAAAAGGCGTCATCCTCGCCCTTTAACGCGGCCCTAAAGGGCCGCTCTTCCACGGTCGCACCAACGGTCAGGGAACACAAAGGGAGTCAGACCACGACAGCGAACCATCCGCGAAACCCGAAGCCATGTGGAAGAGCGGCGCTTCAGCGCCGCGTAAGCCACCCATATTCCGGCCGGGCTTTAGCCCCCCGAGAAGACATGGCGCCGTCAAGTAAAGCTTCGAGACGAACCATCATAAAATCAATGAAAATCCGGAATGCCCCTCACTGCCCCTCACTGCCTTGAATCCCGGCGGATCGTTCTGCTGCCACTACGGCCGCCGGCCCTAAAGGGCATCATCCTTGCCCCAAACGCGGCCCTGAAGGGCCGCTCTTTCACGGTCGCATAAACGGTCAGGAACACAAGTGAGTCAGACAAGCGCCACAGCGAACCATCCGCGAAACCCGAGCCCACGTGGAAGAGCGGCGCTTCAGCGCCGCGTAAATCGTCTACATTTTCGTCAGGCTTTAGCCCCTGAGGGTCGTCCCGATCATTCTGGAGAGCCGAGTCGCAGAATCAGAAATCGACGAGGAAATTCAGAATGCCCTTCGCCGCATTGGCCCTCGAGGCTCAACGCGTAGCCGTCGGGGACTAAACCCACTCGCGGATAGCAGGGAGCTAGTTGCTAAATAGCCTGGAGTGTTTTCCGCGTGACGTTCGCAAAAGATCAGAGGAAACTCCTAACTGGGAACTTCCGATGTCAGACAGAAAACCAAGCCCCGCCAGCTTGCAACGAGATGTGCGAGCTCCATACGACCCTCTTGATCTGAGAACGCTCGCCGAGAGTATGGTGAAAGTGGTTTTGGAACAAAAGGTTTATCCGTTGGGTGACGTTCCATCCCTTGACAATTGCTCAGCAACTGTCATGCCTAGAAATCTCAGACGAGCCAGCCTCGCAGCATGGCGGCTGCCGCCTGAAGCCGCAACTTCTACGTCGTATTCTTGTGTTTCTCGAATCCGGACGACGTTCGTGATAGCAGCACCGGTATCTATTAAGGCCATTTGGGTTTGATCCTTTCTCCGTCCGTGGCTAACCGGAGGGAAAGTCTGCCTAGGGCGATACTCTCAACACGGCCCGTTCCGCAGCTAGCGGCAGCCTCAAAGAGACGAAGTACTCCTTCGGAAACAAATATTCCTCGCCCATCTCATCGACAACCCGAACCATACCGTGCTCCGCCCCCGCTTTATCTGGAATAAGTCGATAAATCTTCCGCACCTCTAACGAGGCCGCGCATCCTTTATTCGAAATGCAGACAGCGAACTCAACGTGGCCCTTCATATCAGTCAAGCTTGCTTACGAGCACCCACTCGTGCTGCCGCAGCTGTGGCATCTGTAGCAACTGCCGTTGCGGGTCATGATGCTGCCGCAGAAGCTGCACGTGGGGGCGTCGCCCAGGTCGACGATGCTGGCCAGCGCGTCGGCGGCGTGGATGGAGCCGGGTCTGAGTCCTGCGTCGCGAGTCGTGAGCGATGCGTTGCCGCCTGTTTCCATGGCCTCAGGACTCAGGACTCGGGACTCAGGACTCGCCTTCGGTCTGAAGTTTTCAAACAGCATCTGCTGCTGGCCGGTCAGGAAGCGCAACTGGAGCCAGCGGAAGATGTAGTCCATGATCGACTTGGCGTAGCCGATGTCGGCGTTGCCGCTCCAGCCGCTGGGCTCGAAGCGCGTGTGCGCGAACTTTTCGCAGAACACCTTGAGCGGCACGCCGTGTTGCAATGCGAGCGAGACTGCCAGCGCGAAGCTATCCATCAAACCGCTGACCGTCGATCCTTCCTTGGCCATCTTGACGAAGAGTTCGCCCGGCTCGCCGTTGGGATAAAGGCCGACGGTGATGTAGCCCTCGTGATCTCCGACTTTGAATTTGTGCGTGATCGAAGCCCGCTCCTCCTGCAACTTGTGCCGCATGGCACGCGGCGGCGCGTTCAGATTTTCTTCTTCAACATGCTGCGCCGCCACACGCGCATCGTCTTTGGTGGAGTTCGCGGTCTTGGTCCCCGCCGCGGACAGCGGCTGCGACTTCTTGCATCCATCGCGATAAACCGCAACGGCTTTCAACCCCAGCTTCCAGGCCTGAAGATACGCTTCCATAATGTCTTCCACGGAAGCATTCTCGGGAAGATTGACGGTCTTCGATATAGCACCGGAGATAAACGGCTGCGCCGCCGCCATCATCCGCAAGTGCCCCATATAAGCAATCGACCGCGTCCCCTTAGCCGGTTTGAACGAACAATCGAATACCGCGAGATGCTCATCCTGAATATGCGGCGCGCCTTCAATGGTTCCGGTAGCGTCGATGTAGCTGACAATCGCGTTGGCCTGATCGTGATCGTAGCCGAGCTTAAACAAGGCCGTGGGCACGGTCTGATTGACGATCTTGATCATGCCTCCACCAACCAGCTTCTTATACTTCACCAGAGCGAGGTCCGGTTCCACACCAGTAGTGTCACAGTCCATCATGAAACCTATTGTGCCCGTCGGGGCTAGGACTGTTACTTGGGAATTTCTGTAGCCGTGTTTCTCGCCGTGGGCGAGGGCTTCGTCCCAGCTCGCTTTGCTCGCTTCGTAGAGTGCCGCGGGAACATTGTTCTTGTTTATGTTGTTTACACTCGCGCGGTGCATGCGGATTACGTCTAAGAATGGTTCGCGGTTGATGTACCAGCCGGGGCAGGCTGCGCCAGGCATGTTCGCGGCGTCGGTGATGCCGAGGCGAGTGGCGACGGGCTCGCTTGCGGGACTCAGCGGCTCGCATTGTTCGGCGATGCGGCTGGATTGCAGATAGGCTTCGCCGCACATGATGGCGGTGACGCAGGCGGCGAAGTCGCGGCCGGCATCGGAATCGTAGGGCAGGCCTGCGGCCATCAGCAGCGCGCCGAGGTTTGCATAGCCTAAGCCGAGCGGGCGATAGTCATGCGAGTTGCGCATGATTTGCTCGGTGGGATAGCCGGCGTTGTCGACGAGGATTTCCTGCGCGGTGATCAGGACATCGACGGCGTGGCGATAAGCTTCGACGTCGAAGGTTCCGTTCGGCGCGAACTTCAACAAGTTCAGGCTCGCGAGGTTGCAGGCGGAATCGTCGAGGAACATGTATTCGCTGCACGGGTTGCTGGCGTTGATGCGGGCGGTGTTTTTCGAAGTGTGCCAGCGATTGACCGTGGTGTCGTATTGCATGCCGGGATCGCCGCAGTGCCAGGTAGCCTCGGAAATTTTCTTCATCAGATCTTTGGCTTTGAAAGTTTGCATCACGCGACCGCCGAGTACGGACTTGGTGGAGAAGTCGGTGTCGCGAACGACCGCGTACATAAAATCGTCGGTGACGCGAACGGAGTTATTTGCGTTCTGAAAGAAGATCGACGAGTAGGCGTCGGAATCGGGATGCGAGCCGTCGTATCCCATCGAAACCAGTGCGTGGGCCTTGGCTTCTTCTTTCTGCTTGCACTCGATAAAGTCGATGATGTCAGGATGGTCGACGTTGAGGATGACCATCTTGGCGGCGCGGCGAGTTTTGCCACCCGACTTGATGACGCC
>Ga0209006_10001267_pt1 | contig 22883 bp, 18 predicted proteins | sample JacPin_JW_Ref_O2_FD_188567 | JGI IMG/M metagenome (GOLD analysis project Ga0209006, IMG submission 188567) | Forest soil microbial communities from Algoma, Ontario, Canada - Jack Pine, Ontario site 1_JW_Ref_O2 (SPAdes) (version 2) | ecosystem: Environmental > Terrestrial > Soil > Boreal... | reverse complement strand
TATCCGTAAAAATGCGTTGGTCCGGCGAATATCCATAAATCAATCTTGGAGACGTCCAGCCTTGCATCATTAGAGTGATGCCCGGGCGGCGAAAATCCGCAGCTACCAGACCCACCGTTCCGCTGATCGGAAGCGACAGCGTCGCCTGTTCTTTTTCGTTGTCGTACGAAACTCGAATCACACCACTCAGTCCACCCTGAAAGCCATATACATATAAGGCGTCCTCAGCTGCAACCACTCCAGTTCCCTCACCAGCCGATAGGATGAAATTGCTTTCCGGGATAACGACGTGAGCATTCGAAAAAGTTTCATTCGCCAGATCGAAGCTCATGACTCGACCGGTGCTGATCGCACCGTTCGCGCCTCCTTTGGTTAATAGATACGCGCGGGTGCCATGAATGGCCATCGCCAGGCGTCCGTCTTCGTGTCCCACAATTTTGATCCAAGCACCACCTTCGGTTCGGCGAACCCAAACCGCTTGCGTTTCCACTACCCCGGAGGCTTGCGAGGCCAACAGGAGGTGCGTACCCGGCACCACCTCCACCGCCACTTCTCCGTATTTCGGCAGAACCGGATCGGCGGTTACGTCGGGACCGAATACCGGGACGTCGCTCGTTTCCTCCGTTCCCAATCGGTGAAGGTAAACACGCATGTTGTCGAATTTTGTCGAGGCAGGGGCTCCCGGAGCCATCGCTTGCATCCGTTTAAAGTAAAAACTCTTGCTGTCGTCCGTCCATGAAGGCGACGCATCCTGAGCCCGCGAAATAGATTCTGACATCAGCTTGCTGGTCGCCGTCTCGACCACATGCAAAACTGAATTCTCCGAACCTCCGAGCGAAACTCCGACGACTACATAACTTCCGTCCGGGGACGGCTGAAAGTAGTCGATGGCCGCGTGCTTGCCATCGGTGGCCATGGTTCCTGGGTCAAGCAACAATCGCGCTGTCCCTCCTGCCACGGAACGAACCATTAAAAGCGCGTCGCTTTTTCCGGGCGGCGTCTCCAGATAGAAATACTGATCCAGTGTGCGGTCGACGCGCCGGACTTCAGGAACGGTGTCGGCGAACTTCGTCAACTCAGCCAGGATCTCCGCGTTCTGTGCTTCAAAAGGCTTGAGCGCCTGCTGGGTCACGGCGTTCTGCGCCTTCATGTATTCCAGCAGTTCCGGACCTCCCGCTTCCATCCACCGGTAAGGATCAACCACGGCCGTGCCGAAATACGTGTCGGTGACGGGTCGGACCGGTGCGAGCGGCGGAGCGACCTGGGCTCCGGAAGCCAGCGAAAGGGTGGCCACGACAAGAACGACGAGCACGTGAGATCGGCGCATGAATGCCTCCTCGAAACGTAATCCAGAAACTGGGCAGCACATTCTCGCATATCGAGTCCGGCGGGAAGTTGACTTCGTTTGCGTGTGATCGGGGCACACCAAAGAAATCTATAAAATCACCTTGACAAGTTTAATAGTGTTGTAGTTAACTACAACAGTGACGAGAAAGACATTGCAACTCATTGATTTGCTTCAAACTAGGGGAAACCCCTCGGTTTTTGGCACATGAGAGTAAATGACCTTTCCATCAACTTTTCAAGGAGGATGAATCATGAAATCCCTGCGTTATGCAGTTCCGGCTATTCTGTTGTCCGTTCTTCTACCGCTCTCCGCCTCGGCTATCGCTCAATCTGACGCGAAAGAATCCGAGGTAAAAAAATCTGACGCTCAAAAATCGTTCGACCAGCTCAAGACTCTCGCCGGCAACTGGCAAGCGTCGGTCACGACCGACCCGCCAATGAAAGAGATGGGCGACGGGGCCATCGCCAAGGTCTCGCTGCGCGTAACATCTCGGGGAAACGCCCTGGTCCATGAGATGAGCGAGGCGGCGGCCGGGGACGACCCGACCCGTTATGACCATCCCGTGACCATGCTTTACCTCGACGGCAATCGCTTGCTGCTTACGCACTATTGCGATGCCGGTAACCGCCCGCGCATGGCTGCCAGAACTTCGTTCGACGGGAAAACTGTGGAATTCGATTTTCTCGATGTGGCTGGCAGCACCGAATACGGACACATGCAACACGCCGTGTTCACGGTGATCGACGTCAACCATCACACTGAGGACTGGACGTACCTGATGCCAGGGGACAAGCCGATGCGCGCACACTTCGATCTGAAGCGCGCACAGTGAGCCATTTCGCTACGATGGGCTGCACCGAATATACATTCGCTTATCCAGCGGTATGTCCGGCGGAGGTGCGGCAGTCAACTGGAGTGATTGCTCGCACCTCTAGTCAACGCAAACTTTGTTCAGCAAAAACCTGAGGAGTTAAAACAATGAATACGGACAAAAAACGCGGAGTTCTCGATTGGGTAAGGATTGCCTTCGGCCCCGACCATCAGCGTTACGAGGGCGTGTACCGTATCAACATCCACCTGTTGAGATTGTTATATTTTTTAATGATTGTCTTCGTCGCACGAGATTCCTGGACCGCGATTCTCGCCCACCAGGGCCCGTGGGATCCATTCAAAGCTTTGGCTTTCTGCGTTTGGGCGGCTTACTCTACGTTGGCAATTCTGGGCTTGATGAATCCGCTCAAATTGTTGCCGATCGTTCTCTTTGAGATCTTCTATAAGAGCATCTGGCTGGCTATCGTTGCCTATCCACTATGGACAACAAACCAATTGGCGGGTTCTCCCGCTGAGCAGATGACTAACGCCTTCTTATGGCTGCCGTTGCCAGTCTTAGCCATGCCTTGGGCGTATGCATATCGAACCTATTTTAAGATTCCGAAGAGAATCACGAAATTCACTTCGCAAGAATCGCCGGCAGCAGCGCTGCGAATACCTGTAAGCTAACAATTCAGAAAACCGGAGAAGATCAGGAACACAGGATGGAACGCGAGTGGAACGACAATCAACCGATTTACCGCCAGCTTCGCGACCGCGTAGTCGCGATGATACTCGACGGAGTACTGAAGGAAGGCGATCCGCTGCCCTCCGTGCGCACGGTAGCAGCGGAATATCGGGTCAATCCACTGACGGTTCTTAAGGGCTATCAGCAACTGGTCGACGAGGGCCTGGTCGAAACCAAACGAGGACTTGGCATGTTTATCAATGCTGGCGCGCGGACTTTGCTACTACAAGGCGAACGGCGAAAATTTCTAGGCGAAGAGTGGCCCCGGGTTCATGCCACCATTCAACGGCTTGGCCTGAACGCGGCAGAATTGCTAAACGGCAAAATATCGGATGGTACATCGTCGCCCAGCGCGGAGTCAGAGATGACCAAGCCAGATCGCGCCGGGACAGATGGAGTTAAATCGGATCGCGCCAACGACCCGGGCAAAAATGACCCGGCCAAAGGGGGGCGCTGAAATCATGACCTGTATAGAAGCACGCGGTCTTCGAAAAACGTTCGGATCAACTGTCGCATTGGACGGCATTAACCTGCAGGTTCAAGAGGGCCGCATCCTCGGACTCATCGGTCCGAACGGCGCTGGCAAAACAACCGCTCTCAATGCGATTCTCGGCCTGACTGACTATGAAGGGCAGTTGCGTGTTCTCGGACGCGATCCCTGGACCGAGCGCGATCAGCTCATGCGCGATGTGTGCTTCATTTCCGATGTCGCTGTGTTACCGCGCTGGATTAAGGTTTCGCAGACACTCGACTACGTCGCCGGAGTGCATCCGCGATTTGATCGGGCTAAGGCGGAAGGCTTTCTCGCCAAGACCTCGGTTGGGAGCACGCGCAAGGTCCGGGAATTGTCCAAGGGCATGATCGCTCAACTTCACCTCGCCCTGGTTATGGCAATTGACGCAAGATTGCTGGTGCTCGACGAGCCGACGCTTGGTCTCGACATTCTGTATCGCAAGCAGTTCTACGACTCCTTGTTGAATGACTACTTCGATCGCAGGCGCACCATCCTGGTCACCACGCATCAGGTCGAAGAGATCCAGAACGTGCTCACGGATGTCATGTTCATCGACCGCGGCCGCATCGTATTCGAATGCAGTATGGACGGCCTGGAATCGCGCTATCGGGAAGTGACGGTGCGGCCCGAGCAGTTGGCCGCGGCACGCGCGCTCAGTCCGATGAATGAACGGCAAGTGCTTGGTCGCAGCATCATGTTGTTTGATTCAAAAAGCACCAATGCAGGCGCAGATCAACTCGCTGCACTCGGAGACGTACGCACGCCCAGCATCGTCGACTTGTTCGTGGCCGTGATCGGCAGTCGAGCAGCCTACGCCCAAGGAGCGCCACAGTGAACCCGATGAGTAGTCGGTCTTCCGCCAATGATTCGCAGAGCAATGATTCGCAGGTTAATGATTCGCAGGTCGTCGCGCGAGGGGTAGCCGCGCCGACGCGGCCCTTCTACTGGTCGGTGCGTCGCGAATTGTGGGAATACCGCTCCCTCTACATCGCCCCACTGGCCGTCGCCGCACTCTTTCTGTTCGGCTTCATGATCAGCACAATTCATTTGCCCGAAAAAATGCGGGCTGTGGCGATGCTCAGTCCAATGCAGCAGCAGGAACTAATCAGCGAGCCCTACGACTTCGCTGCCATGCTGATCATGGGAGTCGCGTTTCTCGTGGCGATTTTTTACTCCCTCGACGCGCTGCACGGCGAGCGCCGTGACCGCAGCATATTGTTCTGGAAATCTTTGCCAGTTTCGGACTTCACAGCCGTGCTCTCGAAGGCGGGCATTCCGCTCGTCGTTCTACCGCTGCTTGCTTTCACGGTGACCGTCGCGTTGCAGTGGATGATGCTACTGCTGAGCAGCCTGGTATTGTTGGGAAATGGTGGAAGCGTCGCCACGCTCTGGAGAAATTTGCCGTTGATCCAGATGTGGTCGATGATGCTCTTCCACCTGATTGCAGTGCATTCGCTCTACTATGCGCCGATCTATGGATGGCTGCTGCTGGTTTCGGCGTGGGCGCGGCGCGCACCATTCTTGTGGGCCAGCCTACCCCTGATCGCAATTGCCGTCGTGGAAAGAATTGCCTTCAACACCTGGCATTTCGCGACTCTGTTGCAGTCCCGCGTAGTCGGCGGCGATAGTGATGCAGGCAATCTCACAGCTCCTGGCAGCAATATGGCCCACTCGCCGACCTTGCTGGATCTGGGTCAATTTCTGGCTAGCCCCGGTCTATGGATCGGTCTCATCGTCGCCGCCGCATTTCTATTTGCAGCCGTGCGGTTGCGCAGGTCTCAGGGGCCAATCTGATTCGCAACAACTTCTTGATATCGCGAGCGGGGCTCATTCAGCTTGCGCTAATCACTTGGCGCCGAAAACCCGAAACTGGGTTTCATGCTGACCTGCTACTTCGGTAGGAATCGCGTACAAACTGCCGGCCAGGCGATCTCCCTTCGGAGATGCCACGCTAGCCGTGGTCACATAGAGAGTTTTGCGATCCGCTCCACCAAACGTACAGGTGGTAACGTTCTGCACCGGCATCTCCACGATCTGGTCGATCAAGCCATCGGGAGCGACGCGCACGATGCATCCCCCGGCAAACCGGCAATTCCAAAGATAGCCTTCCGAATCGACAGTTGACCCGTCAGGGATACCGCGGGCAAAGTCTTTCAGAAATGGCTTGTCGTTTGAAATTGCTCCTGTAGCCGGATCCGACTCAGAAACCCATATGGTGTTGATGAGGGTGTCGCCGAAATAAAAGCGCGTATCATCCGGACTCCAGGCAAATGTGTTCGAAATTGCGAGGTCTCGCCGCCAAACTTTAAACGTGCGATCCGGCTTCAGACAAATCACGACGCCGTCCGTTCCTCCGGCTTCGCCGAGCGAACCGTCGGGATTGACGTTGTTGCGCATCGACCCGATCCAGAGCGCGCCCCGTCGATCGGTTCTGGCATCATTCAAACGCACCTTGGGCCAGCCCTCGAGCTGAAAAATGGCAGGGTGGCGTTTATCGGTCTCTGGGTCCCAAAGGATCACGCTCGAGGCCAGGACGACGGCGAGTGTTTCTGGACGGTCGGTTAACGTCAGGGCAGTAACCGGCTCATCGAAGAACCACGACCGAACCACAGAATCCGCTGGCGTGAAACGATGGATTAGAAACCGGTTGATGTCGTTCCAGTAAACAGCCTTGTGCGCTGCGTGCCAGACGGCCCCTTCGCCGCAAACGTCTCCAGTGGGCGCCACGCAAACCGGAGCACCCGCGATTTTGCCTTGTGTCGTTCCAGTAGAACTCATTGGACTCCAATTCTTTATATCTACTATCTACGCAGTGGCACAGCGCTGACGATCATACCAAGACGTTCGCCCTTTTCTAGCGCTTGTCGCTGCCTTCGGCGCAAATGTCCAGCTATCTCACTGCAAATATTAGCCTTAGCGATATATTTCTTCACATCCACAATTGAATGGCCAGTGCCCGACCCGAGCCTGCGCAGAATATGCGCTACCCCACAAATTTTCTTGCATTACTCACGACTTTCACCGTCAATCTTGCTCGCCGATCTGTGCATCAAACCGTCTATAATCTCGAGAACAGTTCCTTGGGGAGCCTTCGGGTCGAATGACTGCGGTTTGCCCACCGAAGTCGCACAGAGCGAAGAAGAGCGATCAAAATTATGCCGACGAAGTTGAAAATCACCGTACTTGCCAGTTCGCTGGCCATTCTGCTGTTCACGATTGTTGGCGGATACGTGAACGTCCGCGCCTCGTCCAACGACGGCGCCTACCGACAGCTGTCGGTGTATAGCGAAGTACTTTCCCGCATTCGCCTCGAATATGTCGAGGAGCCGAATATTACGGGAGTTACGGAAGGCGCGTTGCACGGCCTGCTCGAATCGCTCGACGCCAACTCCAGCTACCTTTCCGCGGATGAGTACAAGCGCTACAAAGCGATGAAACTCGAAGGCAAGGCCGACATCGGTGCCACGGTCTCCAAGCGCTTCGGCTACGCGGCTGTGGTTGCGGTGATTCCTGGAGGCCCTGCAGACAAGGCTGGTGTCGATAATTCCGACATCATTGAATCGATCGAAGGAAAGAGCACGCACGACATGTCGCTGGCTGAGATTCACGGATTGCTGGCGGGCGAAGTTGGTTCCACCGTCAACGTCGCGGTGGTGCGTCCCCGACGCGCTGAGCCGCAGAAAATCGTGATCACGCGCGATATGGTCACCATTCCGCCGGTAAGCGACAAAATGATGGCCGACAACGTCGGATACATTCAGGTCGACTCGTTCCCGGAAGGTAAATCCCAGGAGATTGCGGGTAAAATTCGTGACTTACAGAAACAAGGAGCGAAAAAGCTGGTTCTCGATCTGCGGAACTCCGCCGGTGGCACGGAAGCGGAAGGCGTGGCCACGGCTAATCTTTTCCTCGATCACGGCACCATTACCTATTTGCAAGGCCAGAAGTATCCGCGCGAAGCTTTTAACGCTGATCCCACCAAAGACGTTACGAAACTCCCTGTAGTGGTTCTGGTGAATCGTGGAACCGCCGGTCCGGCTGAGATCGTGGCCGCCGCGATTCTTGAAAACGCGCGTGGCGACGTTGTTGGCGATAAAACTTTCGGCGATGGTTCAGTGCAGAAAGTGATCGAAATGCGCGATAACTCCGCGCTTATCCTGTCGGTCGCAAAATACTACTCGCCGAGTGGAAAGGCGATTCAGGACGTTGCGGTTACTCCTAACGTCGCTGTTGCCGATAGCCTCGAGGACGATGCTGGATTACCCGATGAAGACGCATCCGCACCGGCGGATGACAAGAAAGAAGTGAAACCGAAGAATCAGACCGACGACCAACTGAACAAGGCGTTGGAGGTTTTGCGCAACCGGGAATCGAAGGGATAGAAGAAATCAAGTTGCAAAGGCTTTAATTTCAGGACTGTAAAGTTACGGATCGCTCGCCTCGGCGGGCGATTTCTTTTGTCATTCAAAAGAGTCGGTGCCAAACTTAACGCATCGTCTTTAAACATTGAAACCAGCGCGGTCCGAAAACATGGAACCCGACCTCATGAAAGTTGTCATCCAGCGTCTTCCCACTCTCGAAATTGGTGGACGGAGGTTAGTCGGGCTGCTGTTATTCGGCGCGCTCGTCCTGCTCTCAGCCGTTATGGGAGGAGGCGCTGGACTGCTTCTGGTCTACTCCACAGACTTGCCGCAGGTGGAAGAACTCGAACGCTACCGCCCCAGTTCAGTGACCGAACTCTATGACGGGCAGGGTCGCGTGATCGGCACCTTTGCCCTGCAGCGACGCATCATCGCGACCTACGAGGATTATCCAGAAGTCCTTCGCAACGCCTTGGTCTCCATCGAAGACAAGGACTTCTATAAACACTCAGGGATTAATCTTTGGCGCATCGTAGGTGCGGCCTATCGCGATATTGAATCAGGCGGCAAGGTGCAAGGAGCATCCACGCTCACCATGCAACTCGCACGCAATCTCTTTCTTTCTCCTGATCGCTCGTTTTATCGCAAGGTGCAGGAGGCGTTGCTCGCCATCCAGATCGAGCGCCGGTTTACCAAACCTCAGATTTTTACGCTCTATGCCAACCAGATATTTCTCGGCCATGGTGCATACGGATATGAAGCCGCGTCCGAATACTATTTCAGTAAACCAGCGAAGAAACTGACACTGGAAGAGGCCGCGCTGCTCGCCGGACTTCCCAAGGCTCCACAATATTATTCGCCAGTCACGCACCCGGAACGCGCCATCAAACGGCGCAACCTGGTGCTGAACGCCATGCTCGAAGATGGCAAGATCACCGCCGCCCAGGCGGCCGAGGCAAAGAACAAGCCGATAGTGCTCAACTTGCAAAAGGATCCGAATTCACTGGCGCCACACTACGTGGAAGAAATCCGCCGCTATCTTGAGGCCAAGTATGGCAGCGATCAGGTTCATGAAGGCGGCCTCCGTGTCTACACCTCGCTCGATGTGGATATGCAAAAATCGGCTCACCAGGCCCTGCTCGACGGCCTCGCCGCCTACGAACGACGACACGGCTGGCATGGCAAACTCGTCAATGTGATTTCGCTGGGCCAAAAGCTCGACAAGTACGAAGACGCCGATTGGGATGAAGAACCTGAAGTCAACGGATACATCCACGCGTTGGTCACCGAAGTGTCGCCCGCCACGGCGGAGATCCGTTTCGGACAACATACGGCAACGCTCTCATCGTCTGACATTGCCTGGACGCAACCGAACAAAAAACTGAAAACCAAGCTCTCCGAGTTTTTTCATCCTGGCGACATCATTTATGTGAAGGTGCTCGCACTGGAGGCGGCCGGCAAGGCTCGCGTCAGTTTGGAACAAGATTCGGGAGCCGAAGGAGCGCTCGTCGCCATTGATAACTCGACCGGTGAAATCAAGGCGATGGTCGGCGGCCGCGATTTCAATCTCTCCAAGTTCAACCGCGCCACCCAGGCTCTGCGCCAGGTTGGATCGTCGTTTAAGCCATACGTCTACACTGCGGTCATTGATCAGGGAGGCAGTCCCGATGACACCATCGTGGACGCTCCCGTCACATTTCAAACTGCCTCTGGCCCCTATTCTCCGCATAACTACGACGGCAAATTCGAAGGAACTATCACGCTGCGGCGCGCCCTGGCGCAGTCGAGAAATATTCCGGCGCTCAAACTGGCCGACCGCATTGGCATCAAAACCGTGATTGATTATGCCCACCGGTTCGGCATCACCGCCAACATTCCCGCTTATCTTCCGGTGGCATTAGGTTCGGCGGAGATCACACCGCTCGAGCAGACTTCAGCCTTCAGCGTCTTTCCCAACGACGGAGTACGCGTGGCTCCGCGCTATATAACCAAGGTGACCGACTACGAGGGCCGGGTTCTGGAAGAAGACTTCTCCGACATCAAAGATGCGTTGAGTTCGCGAACCGCGCGCATCATGACAGCCATGCTGCATGAGGTCGTATTGCACGGCACGGCAGCAGCGGCTGCCAAAATGCCATATCCGCTGGCCGGGAAAACCGGAACCACCAATGATTTCACCGATGCATGGTTCATCGGCTTTTCTCCCTCGCTAACCTGCGGCGTATGGATCGGCTACGACGAGAAAAAAACGCTGGGCGACAAAGAGACGGGAGCCCATGCAGCTTTACCCATCTGGATGCAGTTTATGAAAACAGCACTCGCCGGCAAAGACCCCGGAGAATTCCAAGCCCCGCCGATTCAAGGCACGGCCGTGGCCAGAAGAGTCGACACGCCTGACGTAGCTCCCGGCGATGGCGAACTGCACTAGCGGGATCGTCTCGAGTCATACTGCGTTTCGGTGGCATTTCGACATTGCCGCGGTGCGACTAAATTAGCTTTCGCATCAACCGGCCCATTCGCACAATGTGATAGAGCGAAAAAAGCCCATCCGGCAGCGATACCGCGGATATATCTCCCGTGCCCGGCGTCCAAAACAGCCGCCACAAATACCGCGACCGATCCGCGCGCCGCTCGCGTAATTTCAGAATTAATCGAAAGTACTCCGTGGATTCGAAATTGTAGTCTGCGCCCCTTGCAATTCGCTCGTAGTAGTGGCGGCCGAGAAGGCCTGCCTGATAGTCGTCCTCGATGATTTGCTCAGCAGGCTTTGGAATCTCCCCACGGAGCACCTTCTTCACCAGCCAAAAACTGACGCCGAGAACCCGAACAATTCCCAACGCTCTGGCTCGTGAAAGCAGCATCGGATAGTCGACATTGCGGGTTCGCAACGTCTCCGCAATATCAGAAAGCCAGATCAGTCGCGTCCAAAGATGTTTGGCAGCATGCAGACAGAGCACGACCAACAAGTCGTCGGTAGCAAGGCTAGGAATCTCATGGCCGCCGAGCATAGTGGGTTCAGCTCGTGCTAGCAGATCCCCAACGTTCAGGTCTACTCCATAAAAATAAGGCTGAACTGCCCATTGCAGTTCAACCAGATTCTTTCCCACGCCACTGTCAAAGGAGCGCTCGTAGCCTACGCGTAAGAACAACCGCTCTACCGCCGGACGAATTTCACCAGAAGGGATATATCCAATCTCGGCCATCAATCGCTTCGCTCGATCAAAATCTACTGGAGAAATAAGGAAGTCGAGATCCGACGAACTCCGCAGTCCGACGTCTCCGTAGAGCGACTGCGCCAGTGCCGGCCCTTTGAAAGGAACCGCCCGCAGTTCCTCCCCATCGAACCGCTGCATGATACGAAGCAACTCGGCGGTAAACCACAGGCTGCGTGCAAGATTTGACTCGTACGCGGATCGAAGCTTCTTCTCAACTTCTGCTGGAATCCCATGGCCATGTGCAACCAGATTGCGGGACACCAGCGGAATCACTCCATGGCGCTCAGCAAGACGAAGAAATTCTTCCCAGTTGCAGTGATTCAGGTTCCAATTTCGTATCTTGTCGATCTGTTTGGAAGTCAATTCCGCGGCAGTCAGCGCGCATAGTAAATCAAATTCGCTTGTCATTCGTCGGGGAGGCGAAGCGGAATTGGCGGATGAGAGCATAGTTCAGACAGTGTTCAGACAGTAGTGCCGACCTTAGAGAAAGCCGGCGTTTGCTGCCTGGCTTTTGCGATCTTGGGGAGGAATCGCCTCTATAATACAGAGTCTTCGAAGCCGGACCTGAGCTTCGTTCGTGCTCGTCGCTCCACGCTCATCGTCCAGCGAATCACGTTCCACTTAAATATGGAGCAGGTTGTCTTTGAATCCGTTCGCAAGATCTTCCGCCACCGTCCGGCGATGTTTAACTGGCTCGGACGGGAACGCAGCGGCGAAACTCTTGCCTTGAAAGGCCTTTCTTTTTCAGCGGGCGGCAGCGAAGTCATCGCTCTGCTAGGTCCAAACGGCAGCGGAAAAACCACAACTCTCAAATTGCTTTCGACGCTATTGCTTCCTGACGCCGGATCGGTACGAGTTGGCAGTTTCGATACCAGAAATCACCCTTACCACGTCCGCCGCCAAGTTGGCGTCGCCGTCGCCACCGAGCGTTCATTCTTCCCTCGCCTTTCCGCGCGCGAAAACCTCGATTTCTTCGCTACTCTTGACGAAGTCGCGCACACCGAACGAAATGTACGAATCAACCAAGTGCTGCAGGATACTGGACTGGAAGAGCAAGTTGACACCCTCGTCATGAAGTTCTCAAGCGGAATGTATCAACGCCTGGGGATCGCGCGCGCTTTAATGAAGCGACCCAGCGTTCTCTTGCTCGACGAACCGACCCGCAGTCTCGACGCCGCCACCACGGCTCATTTCTGGACGACCATTCGTGCGCTGTCCCAACGTGGAACAACGATTCTGCTAGCCACCCACAACTTCGCGGAGGCCGCGGCGGTGGCCCATCGTATTTTGCTGCTTCATCGAGGCGAATTGCTGGCCGATCGCAAAATAGCGCTCACCGAGACGGCCGAGTCCATTCGCTCTTTTTACTTCAACACTACCGGAGAGGTCGACGAGTCGCACGCAGCATCGCTCCATCGCATGGAACCATGACTTCCACTCTCGACAAACTGTACGCAATCCTGCGACGCGATCTGCTTACGGCGATTCGCTATCGCAGCGGCTTCGTCGTCAATATCGTCGGAGTGTTCACCGAATTGGCGGCTTTTTATTTTCTGTCGCGAGCGATTGGTCCCGGCTTTCGACCGGGCGGAGTCGAATTCTTTCCCTTCCTGCTAGTGGGCACAGGGCTTTACACGTTCTTTCTTATGAGCGCACAGGCCTTTCTAAGCGCGATGCAGGAGGCGCAGCAAACTGGCACTCTGGAAGTATTGATGACGACGTCTACCGCTCCGGCAGAGCTGATCGTTCTGAGCGCTATCTCTGCGTTCGCGGGAAATCTGGTGAACCTTCTCGTCTATCTTTTCGCTGGAGTAGCAGTTTTCCGGGCAGCGACTCACGCCAACTTATTGTCCTGCATACTAGTTCTGAGCTTCTCTTTGACTATCGCCTTATCTTTTGGCATCGCTGCCGCCTCGTTACAGGTCGCATTCCAGAAAGGCTCCGCTGTCCTCTGGCTCTTCGGCTCTGGACTCTGGTTCTTAAGTGGAACCATGTTTCCCGTACAAAGCTTGCCGCGTCCGCTTGAACTTCTGGCTCGCGCCCTGCCTCTTACTTATGCCATCGAGGGAATGCGGAAAGCTTTGTTGGACGGTCAATCGGTCGCCGACATGGCTCCCACTTTGGTAATCCTCGCCGGATTCGCCACAGTTCTGCTCCCGTCGACGCTTGCCACCCTTTCCTGGAGCCTGCAGCGGGCCCGCCAAAATGGAACTCTGTCATTTTATTGAGGATGTTGATTCATCAACCGGGAATTGCGGCCAACTGATACTGGCACCAGCGAAAGCGGTGTAGTACACTGCGTTTACTCTTAATTAAAATGGGGGATGAGCCGGATTCTTGGTTACATAACTGGCTTGAACCAACTATGGAAGACAATCGGGCTCCTCGCGAAAAGCGCCAGCAAGACGGCAACGCGGGTAAAGATAAGAAGCTCTATCAGAAGCCGGCATTCCGCTACGAACGCGTTTTTGAGACGCTCGCCCTGTCTTGCGGCAAGACCATCGGCTCGACCGCCGTGGGTTGTCAGGTCTCACGAAAAACCTCCTGATGCTCGAAGTCACCACGAAAACGGCGCCTTCGAATTGGAGCGCGGCACGCACCGCTTTGGTGGCCGATGCTTTAGGTTCGAGCTGCGGTTCGCTCAATAGCATGCGCCTTCGAGTTTACGGTGAGAGTATGTTGCCGGCACTTTGGCCGGGCGACGTCGTCGAAATCGAAAGCTGTTCCTTCGAAGAAATCAAGCCTGGCGATATCGTGTTGGCGCAGCGCGAGGGTCGTCTCTTTCTCCATCGCCTCATGAGTCAACCCAGTACAGACGGCTTTTGCCTGCGAGGCGACTCTATGCCTGCCTCGGATCCGACCTTTCCCGCCCCCGCTCTCCTGGGACGTCTTGTGCAAACTGGAACGCGCAAGCGAGGCGTCTTTGGAACGGCTCTGCTCTCGCGCGCCGTGGGGTTGTTGCTTTGTTATTCCGCCGTGACGCGCCGTGCTGTTCTTAAGCTTCACCACCGCCGAACAACCGGACGCGAGCTTATCTTAGGAAGTTTATGACGGCCCCCGCGCGAAAAATCGCGTGCGTAGAGATCGGAGGCATTCCGATCGCCCTCTCCACCACCGACCCAGCGTTTTTCGATCTGTTACAGCAGCGCTACGGCGGATTTCTGAGTTCCGCTCCTTCCCGCCCGGAGTTTGAACTCGACTTTGATCTCAGCGCGGTACCCCCGTCCGATCAAGACGTGAAGGTGAGCCGCAGTGGTGAAGAGTGGATCATCACACGCGGAGATTTCCACGCCCGCTGGGACAACCAAACCGGACGCGGCACCGTGCGCCAAAATGCCAACCCGTACTCACTCGATTCCGTTCTTCGTATTGTCCACAGTCTGATTCTCGCGGAACGCGGCGGCTTCCTGCTGCATGCGGCAAGTGCAATTTGCGAAGGCCAAGCCTGCTTGTTCTCGGGAGTGTCGGGAGCGGGCAAAACTACCATGACACGGCTGGCCCCCCCTGGCATTACGCTGCTTACCGACGAGGTTTCTTATGTCCGCCCCACTGACGACGGTTATGCGGCCTTCGGCACTCCTTTCGCTGGAGAACTGGCCCGGCCCGGAGAGAACCGCACCGCTTCGCTGTCCGCTCTTTATTTTCTGGAGCAGGGACCGGAGAATCGTATCGACGAGATTTCCTCGCCGGAAGCCGTGCGGCGCCTCATGCGCAACATTCTTTTCTTTGCTGAGGATCCGGGTCTGGTCAAGAGCCTGCTTGCCACCGCCTGCGATTTCGTCGGCAAAGTTCCAGTTCGCCGCCTGACGTTTTATCCCGATGGCCGGGTTTGGAACGCCGTTGGCGATTACTCCCGCAGTTTGCAAGAGGTTCTGGAACATGCCTGAAAATTCTATCTACATCGCGCGCAGTACATCTATCGCCGCGCGTGCTTTGGCAGGAGAAATGATGGTCATGAACCCGACGGATTCAACGTTCTTTACGCTGAACGAAGTCGCAACAGCGATTTTTCAAGCCGCCGACGGCCAAACCCCTCTGCAGGAAATTGTCCGCGACCGGATTTGCGAACAGTTCGACGTCGATCCTGAGCAGGCCCAGGCCGACGCGAAACAATTCGTCACGGAGCTCTCAACTCACGGCATTCTTCTGGTTTCCGATCAGCCTCTGCGCGGGGAGACCCCCTAATGGCAATGACCCTGATGAGCGAGATGGGCCAGAAGGCTTTTAATCTGGGCATACCCATTGCCGTCCACATCGATGTCACGTATCGCTGCAATGAACGTTGTGTCCATTGTTATCTCGACCACGACGACCACGGCGAAATGACAACCGCCGAAATCAAAGATGTGCTCGATCAATTGGCTGAGGCAGGCGTTTTCTTTATCACCTTCAGCGGCGGCGAAGTTTTCATGCGCCTCGACTTCTTCGAGATTTTGGAACACGCCCGCCGCTTGATGTTTAACGTCAAGATCAAGACCAATGCGGTCATGATCCATAAAGAAGAAGCAAGAAGAATTCGCGAGTTGGGCGTCGATACAATTCAGATCAGCGTCTACTCTCATCGTCCCGAAGTTCACGATGCCATCACCAAACTGCCCCACTCCCTGGAGCGCACCCTGAATTCCATCCGCTTTTTGCGGGAACAGGGTTTGAAGGTAACCATCGCGAATGTTCTAATGACTGGCAATTCAAGGGATCATGCCGGGGTACAGCAGCTTGCAACTGAGCTCGGCGCGCAGTACACGCTCGATCCCACCATCACACCCATGATGGATGGCGACACGTCTGTCCTCGCGCTACGAATTCCAGGCGAAGAGTTAACGGAGATTTTTCACAACCCGGCCCTGGTTGGCAATCAGGAAGATTTCTGCGCTCCGCCCAAACCGCCCTCCGCCGAAGATCTCGAGGGATACTCTTGCAGCGCGGGACATTCTTTCTGTTACATCTCGCCCTACGGCGATGTTTTTCCCTGCGTGCAATTTCCGCTTCCCACCGGCAACGTCCGCCAGCAGAAATTCTCGGATATCTGGAATTTTTCTCCGCAGATGCAGGAAGTCCGGTCGATCCAAGCCAAGGACCTTCCCGTCTGCTCATCGTGCTCGCACGTCGGCACTTGCTCGCGTTGTCCCGGCTTGGCCTACATGGAAGGAAGCATGCGAGGCCCATCCACAGCCGATTGCGAAAAGTCTTTTTATCGGACCAATATCCCCACCGCGAACATGCTTCGACAGGGGTTATCGAAACCACGAACCACGGTTCCTCTGGTTCAGATCAGGCCAGTTGCCGCGTCGGCCTGACGAAGCGTTCATAAAAAATAAGCAAATGCAAAACGGGCTGCTGCCCTGCGGCTTGATCTGGAGAAATCCGGAAACTCTAACCTTTGCGCCCCGCAGCGGCCGCAGCGTTCTGACTGCGCTTCAGATCGACAATCGCTTCGGCGCTGGCCAATTGCTCCAGAATACGCTGCAACGATGCTCGGACCTCATGCGTCGCCTCCCCGAATTTCAGAGCGGCTCCGATGCCCATGTCCATGCGGACAACTTCGCTCTCTAACAAAACATTGGTGTGATCGTGAGAAAAGGTCAGTTTCAATTGCGCCCCGGGCAACAGAAGTGCGCTGGTTTCAACGTAGCAGCCGCCCAGGCTGAGATTGGTCACGATAGCCAGCGTCGGCCCTTTTTGATCGGCGGCGCCTGAGATTTCCGTGGTCAGTCGGCCCCGCACCCGCGGATACAGGCGGCGGTTTTTCTGTGTCGCCTGGCTTTGCTTTTGCAGATACATCCGCTTGTCCGCTTCCGAGAGGATCCTTTCCGCGTCCATCCCGTCTTCGGGAAACACAGACTTGCCCACACTGAGCGAAAGAATGTCCTCATTGCAGATAGCTTTTCCGGCCTGCTGAGCCAGATCGCGCATCTGTTCGGCTTTACGCGCTGCCGCTTCGGTGGTCAGCCCAGGAGCGATGACTACAAACTCATCGCCGCCCATGCGCGCGACATAGTCGTACTCGCGGCTGGTTTCCTTGAGCGAGTGCGCGAACAGCCTCAGTACGCGATTCCCTTCCAGGTGTCCGAAGCGGTCGTTGATCTGTTTGAAGCCGTCCATGTCGGCAACCATGACCGTTAGAGTTTTGTTGTCGCGTTTGCAACGCGCCATTTCGCGGTCGAGATGCAGAAAGAGCGAGCGAGCGTTCGGTAACCCCGTGAGAAAGTCGGTAACCGCTGAACTCTCCGCTTGCTCGAACTTCATCGCATTCTCGATAGCCAGGGCCATCTTCGAACTGACCGCCAGCAGAATGCGGAGATGATCGGAGGTAAAAAAGTCTTTTTCCGCGTGATACAGGGCGACCACGCCAACCACCCCCTGCAAGCCCTCAAGCGGAACGGCAAGTGCCGAGTTCAATGTGCTGTATTTCGAAGCATCGTTCAGATATCCGGGCTCGACCGACGGATTACCGTTCAGAATTGGTTTAAGATTTTGCGCGACCCAACCTGATAGCCCTTGCCCCATCGGAATCCGCAACGAGGCAAACAGTCGGAAGTTATCGCCATTCACATATTCCGGCACCAGTTCGTCACCGTGCCGCACATAGATCGCGATTGCGTCGTAAGGCATTGCGCGGCGCAACTTCACCGCAAACACCGAAAGCGTTTCCCCGAGGCTTAGCGAAGCGCCCAGATCCTGGCTGAGTTCAAAAAGGGTCTGCGCTTCCTGCCGCGCGGCAGCAATCGAACCGAGAAAACTCCGCTCCTGCGGTTGCCTCTGCCCTTGCTTCTCGAATCCCGCCGCCGGCTTAATCGCCGGCTCGGTTTTACTGTCGGCGTCCTTATCTCTGACTTCCACTTCTGTGGACAACTTTTGCTTGCCCATGCTGTCGGTGCGTTGGTGCACCAACTGCTCCAACTCCACGTATTTCCGTTCGAGCACCTTCACCACTTGCGGATCGAATGACTTCCCCGATTCATCTACTAGTCGCGCCATCGCTTCGTTGAGAGGCAACGCCCGCCGGTATTGCCTGTCCGAAGCCAACGCATCCAGAAAATCGACAGCAGCCAGAATGCGAGCCCCAATCGGAATCTGAGTTCCTTTTAGCCCCATGGGATAGCCCGTGCCGTCGAACTTTTCGTGATGCGCACGGACGATCGGAACTACCGGGTATGGAAAACGCACACGCTCCAGAATTTCCGCTCCCACCAGCGGATGTATTTTCATCTTCTCGAATTCTTCCGGCGTCAAACGCCCCGGCTTCGAAATAATGTGCTCGGGAATCGCGAGCTTCCCAATGTCGTGTAACAACGCGGCAGCTTGCAATGCCTCGGTTCCCTCACGATCAATCTTAAGTTCCTTTGCTACCTCAATCGCGTAGACTCGCACTCTCTGCAGATGATCGTGGGTCGTCTGATCCTTGGCTTCAATGGCGAGCGCGAGCGCCTCAATGGTGCGCATGTGCAAGTCGGCCATCTCTTCCACGTGCCGCTTTTCATCTTCTAGTTTGCCAAGGTACAGGCGGTAAGACCGATAAATCAGATAGACCACTGGAAGCGTCAGCAGCGACGTCTGCCAGTCCGTAAACCCGTGTAACCAGCTCATCATGCCGGCAACACCGGCGCCTACCAGGTAATACGGGAAACTCCAAAAGTAGCAGTCCGCCCAAATCTTTCGCAGCGACCGGCGTTCGGTTAGTGAAATAACCGCGGCCACGGGCAGCGTGTTCGCCACAAAGTACACGCACGCGGCCAGAAACAATAAAGTCGAAGGATTCTTGACCTCGCGGTGCACCATTGAAAAACGATAGGCAAAGAACGTCACTGCGATGGCGAGAGCAGTCGAACAAACGTTGAAGGCTACTTGTATCGGAATCGGGCGATCGCGGTCGAAGCATTGCACCACCACGGCAGCGCAACCCAATGCCATCGCCTCCGATAGACTCAGTTCGAGTACGCCCAGCAGCAGAAACAGAAAATTGACGGACATCGTTCCGGTGATGCCCGGAAGGTTCACCTTGAGACGCGACGCCGCGAGGGCAATGACGAGATAGCAGAAGAATTTGAGCGGATTTTCGCTCTTGCCGTGCAAGACCGAATAGGTCAAGACGGCCGTCCCGCACAGTATCACCACGGAGATGAAAAACCGCGGTGCCATGCTCATATCCCTCCACGATTGAGGGCGAGTTTTCATTTCTGACGGACTCCTGCCCGGGCGCCGGGGTCCGATCCCCAGTCGACAAAACACCGGAATACTCATTGATAGCAGGCGCCGGACGGGCCGCAAAGGATTGGGGGATTTAGGCCCAAACTTCCGTAATGCCGAGGCATGACTGCCGTGCCGCGTGCGCTCCTCAAAGACGCTGTGCGACTGCTGTTAAATCCAAGAAAATAAAGTGTCGAACTCGCCTTTGCGATACAGCGAACTTATCGGCCTTCCGCATCGTATATCCTTGAGGAGAAGCAGGTTTGACTTGCTCCGAACCTGCGGCCTAACATGAGTGACTCTCTCCCAGGAGTGTTCCCCGGAATGATCGGCCAGACCGTCTCTCACTACCGCGTCCTCTCTCAGTTGGGCGGCGGTGGGATGGGCGTCGTCTACGAGGCCGAAGATGTCAACCTGGGCCGGCACGTGGCGCTCAAGTTCCTGCCTCCTGAAACCGAAAAAGATGCTCTCGCGCTCGAGCGTTTTCAGCGGGAAGCTCGCGCCGCCTCTGCGCTGAACCACCCGAATATCTGCACCATCTATGAAGTCGGCGAAGATAGCGGACGTCACTTTATCGCGATGGAGTTACTGGAAGGCGAGACGCTGAAGAATCTGATTCATGGCCAGCCCATGGAATTGGATCCTTTACTCAACCTTGGCACGCAGATTGCCGATGCACTCGATGCCGCCCACGCGAAAGGCATCGTCCATCGCGATATCAAGCCCGCTAACATCTTTGTGACCAGCCGCGGCCAGGCCAAGATTCTCGATTTCGGGTTGGCCAAACGTGCGGGCAAACATTCTGCAAACTCTGCCGTCACACTCGGCGCCGGTGCCACCGCGGACGATCCATTCCTCACTAGTCCGGGATCGACCGTAGGTACCGTCATGTATATGTCTCCCGAGCAGGCGCGAGGCAAAGATCTTGACGCGCGCAGCGATCTTTTTTCATTTGGCGCCGTTCTTTACGAGATGGCGACTGGTTCCGTGCCTTTTCGCGGAGATACCTCCGCCGTCATCTTCGATGCAATTCTAAATCGGCCTCCCTCGCCTCCTCTTCGACTGAATCCCGATTTGCCTCCGCAGTTCGAAGTCATTCTGAACAAGCTTCTCGAAAAGGATCGCGATCTTCGCTACCAGAGCGCTGCTGACGTGCGCTCGGATTTGAAGCGCCTCAAACGAGATTCCGAATCAGGCACGATTCTTGCCGCGAGTTCCTCCAGCGCGTCGCTTCGCAGGCCTCTAGTATCGCGGTCCGCCAAGTTGCCCCGCTGGGTGATTCCAGTCGCGCTCGTTGCGCTTTTCGCGGGTGGAATTGGTTTCGTGTCCCTGAAACGCGGCCATGCGCTCACCGAAAAGGATTCGATCCTCATCACCGATTTCGTGAACACCACCGCCGATCCCGTATTCGACGGCACTTTGAAAAAAGCACTAGCCGTGGATCTCGGGCAGTCGCCGTATCTGAACGTTTTCCCCGAGCAGAAAATCCGCCAGACCTTGCAGTTCATGGGCCGTAGCCCTGACGATCGCATCACCGCCGATGTGGGCCGCGAAATCAGCCAACGCGACGGTATAAAGGCCATGCTCGACGGCAGCATCGACAGCGTTGGAGGGCAGTACGTCATCACCCTCGAAGCCTCGAATGCTTCCACTGGCGATTCGCTGGGCCGCCAACAGGTGCAGGCTGAACGCAAAGAGGAAGTTCTGAATGCGCTCCACAGCGCTGCCACCAAACTCCGTAGTCAGTTGGGTGAGTCGTTGGCGATGGTGCAGAAGTACGACATGTCGCTCTCGCAGGCAACCACCTCCTCGCTCGATGCCCTCAAGGCGTTGAGTATGGGTGACGTCAAGCATAATATCGGCGACGAACTCGGTGCCGTTCCCAACTATCAGCGCGCCATTGAGATTGATCCCAATTTCGCCATGGCATATGCCCGCTTGGGAGCCGTTTACCACAACCTGCAGCAGATCGAGTTGTCCGACCTGAATCGCCAAAAGGCTTTCGAACTACGCGATCGCGCCAGCGAACGCGAGAAGCTCTATATCATGTCGCACTACTACGGCGACAGTGGCCAGATCGACAAAGGCATAACCGCGCTCGAACTTTATCGCCAGACTTATCCGCGCGATCCCATCCCTTTCACCAATCTGGCGGCCACCTACAACGCACTGGGGCAATTCGACAATGGTTTGGAAAACGCTAAGCACGCCGTGGAACTCGATCCCGACATGGTGAACGCCTACGGCCAACTCGCTTCAAGCTATGCCGGCATGAACCGAAACGAGGAAGCCCGGGCCACTCTCAATAGTGCGCTCCAGCGCAAAGCGAATACCGCGAGTTTCGCAATGGCGCTGGCCGCAATCGACTGGGCGGAAGACAAAACCGTCGACATGGAAAAAGACCTGCAGACCGCCTCCGCCAGCCCCGACGGACAGCTGAATGTGGTTGGATTTCGCGTCGGACTCGCGGGATCGCGCGGTCAGATGCGACAGCAGCGTGAGTTCACACGTCAGACCGGGGAGGCGCTTGATCGTCTCCACTTGGCGGGCAAGGCCGATTTCGTTTCACAGCTGGCCGGGTCCGAAGCACTCGTGGGCAATTTCGCTGAGGCTGACAAAGACAACAATGAGGCCCTCCGCCTGTCGCGCACTCCAACTGTGCTCGGCAACGTCGCCACCGCCTACGCGGTCATGCATCAGGACCAAAAGGCCAATGCCCTGGCCGATGAAATTCAGCGCGCTCGTCCCAACGATACCATGGTGATTAACGTCACCGTTCCCCTGATTCGGGCGATCGTGGCAATGCGGCCGGCAAGTCCCGCAAAGCCCGATCCCGCTAAGGCGATCGACTTTATGAATACTGCTGCGCTCTATGCCCGTGCCAACGCCGCTGTTTTCTATGTGCGCGGTTTAGCCTACGAGCAGGCCGGACGCTTCACCGAAGCGCAGCAGGATTTTCAGAAAATGGCGCCGCTGAAGTCCCACGCCGGTCCCGACATATTGTTCGCCGCCGGTCGATTGGAACTGGGTCGCGTGTTTCAAAAACTTGGAGATAAGCCCAATGCTCGCATCGCCTATCAGGACTTTCTAGCCGGTTGGAAAGACGCCGATCCCGACGTTCCATTCCTGCTGGAAGCAAAAGCTGAATACGCCAAACTACAATAGGTTTTAGTGTGGCACGGGCGCCCTCGCCCGCGAACTGCATACCTCCACACAAAACGCCGTTTCATTTCGAATCCAAAGGTTTCGCGGGGTGAGGGCCCCGCGCCACACCAGCCTAGAAGTGAAACCCAAGTTGAGCTGTTAACGCCCGCGGTGTCACATAGTGCGTCCCGCTGAACGTCGAAAGAAAGTTGTATAGCGCCAGCTTATTAGCCACGTTGATCGCTGTAAGCGTGAGGCTCCATTTGTAGTGGTCACCCTTGAAGAGATTGTCGTCGCCGACCGCAACATCAAACAGGTTCCGCTGAGCGATCCGCGGAGGATTGTGATCGTCGTTCTCCGTCCCCGGCGCCGGTATTTGTAGCAACGACGACCCATACTGCGCCGCCGGACACAGGTTAGTACCCAGGCTGGAACTGATCGGAGTGCCAACCGGGTTTGCCGCGCTAGGTTGCGCAGGATGGACCGGGCCACAAAATAGTCCCGCTTCCGCCTGTTGATCCGGGCTTAGACCCGACGTATCCACCACACTATCGCT
>Ga0209006_10001266_pt1 | contig 22887 bp, 18 predicted proteins | sample JacPin_JW_Ref_O2_FD_188567 | JGI IMG/M metagenome (GOLD analysis project Ga0209006, IMG submission 188567) | Forest soil microbial communities from Algoma, Ontario, Canada - Jack Pine, Ontario site 1_JW_Ref_O2 (SPAdes) (version 2) | ecosystem: Environmental > Terrestrial > Soil > Boreal... | reverse complement strand
TCGGCGGTGGTGTCGTCGATGTCCGCGTTCTACCACGACACCATGGATATCTATAATCCGCGCCACCGGGAAATCTTCTCGCATCGCATCGTGGCGAAGATCCCGACCATCGCCGCCGCCGCTCACAAGCACTCGCTCGGCCAGCCCTTCGTCTATCCGCGCAACGATCTCGACTACGGCAGCAATCTTTTGCACATGTTCTTTGCCGTGCCGTGCGAGGCCTACAAGGTGGATCCGGTGGCGGCGCAGGCGCTTGACCTGCTGTTCATCTTGCACGCCGACCACGAGCAGAATGCGAGCACTTCGACCGTGCGTCTCGCCGGCAGCACCGGTGCGAATCCGTACGCCGCGATTTCCGCCGGGGTCTCGGCGCTGTGGGGTCCGGCGCACGGCGGCGCGAACGAGGCCGTGCTCGCCATGCTCGAGCAGATCGGCACGGTGGATCACATCCCGAAATTTCTTGCCCTGGCGAAAGACAAATCCAGTCATTTTCGCCTGATGGGCTTCGGTCATCGCGTCTACAAGAACTTCGATCCACGGGCCAAGATCATCCGTGCGATGTGTCACAAGGTTTTGGCCGCGCTCGGGCGCTCGGATAACCCCCTGTTTGAGCTCGCACTGCGCCTTGAGGAGATCGCCCTCAAGGACGACTACTTCATCGCGCGCAAGCTCTATCCAAACGTGGATTTCTACTCGGGGATCATCTACAGCGCGATCGGGATACCCCGCTCGATGTTCACCGTGATGTTCGCGATTGCGCGCACCGTGGGCTGGGTCGCCCACTGGCAGGAGATGATTGCGGATCCTGGGATGCGGATCGGGCGGCCGCGGCAGCTGTACACCGGGGCCACGCGCCGCGACTACGTCGCGATGTCACAGCGCAGCTGATTCTCCGATCAGCGCTTCCACTTCGCCCAAGTTAGCACGGCGCATCGGCTTGCCGTCCACCGGACTCACGGGCGCCTGGCGGATGCCGTCGGCGGGGAACACGGTGGCGTCGATGGCCTGGTCATCGATCGTGAAACGCACAGCCGGATAAGCGAGGACCCGCTCGACGCTCATTTTCACGCGGCGCTCGGTCACTTCGTGCGGGATCGCGCGGTCCATCAGGTTGATCATGACCGCTTCGGCGGTGTCGGCGAAGAGATGCAGCTGCACGTCGCAGTGGGGCGTTGCGGTGCCGCTCAGCACTGAGCCCACGAGGCGCGGCGCGAAATCAGAAAGGCAGCGCATCGCCCGCAGCGCCGCGTGGCGCTGCGTGAGGAGCGATTCGGCATGGGAATCAGCAGCGAATAGCCGCTGGTACTGGGCGAGCGCCGCCTCGATCTCGATATTCTTCGGCAATACCGCGCTGTCGACGACTCCGAAGCGCTCGGCTGCCTTGCGCTTTGCCGCCAGGAAGTCGCGGATCCCATGCTCCGCCATGACACGCGCGGCTTCCTGCGCAAGCGCAAGCCGGAGGTTCTCGCTACGCACCGCACGTCGCTTGTTCATCGATGCGATTCGCTCACTTTTTAAAAAATAGGATCGGCCTGTGCAGGTCCTTCTGAGCTTGCCGGGTTCGTCCCTTCCTCCCCGGGTGTGCCGCCTGTGGGCAGATGATCCACCATGAATGTCTCGGAAATCGCGTCGCGATTCTCAGCACTCGCCAGCATTCCCGTTTCGGGCGAGATCCGCAGCTGAATGAGCCCGTCGGGCATCGGGCGGCGCCTTTCAGGCACGCCGCGCAGCGCCTCGCGCATGAAGTGCATCCAAATCGGCAGTGCGGTCTTGGCGCCCTCCTCGCTTTCGCCCAGCGGGCGCTCCTGGTCGTAACCCACCCACACGGTCACGACGAGATCGCGCGTGAAACCGTTGAACCACGTGTCCTTGGCCTCATTCGTCGTGCCCGTCTTGCCGGCAAGGTCAGTGCGGCCGAGCGCCATCGCGCGACGCCCCGTGCCGCGCTTGATCACGTCCATCATCATGTCGGTCATGATGTAGTCGTTCTGCGGGCTGATGACGCGATCGGCAAGGCGCGCGGGCGCGAGGAAACCCGGCCCGCCGCGCAACGCATCCGCATTGCGCAGGGCCGTTGCGGCGTCAGTACTCGGCGGCAGATCGCTCAACGCCACCGGTTGCGCACACTCCTCGCAGGCGATGCGCGGCGCGGCGCGCCAAACCACCTGTCCTGCGGCGTTCTCGATGCGGTCGATGAAGTAGGGTTGCACGCGAAAGCCGCCATTGGCGAAGACGGCGTAGCCTGCGGCGAGTTCAAGCGGCGTCACCTGCACCGTGCCCAGGGCAAGGGTTAGATTCGTCGGCAGGCTCGCGCGATCAAAGCCGAACTTCGAGATGTAGTCTATCGAGTATTGGGTACCGAGCGCGCGCAGCAGGCGGATCGATACCAGATTGCGCGATTTCACCAGAGCTTCGCGCAGCCGCATCGGCCCGTTGAAATTGCCGGTCGAATTCTCCGGGCGCCAAGCGGTCTCCAGGCCGTCACCCTCCATGACGATAGGGGCGTCGAGCAGCACCGATGCCGGCGTGAAGCCGTTCTCGAGTGCGCTCGAATACAAAAACGGCTTGAACCCCGAGCCGGGCTGACGGCGCGCCTGGGTTGCACGATTGAACTTGTTCGCGAAGAAATCGAATCCCCCCACGAGCGCCGCCACGGCGCCATCGTGAGGATCAAGCGCCACGAGCGCGCTCTGCGCCCCGGGCGGCTGCGCAAGTTGCGCCGCGCCGCTGCCGTCCGTGACCACATAAACGATGTCGCCCGGGGAGAGGATGTCGCCGGCAGTCTTTGGCGCAGGTCCGAGCACGTCGGGGCGGACCTCGCGGCGAGCCCAGGCAAGGCCGTCCCAGTCAATCTGGGCGGGGCCGCGCGCCTTGACGTAGACCCGTGCCGCTCGGTCGGCAATCGAGACCACCACCGCCGGAGAGAGGTCACCGACGGTCGTGTAGGCATCGAGGAGCGCCTCGAACTCCTCCGGCCGGCTCTTCGTCCCGAGATTCTTATGAGTTACGGCTCCGCGCCAGCCGTGGCGGCGATCATATTCAATGAGGCCGACCCGCACGGCGCGCACCGCAGCACTCTGCAGGCGGCCGTCGACGGTGGTGTAGACGCGGTAGCCGGCGTTCTCCGCCCCGGCGCCAAAGCGCGTGCGGATGTCCTGCCGCGCCATTTCCGCCACGTCGGGAGCCTCAATGTCATAGAGAGGAGCGTGTGCGCGCGCGAGCATGGGCTCCTGATTCGCACTCTGCGCCGTCGCGGCGTCGATGAAACCCAGGTCGAGCATGCGGCGCAGAACGTAGGAGCGTCTGCCGGCAGCTGCCTGCGGACTTACGATCGGGTTATAGCGCGATGGCGCTTTGGGAATACCACCCAGGGTTGCCGCCTGAGCCACGGTGAGCTGGTCAAGACTCTTGCCGAAGAAGGTCTCCGACGCGGCTGCGACTCCATAGGCGCGCTGACCGAAGAAAATGACATTCAAATAGAGCCCGAAGATCTCCTCCTTCGTGAACTCGTGCTCCATGCGGTAGGTAAGAAAGGTCTCCTGCAGCTTGCGACGCCAGGTCTTGTCCTGGGAGAGGAACATGTTCCGCGCGGCCTGCATGGTGATCGTGCTCGCTCCCTGGGTGCGATCGCCGGAGAGCAGGTCCACGAAAACGGCGCGCATGACGCCCGGAAAGTCGATGCCATGGTGCGTGAAGAAGCGCTCATCCTCTGCCGCGAGGAAGGCCTGTTTGACGATCTGCGGGATCTCTTGGTAGGTCACCGGGATGCGCCGCTGTTCGCCGATCTGCGCCATGAGAGCGCCATTTCGCGTATAGACCCTAAGCGGGATCTGCAGCTCGACCTTACGCATGGATTCGCTGGAGGGCAGATCCGGCGCCAGATACACGTAGCTTGCGGCGAGGGCATAAGCCCCGAGAAGTGCGACGAAGAGCACACTTCCCACCGTAACTATCAGTATTCGAAAATAATTCTGTTTCACAGATCGCGACTCTATCGGCTTGCGCTAGCGGCGGTCGCTATGCATAGTACGCGGCGTTTCGAGGGCAAACTCACCGAAAGGTGGGGACGCAAAGCCTCCGGTCTACGGGACATGGGTGCCTACGACAGCGGGGTTGCCGGCGCGAACCTTAAACCATCTTCCGATCGCGGACTATGCGCGGAAGCCCGGTTTGTTCGAGCTGCATACCCGCCGCCGTTGCCGGCACCGGATTCCACAGCCGCGGGTTTCGTGTCTCCAACAGCACTTGGACCACGCGCTACACAAAACGTTGAACTCAGCAAAACCGCAATCTGCCGCAGCGCACATTTGCGCTGGCGCAGACGGTCGCGCCGCAGGAATCCTGCCATTCCGTGAGACGTCTCACGTTCAATTTAACTTTGTGCTGATATATAGTGCATGCGTAATTAACGCGGGGCGGGCGCTTTCGGGCGTAACTTACTGAAAAGGGAAGAAAAAATTGTTCCTATTCCAACGTAAGTATCGCCCGCTTCTGGGCTTGGACATAACGACGTCCTCGGTAAAGCTCATCGAGATCGCCATGGCGGGGGGTCAGTATCGCGTCGAGGCGTATGCCGCCGAACCCACGCCTCAGAATGCAATTAACGAGAAGGCCATCGTCGACGCGGAAGCGGTTGGCGAGGCCATTCGGCGTGCCGTGAAGCGCGCCGGGGCTCGCAGCACCGAGGTTGCAGTCGCCATCAGCGGCGACGCTGCCATCACCAAGGTCATCCAGATGCCGCGCGGCCTGCGCCCAGCCGACCTTGAGGCGCAAGTGGAGATGCAGGCAGACCAATACATTCCCTTCCCGATGGACGAGGTCAGCTACGACTTCGAGGTGCTGGGCGCCGGCGAGAAGGATCAAGAGACGAATGACGTTCTGCTGGTTGCGACCCGCACCGAGAACGTCGAGCAGCGCCAGGCGGCCGTCAAAGCCGCGGGCCTCACCGCCAGGATCGTCGACGTCGAAGCCTTTGCCCTGGAAAACGCCTGCAAACTGATGACCCATCAGATGACCGACGGTGGCATCGACCGCACCATCGCCGTCGTGGACTTCGGGGCGAGCAGCACGACCTTCAGTGTCCTGCGCAACCTGAAAGTGGTCTACACACGCGATTTTGCGTTTGGCGGCCAGCAGCTGACGGAAGAGATCATGCGCACCTACGGGCTCTCCATGGAAGAGGCCGGGCGCGCCAAGAAGGAAGGCGGCCTGCCGGGTAACTACCAGGCCGAGGTCCTTGATCCGTTCACCGATGACATGACGCAACAGGTGAGCCGTTCGCTGCAGTTCTACCTGGCCTCAGGCTCGGGACGTGAACAGCCGGAGAAGATTCTGGTATGCGGCGGCTGCGCCAACATCCCCGGTGCTGCGGATGTGATCTCGAGCCGCGTCGGCATCGCGGCGGAAAAAGGCGATCCTCTCGGGCAGATGAAGCTCTCCTCGCGCGCCAAGGCTCAAGCCGTGCAGCGCGATGCAACTGCTCTGCTCACCGCTTGTGGCCTCGCGCTGCGGAGTTTTGACTGATATGCCGCGTATTAATTTACTTCCTTGGCGTGAAGAGCAGCGTCGCGAGCGCAAACTTGCATTCCTCGTGGCATTGGGCGGCGGCACGATCGGCGCGGCCGTCGTCGCTTTCGCCGCCTACCTCTTGATGGGCTCGATGGTCGATGCTCAGCAGCGTCGCAATGAAATGCTGCGCGGCGAGATCAAGCAGCTCGACAAGCAGATCGAGGAGATCAACGACTTGGAGAGCGCCAAGCAGAAATTCATCGCGCGCATGGAAATCATCGAGAAGCTGCAGCGCTCGCGGCCCCAGATCGTCCACTTGTTTGATGAGATCGTACGCACGCTGCCTGACGGGGTGTATCTCACGAGCGTGAAGCAGACGGACAAGGCGCGCTTGAAATTCGAAGGCGTCGCACAGTCGAGCACGCGTGTGTCCGCCTTCATGCGCAATATTGACGGCTCGGAATGGCTTAAGAACCCCGAGCTCGAAGTGGTGCAGTCGGGTCAGGCGGGGGACAAGAAAATCACAGGATCGAGCTTTACGCTGTTCGCGGATGAGGTCACAACGGGCGGCCCGGATGATGCGCCGGCAAAGCCTGGCCGCAAGGTTGTGGCCAGCAGAGGTGGATCACAATGAGCGTTCTTGAGGAACTGCGCGCGCTAGACCCGCGCGACCCGGGGCGCTGGCCGCTGAGCATTCGCGTTGGCGCAGTCAGCATCTGGTTCTTGGTCGTCGCTTTCGTCCTAGGCTATGTGTGGGTGTGGCAGACGAAGAATCCGGAGCTGCAGGCGGCACAGGCGCAAGAGCAGGCCCTGCGCACCGAGTTTCACAACAAGCACGCGAAGGCCGTCAATCTCGACGTATACAAACAGCAGCTGAAAGACATCGAGCGCTCCTTCGGTGCGTTGCTACGCCAGTTGCCGGGCAAGACCGAGGTGCCGAATCTGCTGGTCGATATCTCGCAGACGGGACTTGCGGCCGGCCTTGACGAGCAGCTCTTCCAGCCTTCGCCGGAAGTGAAGAAGGACTTCTACGCGGAGCTGCCGATCAAGATCCGGCTCTCCGGCGGTTACCACCAGCTGGCCCAATTCGTCAGCGGTATCGCAGCGCTGCCGCGCATCGTCACGCTGGGCGACATCGACATTAAGCCGGCGTCCAAAGACAGCTACGATCAGCTCGTTTTGGATCTCACAGCGAAGACCTATCGCTACCTCGACGAGGAGGAGTTGGCAGCGGCGGAGACGGAGCGGCGCAAAGAGCAGAAAGCCTTGCACCACCCCGGTAACTAACCGCCGCAGCGCTTGAGATCAACTACATGAAATCCGAAAACGTTTTCTTCAAATCCTGTGGGCTCTTCGCGTGCGTGCTGTACGCAAGCCTGGTCGCCTGCTCGAGCGCCGATAACGATCTTGCGCGCTTCATCGAGGAGACGAAGAAGGAGCCGGGCGGTCGCGTTGAGCCGCTGCCGGAGGTCAAACCGTACGAGACCTTTATCTATTCAGCCGGAACGATGCGTTCGCCGTTTCAGCCCGGTGGCGCCGGTGGCCCGGGTGCGGGTCTGCGCCCGGATTCGAAGCGCAATCGCGAGTTCCTCGAACAGTTCTCGCTTGACACTTTGAAGATGGTTGGAACGCTCAAGCTTTCCGGCCAGATGTATGGCCTCGTACAGACCAAGGACGGCCTGGTACACCGCGTCGTGTCCGGCAACTACATGGGCCAGGCCGACGGCAAAATCACGGACATCACCCCAGCCAAGATCACTTTGATTGAAATAGTTCCCGACGGCCTCGGCGGGTACATGGAGCGACGCGCGTCGCTTGGCCTGAACGAGTAGTCAATCGGCAGTTGCAGGAGCTTTAAAGTAATGAAACGTCACAGCCCGACGAACCGCACCCTGGCCACGCTTGCGTGGCTGACGGTCGCCTGCGCTCTCGGCGCGCTCTGGAGCGCCGCAGCAAGTGCCGCCGATGCGACGGCCAAGCTCCAAGCCATCGACGTGCAAACGCTGCCCGGCCAGCAATTGCAGCTCACGATGCGACTGTCGGGGCCTGCGCCTCAGCCACTGTCGTTCACCATCGACAACCCCGCGCGCATTTCCTTCGATTTGCCCAATATTGCGCTGGCGCTGCCTTCCCGGCGCATTGATGTGCATTCGGCGGGACTTGACACCATCCTTGCGGCGGAAGGCAAGGACCGCACGCGTCTCGTGCTCAATCTCGACAAACTCGTGCCGTACGATACCCGCGTCGACGGCAACAACATCATTGTGATGCTGGGCTCCGCTACTCACACGATGAGCGCATCGGCGTCAGCGCCTGCCGGCGCTCCGGCGGCGGCCGCGGGGGTCGCGGCCGCGCGAGCCATACGCAGTATCGACTTCCGCCGCGGCGCCGACGGCGCCGGCCGCATCATTGTGAAGCTCACCGATCCGCACACGCCTATCAACCTGCATCAAATCGGCAACCAGATTATTGTGGAATTCAATGGCGCGGAATTGCCGCAGAACCTGATGCGCCGCTATGACGCCACCGATTTCGGCACGCCGGTGACGGGCTTCGACGTCACGCGCCTTGGCGACGGGACCCGCATCGTGGTGGACGCGACCGGCGACTACGAGCAGCTCGCCTATCAGTCTGACGATCAGTACGTGGTCGAGGTGCAGCCGCGCCGCAAGGTCGCGGCCGCTCAGGAGGACAAGCCGCAATACACCGGCGAGCGTCTTACTCTGAACTTCCAGGACATCGAGACGCGCGCGGTGCTGCAGTTGCTCGCAGATGCGAGCGGCCAGAACATCGTGGTCAGCGATTCCGTGACCGGCAACGTCACTCTGCGTCTACAGAACGTGCCTTGGGATCAGGCGCTCGACATCGTGCTGCGCACGAAGGGCCTCGACAAACGCCGCCAGGACAACGTCATCATCGTGGCGCCTTCCGAGGAACTTGCCTCGCGTGAGAAGGCGGAGCTTGCCTCGAAGAAGGATATTTCGGAGTTGACCCCGCTGCGCTCGGAATACCTGCAGGTCAACTACGCGAAGGCCGCCGACATGGCGGTGCTCATCAAGTCTTCGGGGCGCTCGCTGCTATCGACGCGCGGCAACGTCGCCGTGGACGAGCGCACCAATACGCTCCTGCTGCAGGACACCGCCGAGCGTCTGGCCGACATTCGACGCCTCGTCGCAACCCTCGATATTCCCGTGCGCCAGGTGCTCATCGAATCGCGCATCGTCATCGTCAACGACGATTTCCAGCGTCAGTTGGGCGCGGTGCTGGGCTTTACGGGCGTGGGCCACAACGGCGCCAATGGCCTCGTGACCACCACGGGCACCGCTGCCGGTACGGATCAGATCCTCGGCTCCGCGCTCACCAACGTGAACTCCGGCACCGGCCCGTTCCCCGTGTCGGTGCCAACAGGCACGAACGCCGCCAACCGCTATAACGTGAATCTGCCGGCGACGACGCCTGCGGGCAGCATCGCGCTCGGCGTGCTGGGCTCGGATTACCTCGTCGACCTTGAGCTTTCGGCCGCGCAGACTGAAACGCGCGCGGAGATCATCTCCTCCCCGCGTGTGATCACCGCCAACCAGAAGGAGGCGACGATCGAGCAGGGTGTCGAAATTCCCTACCAGGAATCGGCCGCGAGCGGTGCCACCTCCGTGCAGTTCAAGAAAGCGGTGCTGTCATTGAAGGTGACACCGCAAATCACTCCGGATAATCGGATCATCCTCAGTCTCGACGTCAAGGACGACAACATCGGCACGGTCGTCGTGGCCTCGGGTGGCATCAATGTGCCCTCGATCGACACGCGCGAGATCAGCACGCAGGTGCTAGTCAATGACGGCCAGACGGTGGTCCTGGGCGGTATCCTCGCGACGACGCATCGCACCGACGAGACGAAGGTGCCGTTCCTGGGCGACGTCCCGGTGCTCGGCAACCTGTTCAAGACATCGACGAAGACCAACGATAAAGACGAACTCCTGATCTTTGTGACACCGAAGATTGTTCGTGAAGGGGTCAACGTCTACTGACGCGGATTGGGATTGTCCGGACTGTCAATAATTATTTGGGTGCTACATGCGAAAATTAGTTTCAACAATAGTTCTGCTGGGCCTCGCGATCGGACTAACGGGGTGCGGCGGCAGCGACGACAAGGCATTCGTCGGTACCGGCACAACCACGGGCACCGGAACCGCCGCGGCCGTGACAGTCACATCGAGCGCCTCCACCGTCGCGGCGGGCGGCTCCGCCACGATCTCGGCGGTCGTAAGTGATGCGTCGAACAGCCCGGTAAACGGCGTTACGGTTACGTTCTCAACTACGGCCGGCACAGTCTCGCCCACGACAGCCACGACGGATGCCACCGGCACCGCGACCACCAAACTATCGGCAGGCACCGCCGCGACCGGTACAGCGATCGTAGTGACGGCGACGGTTGGCACTTTGACAGGCAACACGACAGTGACCGTAAGCAGCACCAGCGGTACGCAGTCGTCGCTGTCAATTCAGACGAGCCTGCCGCAGATTCCCTCGGACAGCTCGAAAGCAGCGACGATTACCGTCCTCGTACGCAATGCCAGCAACAATTTCGTGAGCGGCGTGCCGGTGGCCTTCGCGGCTTCGTCAGGCGGCCTCACGGTGACCCAAGGGACAACCGATTCATCGGGCGCGGCGATTGCGATGCTTTCGCCCGCCGGTGATCCGACCAATCGGAACATTACCGTCACGGCAACCGTAGGTTCGAGCAAGGCGACGATCGTTGTGCCCGTCGTCGGTACGACACTGACCCTTACGGGTCCTTCCTCGCTCGTCCTAGGAAGCTCCGGCACCTATAACGTCACGCTGGCCGACGCCGGCAAGAATCCTATAACGGCGACGCAAGTTGCGGTCGCCTCTCCCGGCAATACCGTAACACCAACGACGATTACTACGAACGCCGCAGGTTCGGGCACCTTTCAGGTCACCGCCAAACAAGCCGGAAGTGACACCGTGACGGCGAGCGCCCTCGGGCAGTCGGCCAGTCAGGATCTGTCGGTGAGCAATCAGAGCTTCACGTTTGCTGCCCCCGTGGCAAACGCTCTGAGTCCGCTCAACCAGGCCCTTGCGGTGACGGTCCATTGGACCTCGAGCGGCGCTCCCGTGGTCGGCCAGACGGTTTCGTTCGCATCAACTCGCGGAACGCTGAGCGCACCTTCCGCGGTGACCGATGCATCCGGCAACGCCAACGTAACGGTGTCTTCAACAACCGCGGGGCCCGCAATCATTGCGGCGTCTGGGACGGGAGTTACGGCACAGGTTGCGGTCACCTTCGAGTCAACAGTCCCCAGCGCGATCGCCATCCAGGCAAGTCCTGACACGATCGCAACCCAGGAGCAGAGCACGATCACGGCAATTGTGCGCGACGCAGCCGGGAACCTTGTAAATAATCAGCCCGTTGCGTTCAAGCTGACCGATGTGACCGGAGGTTCGCTGTCCTTCGCGACTGTGGTTACTGACACTGAAGGCGTTGCGCAGACGGTCTACACGGCAAGTGGCACGCCGAGCACGAGTAACGGCGTGATCATATCGGCCACGGTGCAGGGAACTTCAATCCCCGCGGCGCAGACGACATTGACCGTCGGCGGTCAAACCGTGTTCATATCGCTTGGCACTGGGAACAACATCAGTGAGAACTCCAGCAAGACGCAATTCCAAATGCCGTGGGTCGTCCAAGCGGTCGATTCGAGCGGTAATCCAGTGAATAACGTCGCTATTACATTCACCATTCACTCTTCATCAAGGCCGAACTGGGCGTACGCCAAGGGCACGTACGAGGTCTGCGGCTCGGATTGGGTGCAATACAACACCACTCCAGGGTGCGGTGCGAACCCTCCTGTGACTTGTTTGAACGAGGATGTAAACCTTACCGGCGTCTACGAAGCGTCTGAGGACATCAACAACAACGGAAAACTCGATCCGGGTGACGTGGCAGTCGCCACCCCAGGCTCGGTGACCACCGCGGTCGATGGTTCGGGAACCTTCCTCGTTGAGTATCCGGAAGACCACGCGCTGTGGGTCCAGGCAACACTCACGGCTACCGCCACGGTGCAGGGAACTCAGAGTTCGACAGAGGCGACCTTCGTTCTGCCGATGCTGGCTGCGTACCTGTCGGCGACAACGACCGAGCCGCCGGGCTTCGTGAGTCCGTACGGAGTCGCCAATACCTGCACCAATCCGAACTGATCTTCAGTCTCGTTCGGCGAGTGCAGCGGCCGCCTTCGGGCGGCCGCTGCATTTTTAGGCCCGGCGTGAACGGATCGCCACTGTGGGTTCTCGTAGACGCATCGGTGGCCGCTACTGTAAATGCTTGGGTCACGAGAACGGATACCCCCGTCAGGCGTAGCCGCAACGGCGCGCTCTGCGGGCCGATTCTGTATTCTGACGGCCACCATGATTGGCAAGCTGAGCGTTTTTCTCGTAGGCCCGATGGGCTCCGGCAAGACCGCCGTGGGCAAATGTCTTGCACGACTGATGAGTGCCCCCTTCTATGACAGTGATGCGCAGATCGAGCAGCGCACGGGCGTCGACATCACATTTATCTTCGAGAAGGAGGGCGAAGCGGGATTCCGGCAGCGCGAGCGTGAAGCGATCGACGCACTCACGCGGCTTGAGCCCATCGTGCTCGCCACCGGCGGCGGGGCGGTGCTTCTGGAAGAGAATCGGCGTGCGTTGTCGGCCCGCGGCTTTGTGGTGTACCTCGAGACCTCCGTTGCGCAGCAGAAGAACCGCGTGCGTCGCAGCCGCAATCGGCCGTTGTTGCCGGATGCGGATCCGACGTTGAAGCTCACCGAGCTGATGCGTCATCGCGGGCCTCTGTATGTCGAGGTCGCGGACATCATTGTCCCAACGGACGGACGCAGAGTAGGAGCGGTCGCCGCGGATATTATGCGCGGGCTCAAGGCACGCAGTGGCAGCTAGCGCGCCAACCGACAGAGGCTGTCGACTGCACGTATACTCCGAAAGGCTACGCACGCCCCCACTGCGTGCCGGTGCTGGCGCACGTGTATACCTATAGAGTCGAACTTGGACGTCGCAGCTATCCGATTCTCATCGGCGCTGGACTGATCGCCCGCCCGGACCTCTTCGACGAGCATCTCTTTGGCCGCGACGTGCTGCTCGTCAGCAATACCACCGTGGCGCCGCTCTACGCGGCTGCCTTGACGAGTGCGCTGGGATCCCGGCGCGTCGTTGAGGCCATCTTGCCCGACGGCGAGCAGCACAAGACACTGGCGAACGTTGCCCGGCTCATCGACGTGCTGGTCACGAATCGTTTCGGCCGTGATTGCATCGTGCTCGCCCTCGGCGGCGGAGTTGTCGGGGATATGGCCGGCTTTGCAGCCGCAACTTATCAACGGGGCATCGCCTACGTGCAGGTTCCGACGACGCTCCTCGCCCAGGTGGATTCCTCCGTGGGCGGCAAGACCGGCGTCAACCATCCGGGCGGCAAGAATCTCATCGGCGCATTTCATCAGCCAAATGCGGTGCTCGTGGACGTGCGCACCCTTGCGACCTTACCGCAGCGCGAGCTGCGTGCCGGACTTGCGGAAGTCATAAAATACGGGTTGATCTGCGATGCGCCGTTCTTCGATTGGCTCGAGATGCATGTCGGTGAGCTCCTGGCGCGCGACGCCGAGGCCCTGACGCATGTGATCCGCCGCTCATGCGAGATCAAGGCGCAGATCGTCGGCCGTGACGAATACGAGCACGGCGAGCGCGCCGTGCTCAACCTTGGCCACACTTTTGCGCATGCGATTGAGGCAGCAACGGGCTACGAGCGTTGGCTGCACGGCGAAGCCGTTGGCGCTGGGCTTCTCATTGCCGCTACCCTGTCACGTGAATCCGGTTTGATGTCGGCGAGTGACGTTGAGAGAATCAAACGAATTCTCGTGCGCATTGGCCTTCCGACCGACACGCGCGAGGTGACCGCTGCTGCGGCCCTCGAACACATGAAAATAGACAAAAAGGTCCAGAGCGGTCGCATGCGGTTCGTAGTACCACGGGCAATCGGCGATTGTTTCATCAGCGCGGATTACTCCGATGCAGCCCTGCAGCGCACGCTCGCTGCCTGTTTCGGATGAGTCGCGTGAAAAGCGCCCGCAAGGCGTTACCCATCCTTGCTGCTTATGCGGCACACGAAGCGCAATCTCGCGGCCGGCGCCATCCCGAGCCCAAACCGGACTTTCGCAGCGAGTACCAGCGCGACCGCGACCGGATCATTCACTCGAACGCGTTCCGCCGGCTCGTCTACAAGACCCAGGTGTTCGTGAATCATGAGGGCGATCTATACCGCACCCGCATCACGCATTCGATCGAAGTTGCGCAGATTGCGCGCTCGGCGGCTGTGGCGCTGCGCCTGAATGAGGCGTTGACCGAGGCCGTGAGCCTCGCCCACGACCTGGGCCACACGCCTTTTGGGCACGCGGGCCAGGATGCCCTCAATGCCTGCATGCGTCGCTATGGCGGCTTTGAGCACAATCTGCAGTCGTTGCGTGTGGTCGACGAACTCGAGGAACGCTATGCAGAATTCCGCGGCCTCAATCTTACTTTCGAATGTCGCGAGGGCATCTTGAAGCATTGCTCAGTGCGCAATGCGCGCGCTCTTGGCGAGCTTGGAGAGCGCTTCATCCGTCGTCAACAGCCTAGCCTCGAAGCGCAGCTTGCCAATCTCGCCGATGAGATCGCTTACAACAATCACGATGTCGATGACGGCATCCGTGCGGGCTTCATCGATTTGCGGGATTTGAGCGACGTGCGCCTATTTCGACGCGAATACGATGTCGTGACGGCCCTCTATCCGGATCTGGGCGAACGCCGGTTGGTGTACGAGATTGTTCGCCGCATGATCAATTTCGTTGTGACGGACCTCATAAAGACGACGCAAAGCCGGCTCGATGACGCGCACCCGCGGTCGATAGACGACGTTCGGCGTCGTAGCAAACCGCTTGTCGCTCTGAGTGATGCGACTCGTGCGGAGCACGAGGAGCTCAAGATCTTTCTGCGGGAAAAAGTCTACAGGCACTATAAGGTGCTACGCATGACAACCAAGGCGCGACGCGTGTTGAAGGAACTGTTCGACGCCTTCTTCGATGATATTCACCTGATGCCGCAAGAGCACTTGGATGCTGCCCTTCGGGGTGAGACTGATCATGGAGCTTCGGGTCGGGCGCGAGCCGTGGCCGATTACGTGGCCGGCATGACGGATCGATACGCTATCCTTGAGCACCGGCGGCTGTTCGACCCCGGGGAGAGGACGTGATTAGGCCTGTCGCAGTGCTCGCGGTTTTTCTGTGTGGTGAAAAGCTGCCTTTATTCTGCCTTTCTGAAAGGTGGCAACGCCACGCTGATGGGCAATTATTAGATGAAGCAGGCGAGATTTAATCATGCCTACCACCACCTCTAGGGATCAGCTCCTTCATGCTTTGCGTCGAGTATTTCGACCGATTGTAAGAGTGCTTATCCGCGCCGGCATTCGTTTTGATGAATTTGCCGAACTTGCTAGAGGAGTTTTTGTTGAGACTGCCATCCGTGATGGGCTTGACAACGTCTCTATACCGACACGGGCGCGCGTCTCTGTAGTCACAGGAGTGTCAAAACAACAAGTCGACTACTACATCGACAATAAAGGCGCTATCCCGGCTGCCAAGCCAACACTAGCCAGCATTATGGTGGAGGTGCTCCAGAAGTGGCATACCGATCCGCAATACGTGGGCCCCTATGGGATACCGCTAGAACTCGAATTTGAACTTGGTTCCGGCGGCCGGTGCTTTCGCACACTTGTTAGCCTAGTGAACGAAACCGTGAGCCCGGGAATTGTTTTGGAGGAACTCTTGAGAGTTGGATCCGTCACGTACTCCGGTGAGCAACATTTTCGAGCAGTGTCACGATACTTCATGATGCCCGAACCCATGTCTCCTCAACAGGTTGAATATTTTGGCAATACGCTTACGCGACTGGCACAGACACTTGAATTCAATATGGATCCAAAAAATTCCAATAAGCGACTTGAGCGTTTTGTTCTCGCTGATCGGGGACTGCCTGCAGATGTTCTGCCAAAGTTCGAAAACTATGCTCGGGAGCGCGCAACTGAATTTCTCCTAGATCTAGATAATTGGCTGACACCATATTCCGCCTCAAACTCTGTTGACGACTCGCCTCGAATAGCCTCCGGACTGAACATATTCCTGTATGTTGAACCGCCCGCCGACAAAAGTGCATTAGCGGACCTTGTGCAGCCCACGTCCAATGATGGTATTACCCCTCACGTACCCCCCGATTCATAAAGTCCTTTATTATCAGTGACTTAATGGAATATGGGTCCCCAATACCCAAGGCGGTCGTAATAATAGAGATAACTTATTCTTTGAATCTGTCATAATCTCCTGGTAACCTATCTGAACATAACTAAACGGACGCGCTACTGCGACGTCCGCCTTGGAGATTGAACATGCGTGCAAACGGAAAGCCTGCTCGTCGTCCGCTAATTGTCTGCGCTAGTTTTGTTGTATTGCCGACTTTGGCGGCATTCAGCATCGCAAACGCGGGCGTTGGTGGCACTGGTAAGGTGTCCGCAGGCGTTGGTGGCACTGGCAAGGTGATGACAGTCGGCGTCGGTGGCACAGGTAAAACTGGTGTCGGCGGCACGGGCAAGACTGGCGTCGGCGGCACAGGTAAAACTGGTGTCGGCGGCACAGGCAAGACTGGCGTCGGCGGCACAGGCTGAGCCTGATCCTGGGCCGATAGAAGCAGCAGCTTCTGTCTCGCTATCTAATTTAAGCGCGTCCTGCGCGACGTAAGGTTGGGCGACTAGCCGGACCGGCCCCAGCACTGGGGCCGGCGTCGCCCACGTAATTTAAGCTCGCAACCGTTGAGTCCCGGCTGCTTCTTGAGCGGTTAGGGAAGATCTATCGTCGCACAGACGACGGATCAAGAATAACGGCCGAATTGGTCAATTATTCCGGCTTGTGCAGAAGAACCTACTAGTCTAAGTAGAGCTGACGGCAATCCTTTGTCCGAGCGCAGTTTACCTGAGCCCAGAGCGACCGATGTGTCTTGCGCAGAAGACACATCGTCTTGAGCTGGTATCTCGAGAAAATCTCAAGATGCACCTATTCTCGTTTGTCCGCCTCTAGACCCAAGGGCGCCAACAATGAGTGCACGAGTACCCGGCAAGAAAACCCAGATTGGCCGGTTGCGCGCTGACGCATTGTTATTCCCGATAGCGGCGTTCCTTTATGCAGGTGGTTGGACGAAGAAAAGTGCGACAAGAAGCTTCTCACGTGCTTTCGATCGATCGTGTGATAAACAAGGCACACGACAACTGAAACACATCGGAGACCCAACCCCATACGCCGACATTGTTGCTCTTTGGATGCGAGACCGGCGTTTCATCGATCGTTCAGGTCGGCCTCGACTCCTCCCACTGCAAGGCAGGGCAAGTTTCACTCGGCTAGTACGCGAGGCTAGTCCAAGGATCGATCCACAGGTTGCGCTCTCGGTACTAACGCACTTCAAAAATGTACGCCGAACCGCACGTGGAAAATACAAGCTCATTAGCTCGTTCTTTCTCACGTGTTCAACAAAAAGCCTGGCCTTCGAGCCAATGGCCTACTTCCTGTCGGATGCGAGCGATACACTTGGAAGAATTCTCAAGCGGAAGGGGCAGTCCCGAAGCGCCGATATTTTCTGGCGCAAGGCTGAGAATTTGAATCTCTCAAAAGTGGCGGCGAGAGAATTTCTGGCATTTAGCAAGGAGCGAACGCTTGCATTTGTAAACGAGATAGACGAGTGGTTGGAGGCCCACCAAAGGCGCCGCCAAGCGCCGCCAAAAGGCCGCAATTACCGTCGCGTCGGTTTGGGCGTCTTTTCAATCTGTTCCAGCCCCGAGCCGCTTCGTCCGAAGCCGTCCTCGAGTCGCTGAATCGAATGTATATCAACACGAGTATTTACATTGACCGGGAAAATGGACGACGGACGAAGAGACGTAACTCATCTACTGTCAGTAATGCTTTTGCCCATCGCAAGAATGTTGCTAAGGAGCGGCTTCGGGGCTGGGGAGCTCATACGAGCGGCTAAACAAGCGAGCGTTAAAGCCGCCCTGATTGAAGTCATTCCGCTGGGCTCCCGAATAAATGTCTCGCGTCTCTCGGTAGCGACTGGACTGACTCGCAAGGAGATTTCCAGTTTACTTGGCCGAAGTCTGAACGCGAAATCTCTTTCACAAAAGTCCACGCTTGAACAACGCGCGTGGCGAGTCCTCCGCGGCTGGCATACCGATCCGAAGTATCGAGAAAGTAGTGGCCGCTTAGCCGCCTTGCCGTTTGCGGGAAAGCAAAAAACGTTTTCGACGTTGGTACGAAGATACGGAGGCGACGTTACTCCTCGGTCAGTACTTCGGGAGCTCGAAAGAATTAAGGTGGTGACGAAAACTAGATCCGGCACCTTACGTTTGCATTCTCGAGCGCTACATTCACGTACCCTGTTGGTCCAACAGCTCTCGGATGTAACGCGAATCTTTAGGGATTTCGCGGCAACAGTTGCTGGAAATGATCGAGGGGGGAATTCTCAAGGGTTCTTTGGATTTAAAGATGCAGTCGTACCTTCGTTAGATCAAGCTGCTCTGTTTCAGCATACGTTTGCAGAGAGAGGAGCAATCTTGCTTGAGAGCTTTGAGCAGTGGCAAAAGGGTCAGACCCGCCCCTTAAGAAGAAGTGTGCCCTCAACGAACGCTAAGGTCCGCGTTGGATTGGGTGTCTATTTAGTCCAGGACAGTTTTAAATCTGAGAGTAATGATCGCGAATCAATGTGCTCTTAATATATGGCAGGCGCGCAAAGTTTAGGCAGTGACCTTTTCCTCTCTCAACCCACGTCGAAGTATTTTCCCGACATTCGATTTAGGCAGCTCGTTTCTGAAATATACGTGCTTGGGAACTTTGTAGCCGGTGAGAGACTGACGGCAATGGTCGATTAGCGCAGCCTCCGTAAGATTCGGGTCCTTGCGAACTACGAATAGGGCAACTACTTCGCCTGAGTGCTCGTCCGGCATGGCAATCGCAGCGGCTTCAAGAACTCCGGGGTGAGCAGCGGCGACCGCTTCGACCTCGTTAGGATAAACGTTGAATCCCGACACCAGGATCATGTCCTTCTTGCGATCTTCGATGTACACGTGGCCACTATCACTGATGCGACCCACATCGCCGGTGCGGAGCCAGCCGCCCGGAAGCATGACTTTCGCAGTCTCATCGGGACGATTCCAGTAACCGCGCATCACCTGTGGGCCCCGCAGGCAGATCTCACCGACTTGATTGACGGCTAGATCGTTACCGCTATCGTCTTTGATTGAAATTTCAGTTGAAGGTATAGGCAGACCAACAGAACCATTAAATGGGTCTTCCACACGATTGATGCAGCCGGCGGGAGAGGTCTCCGTTAGGCCCCAAGCCTGGGTGATTACTTTGCCGGTTACTTTCTGCCACCGCTCCGCAACCGATGCCTGCACCGCCATACCGCCACCAAGGGTCACTTTCAGCTTGCTGAAATTGACGCCTGCGAATGCAGGGGCATTGAGCAGCGCGTTGAAGAGCGTGTTGACGCCACTGAAGAAGGTAAATGGATACTTCTTCATTTCACTGATGACGGCGGGCAGATCGCGCGGGTTGGCGATGAGGATGTTGCGCCATCCAAGGGACAGGAAAAGCAAGCAGTTCGCGGTCAACGCAAAGATGTGGTACAGCGGCAGTGGGGTGAGGAGCGTCGCTGCCTCACCAGCGAACACGGGAGTCACCCACGCTCGTGCCTGCAACACATTCGCGACGACATTGCCGTGCGTGAGCATGGCGGCTTTCGACACGCCGGTTGTTCCGCCGGTGTATTGGAGAAATGCGAGGTCGTCCGACTTAACATCAACTTCCGTTAGGGTCAGGTGCTTGCTTTCAGACAGCACGGCTCCTAATTTGTGCGCCCCTGGAATGTTCCACGTTGGCACTTGTTTCCGGACGTGACGTACGGCGAAGTTGACGACCCACGACTTCGGGGGTCGCAGCATGTCGCCGACCGCGGTGACGATGACGACACGGATCTTGGTGCGGGTTATGACCTTTTGCAAAACATGGGCGAAATTTTCGAGGATAACGATGGCCTCTGCGCCTGAGTCCTGTAACTGATGCTCGAGCTCCGGAGGCGTGTAGAGAGGGTTGGTATTCACGACGATGACGCCGGCGCGCAATGCCGCGAGCATCACAACGGGATACTGAAGGACGTTGGGCAGCATGATGGCGAGCCGGTCGCCTTTCTTCAGGGCTGCCGTCTGTTGCAGCCATGCCGCAAATTGGCGCGACGTGTGGTCGAGCTCTGCGTAGCTCATCGTACGGCCCATCTGCACATAGGCGTCGGCATTGGCAAACTTCCGAAAGCTCTGTTCCGCGATCTCCTTTAGGGAGCCGAACTCGCTGACATTGATTTCAGCCGGCACGCCGGGCGGATACGACTTCAGCCAGATCTTATCCATATGAATCTCAATGCTTGTGTAGTAGCGGAAGCAGCTGCGGCCATATGGTGTCGAGTATGAGAGGGGCACCGCGCGCATTCGGGTGCATTCCATCCGCCTGCATGTAGGCCGGGTTGAGCGCGACAGACTCGAGCAAGAAGGGCACGAAAGGCACGTGATCGCGTTGTGCGATATCCGTGTACATGTGATAGAAGTCGGCGGTGTAGCGCGGTCCATAGTTGGGCGGCATTTGCATGCCAATGAGCAAAATCTGCGAGCCGGCTGCACGCACTATGCCGATCATTTTTTCCAGATTGGCGCGAGTCTCGGGTATTGGAAGAGCGCGCAGGCCATCATTGGCACCGAGCTCGAGAATGACGAGAGAAGGATTGTGCAGCTGCAGTGCGCGAGGTAACCGCTGCAATCCGCCGCCGGAGGTTTCTCCACTCACGCTGGCATTGACGACCGGGGTTACGTACCCTTGTGACTGCAGCCGTTTTTGCAGCAATGGCACCCAGCCTTCGTCGGGGCGCAGGCCATAACCCGCACTTAAGCTGTCCCCAAACACTAGTATGGGCAACGCCTGTGTGGCCGAGCCCTGGACCGTAATGAGCCATAACCCGATGCCAAGCGCCCAGGCGCAGATCACTCGTGAAAGCGTTCTCAAGACCGATCACCTCACGAAACAGGTTAACAGTCCTGAAGGACCGCTGACCATTGTCCAGGACGTGTCGTTGGACATCGCAGCGGGAGAATCGGTTGCGGTCGTCGGTCCTTCCGGCGCGGGAAAGTCCACGCTGCTTGCACTGCTCGCGGGCCTGGATGCGCCGACGTCCGGCAAGATCTGGCTCGCAGGAACGGATCTTAGCGCTCTCGATGAGGACGGACGCGCGCGCCTGCGGGCGCAGCGGGTCGGATTCGTGTTTCAGGCGTTCCACCTGGTGCCAGCGCTCACCGCGCTCGAGAACGTCATGCTGCCTCTGGAGCTCGCCGGCCGCACGGACGCGCGCAGTGGCGCACTCGCGGCGCTCGAGCGCGTCGGGCTGGCAAAGCGCAAAGGACATTACCCGCGACAACTCTCCGGAGGAGAGCAGCAACGTATCGCACTCGCACGCGCCTTTGTGACAGAGCCTGCCGTGCTGTTCGCCGATGAGCCGACCGGTAACCTCGATACGTCAACCGGCGAGCGCGTCGGCGCGCTCTTGTTCGAACTGAATGCCCATTCGCAGACGACGTTGGTCCTCGTGACACATGAGCGGGACCTTGCTTCGCGTTGTCAACGCACATTACAGATGGAAGCTGGGCGGCTCCTCTAACATGCGTGCATTATCGCTTGCCGTGAGGATGCTGGCGCGCGAGTGGCGTTCGGGAGAACTCGGCGTCCTGCTGCTGGCGCTGACCGTCGCCGTGGCATCATTGACCGGCGTCGGATTTCTGGTGAGCCGAATCGGGGCGGCAGTCGATCTGCAGGCAACGGAAGTTCTCGCCGCCGACGTTCGATTGGGCTCGCCGCAGCCGATCCCGCAGGCGTCTCTGGATGAGGCCGCGCGCCGCGCAATTCTCGCAACGCGCAGTACGAGGCTCTTGAGCGTGGTATTTCACGATGATCAGAGTCAACTGACGAACATACACGCCGTCAGTGCGGGGTACCCGCTCCGGGGACAGGTCCTCATTGCCAATGAACCGTTCGCAAAGGGGAACGCCACCTCCGCAATCCCCCCGCGCGGCGAGGTATGGCCGGACTCGAGGCTTCTGGCGGCGACCGGCGCGCAGATTGGCTCGTCGCTCGCCATCGGTGCAGCCACTTTCCGGGTCGGCCATGTGCTCATCTCGCTGCCCGATCAGGGCGGAACGTTCGCTGAGCTTGCGCCGAGCCTATTGATGAACCTGGAGGACCTGAGCGCCACGCAGCTCATTCAGCCAGGCAGCCGCGTGAGCTACAGCGTGCTATTCGCCGGGGACCGCGCCCGCATCGATGATTTCAAATCCTGGTTGATCCTCAACAAGAAACCTGCCGAACGCTTGCGCGATATCCGCGATGCAAGTCCGCAGATCAAGAGCGCGACGGAGCGCGCAGGACGCTTCTTGAGCCTGGCGAGCCTCGTCAGCGTGCTGTTGTGCGCGATTGCGGTTGCGATGTCAGCGCGTCGCTACGTACATCGGCGCCTTGACGTCGTCGCGCTGATGAAGACGCTCGGAGCGACGAGCGCATTTACCTTGAGCGTGAGTCTGCTGCAACTCGTTGCAATCGCCTTCGTGGCAGCTGTGGCAGGCTCGGGTGTGGGATTTATCGCGCAGGAATGGCTGCTACGGGCACTGAAGGGGCTGTTCAATGCGCAGCTTCCACCGGCCAATCTGTTGCCGCTCGGCCTCGGGTTCATAGCAGCGATAGCTCTACTCGTTGGCTTCGCATTGCCGTCACTTCTGCAGCTCGCGCGCGTTCCGACCATTCGCGTATTGAGACGCGACGTCGGGCCACCGCCGCCGCTCGTTGTGTTTGCCTTCGGCCCTGCCGTGGCAGTGATCGCGCTTCTCATCTATTGGGTGGTGCGCGACGTGAAGCTGTTTCTCGATTTCACTCTGGGACTCGCAGGCTTCATCGCGCTCGTCGCCGGCGCCGGTTGGCTGCTCGTGCACTTGGCAGGCCGTATGCGTGGCGGCGTCGGTGTCGCTTGGCGCTATGGAGTCGCGAATCTAAATCGCCGGCGTGCCGACAGCGTCCTGCAAATCGTTGCGTTTGGCACCGGTATCATGGTTCTTTTGATGCTTGGGATCGTTCGCAACCATGTACAGGACAGCTGGCGTCGCAGTTTGCCCGAGGACCTGCCCAACTACTTTTTCGTCAACATCCCACCCGATGAGCGTGC
>Ga0209006_10001265_pt1 | contig 22900 bp, 15 predicted proteins | sample JacPin_JW_Ref_O2_FD_188567 | JGI IMG/M metagenome (GOLD analysis project Ga0209006, IMG submission 188567) | Forest soil microbial communities from Algoma, Ontario, Canada - Jack Pine, Ontario site 1_JW_Ref_O2 (SPAdes) (version 2) | ecosystem: Environmental > Terrestrial > Soil > Boreal... | reverse complement strand
TAATCGGCGATTTGTTCGGGGCGGCCGACGCCCATGAGGTAGCGCGGGCGATCTTTGGGGAGGAGCTCGGTGACGACGCCGGTCATCTCGCAGGTCATGGCGTGCGGCTCGCCTACGGCGAGGCCGCCGATGGCGTTGCCGGGGAAGTCGAGGTCGAGGAGTTGGCGGGCGCTGTCGCGGCGGAGGTCGGCGAAGGTGGCGCCTTGGACGATGGCGAATTGCCATTGGGGGAGGCCGGAGCCGGTGGCTGCGGCGCCGGCTTCCTGGGATTTTTGCAGGAAGTGCGCACGCGCTCGCCTCGCCCACATCGAGGTGCGTCTCACTGCGGATTCGGCGATGTCACGCGGGGCGGGAGTCTCGATGCATTCGTCGAGGACCATCGCGATGTCGGAGCCGAGCGCGAGCTGGGTCTCGGCCGCTTTCTCGGGCGTGAGGAGATGTTCGGAGCCGTCGAGATGCGAGCGGAAGCGGACGCCTTCGTCGGTGATTTTGCGGAGGTCGGAGAGGCTGAAGACCTGGAATCCTCCGGAGTCGGTGAGAATCGCGCCGGGCCAGGACATGAATTTGTGGAGGCCGCCGAGTTTGCGGATGAGTTCGTGACCAGGGCGGAGATATAGATGATAGGTGTTGGCGAGGATGATGCGCGCGCCGAGTTGCTCAAGCGCGTCTTGCGTTAATCCTTTGACGGTGGCGGCGGTGCCGACCGGCATGAATGCCGGCGTTTCGAATGCGCCGTGCGGCGTCGAGAATTTGCCTCGGCGGGCGCCGGTCGGGTCGGTCTGGGTAACTTCGAACGCAAAGCTCACTACATTATTGTAGCTGTGAGGCGGGTGAGTCCCAAGTTGGGCGAGGCGCGGTGAAATGGTTCGCGATGGGCAAAGCGCCTATGTAGATGACATCGTGCTCGTGCTGACGCCGGGCGGGGCAAGCCCCGCCCCTACATTTAATCGGGGAGTAGACTAAATTGCGGCCCAGGCGACTTTTGCCAGAATCCAAATCGCCCAGAGGCCGAAGACGATTCCGAAAGCAGCGCCCGGCTTTACTTTGCGCGGATTCGCGGCGGCGAAACCGATCGCAACCAGCACGAGGCACCAGATCCAAAATAATTCCAGCGATGAGCCGAGGGCCAGCAACGGCTTTGGCGCTGTCTCCGGCAAATACGCTTTGAGCGACGTCGCCACGATATTTTCCGGATCGACGTCTCCATACGTTTTCAGGGGCAAGATAATCATCGCCAGAATGCTTGTGATCGCCGCGGGCAAGAACGCGTGGGTCGTGATCGCGAACGATTGGCCGTAACGCACACCCGCGCCGCTCATTAAATTGAACGCGACCAAATAAATGCCTGCGAAGATCAGAATCGAAATAGGAATCGCGACGGCGCCGACCGCGTAAGAAAAGCCGGCCCAAAACTTTACTTGCCCCGCGACGGCTTCGTCCTTTTTATCTTCCGACAATTGTTCGAAGCGCGGATTTTCTTCGGCCTTGTGCCGGATGTACTGTGCCCAGTTCATCTTGGAATTCAAAAGTCCGCCGACAACGACCGCGAGGATCATCATCAGCAACATCGGCGCGACCCACGAAGGCTTCTCGGCGATCGACGTGAACGTCTGTTTTGGCGAAGTGAAAACGCCGATGATGCGGCCGATCGGGCTGATGGGTGCCGCTGCCTCTGGCGCGGGCATAGAAGTAGTAGCCATAGGAATTCCTCCACCACAGAGTAGTCAGGACAGAGCCGTGCTGTCTTCTTACACCTAATACGCCGCGAATCGAAGGAAATTTCAGTTAATGGACTGGGACGGTGTTAGTGCGACCGGGTGGGCGACGGACTCCAGGGATTGAAGCTATCGAGGGATTTCCGGCACGGCTGCCAGGAGTTCTTTCGTGTATTCCTCTACGGGTCGCTTCAAAACCAAGTCCACGTCTCCCGTTTCTACAAATCGCCCGCGCTTCATGACGGCGACCCGGGACGCGATTTGGGCCACGACCGGCAGGCTGTGCGATATGAAAATGTAGGTCAGGCCGAATTCCTTCTGCAATTCCTGTAGCAACAGCAACACCTGCGCGCCGACGGAAACATCGAGCGCCGAAACCGGCTCATCAGCGACAACGAGCTTCGGGCGCAAAATCAGCGCTCGTGCAATTCCAACGCGCTGCCGCTGCCCGCCCGAGAATTCATGCGGATAGCGCTTCGTCGCATCTTCGTTCAATCCGACGCGCTTCAGCATCGCCGCCACTCGATCGCGCCGTTCGCTTGCCGACAATCCCGGCTCGTGAATCTCCAGCGGCTCGGCAACAATCGCGCCGACGCGCATTCGCGGATTCAGCGACGCGAAGGGATCCTGGAAAATCATCTGCATCTGCCGCCGCTTGACGCGCAACGGCTCGCCGCTCAGCTTCAGCAGATCGGCATCTTCGAAATGTAGTTCGCCGGAGTCGGGTTCGATCAGCCGGAGCAGCATCCGCGCCAGCGTCGTCTTGCCGCAGCCGCTCTCGCCAACGATCGCGAACGTCTCGCCCGCGGCAACCGAAAAGCTGACGCCATCCACCGCGGTGAATCGCTCGCTGTTCGAACCGCCGCCCGAAGACAGTCGTCCGCCGCCTTTCGCGTACGTCTTTCGAAGCTCTCGCGCTTCCAAAATCACCCGTTCATCCCTTCGTCAGACCGCCGACGGCTCACCAAACTCGCCAAAAGATTCGACACATCATTCGACGCGGCCCATCTTCCCACGCCGCACGACGCACAACACAATTTTTCGTTAGCGCGTTCACACAAGAATAAAATTCCAGCGCAAAAAGCCCACGTCCGACGATGCGATCAGCACGACGCCCGTAGCCTGCCAATCGTCACTTTCTCGTCTCCACTCTCAAATACCTATATCTAAATCTGAGAACCCGAAGAATTTTTCCGATTTAGAAATCGCAACGTCTTTCGCTTCAACACTTCCACTTCGGCACGCCACTTGCCCTCACCCACTCATCTCGGTTGCACCTTTACTACTTTCAGGAGGCACGCTGTGCATCGAAGCTCTCTAGGCAGAGCCCTACTCGGACTCGCCGCTCTCGCGATGGCCCTGTTCGCGCTCGCCATACCCGGCAGTCTACGCGCTCAATCTGGCACCACTTCGCTCCGCGGTACCGTCACCGACAAGACGGGCGCCACCATTACCGGCGCAAACGTATCGCTCACCAACGCCGCGCAGGGAATCCAGCGGCAGGCGCAAACGTCGAACACAGGCGCCTACGAATTCAATGCCCTGCCCCCGGGCGCTTACGTTCTGTCGATCGAGATGACCGGCTTCCGCCGCTACGAGCGCAAGGGTCTTCAGCTGCTGGTCGATTCGCCGAGCACCGCCGACGTGACACTCGACATCGGCGCCACCGCGGAAACCGTCGAAGTCTCGGCCGCGGCAGTCACGCTGAACACCGCCGACGCCTCGCTCGGCAACGCCTTCAACGAAAACCAAGTCAAGGAACTCCCGATCGATTCGCGCAACGTACCGGACCTGCTCTCGCTGCAAGCCGGCGTGGCCTACACGGGAAATCGTTCTGACATCAACACCATGACCGACACGCGGAGCGGCGCGGTGAACGGCGCACGCAGCGATCAGAGCAACATCACGCTCGACGGCGTGGACGTCAACACCGACACCACGGGCTTCGCATTCACATCCGTTCTGCCGGTCACCGCCGATTCCGTCCAGGAATTTCGCGTCACCACTTCGAACTACAACGCCGACGAAGGCCGCTCCTCGGGCGCGCAAGTCTCGCTCGTCACCAAGAGCGGCACGAACGCCTTCCACGGCTCCGTCTACGAATACAATCGCAACACACTGACCAGCGCCAACGACTACTTCATCAAGGCTGCTCAACTTGCGGACGGCGATCCGAACAAGCCGCTGCAACTGATCCGCAACAATTTCGGCGCTTCGCTCGGCGGACCGATCATCAAGCAACGTTTGTTCTTCTTCGTGAACTACGAAGGCGAGCGCGAGGCGCAGCAGCAAAGCGTCGTCCGCATCGTTCCCAGCGCAGCGCTGCGCAACGGCGTCGTCATGTACAACTGCGACGATGCGTCTGCGTGCCCCGGCGGCACCGTGCAAGGACTCAACGGCACCTCGTTCCCAGTGGCGGCAGGGAATGCTGCCGTCGGCCCCGCGGCGATCCAATCGATGGACCCGCAAGGCATCGGCATCAGCAGCAACGTGATGATCCCGTATTTCCGGTCTCTTCCAATGCCCAACGACAACACCGTTGGCGACGGACTGGATTTTGTCGGCTATCGATTCGCGGGCGCCGCTCCCATCACCACCAACTGGTACATCGCGCGCGCGGATTACAAAATCACGGCGAACGGCAACCACACACTCTTCTGGCGCGGCGCGTTGCGCAACGACAATACCGCGAGCGTTCCTTACTTGCCCGGGCAGTCGCCGACGCAGGACACGATCGACTACAGCAAGGGATTCGCAGTCGGTTATTCCGCTGTTTTGAAATCCAACCTCATCAACAATTTTCACTGGGGATACACGCGCCAGAGCACCGGCCAGATCGGAAATCAGACGCAGCAATTCGTTGAATTCCGAGGCCTCAACGACAACAGCACGCCGAACAACTCCAGCTTCCAGGAATTTCCGACCACGACATTCCAGGTGCCGGTCCACAATTTTCTCGACGACGTCTCCTGGATCAAGGGCAACCACACGTTTACGTTCGGCACGAACGTGGACATCATGCGCAACCCGCAATCTACAAATATCGCTTCGTTCAGCACCGCGGTCACCAACTCTCAGTGGTTCACGCCGACAGGTTTGGCGAATCAAGGCGGGGCATTCGACCCTGGAGCGTTCGGTTTTCCCGCGGTGGCGTCTTCATTTAGCAACAACTACGACAATCCGCTGATTGCGTTGGTCGGAAGCGTCAACGAAGTCACCGCGGCGTACAACTACGCCAAAGACGGTTCCGTGCTCGCTCAAGGCGCGCCGGTTGTTCGCCACTTCGCCGATGATTCCTGGGAGTTCTACGCGCAAGACTCCTGGAAAGTGAAGTCGAATCTGACGGTAACCTACGGTCTGCGCTACTCGCTCTTTTCCCCGCCGTGGGAAACCAACGGGTTGCAAGTTACGCCGTCGGTCAATCTCACAAACTGGTTCGACCAACGCGGGCAAAATGGTTTGCAAGGAATCGGCTCGAACGCTTCGCCGCTCGTCGGCTTCAACCTCGGCGGGCCGGCGAATAACGCGCCGGGCTTCTACAACTGGGACTACAAGAACTTTGCTCCGCGGCTGGCGGTTGCGTATTCGCCAAGCGCAAGTTCCGGATTACTCGGCGCTCTCTTCGGCGGCCCGGGCAAGACCAGCATCCGCGCCGGCGCCGGCATCGTCTACGACCGCGTTGGTCCCGCCTTGCTTGCGACGTTCGATCAAAATGGCTCATTCGGACTTTCGAGTGCGCTCACAAGCCAGGAAGGCGCGGTATCAGCGGCGACAGCCCCGCGTATCACCGGATTGAACGCGATTCCTACGACAGGCACTGACGGGACGAGTCTTTACGCGCCCGCTCCGCCTTTCACCTTCCCACAGAATTTCCCTTCGACGGGCAGCAGCGCCTTCGCCGTGTATTGGGGCTCGGATCAGAACCTCAAAACGCCCTACGCCTACACGTTCGATCTTTCCGTGCAGCGCGACCTCGGCCGCGGCTTCACATTGGACGTCGCGTATGTCGGACGCCTCGCACACCGTCTGCTGTCGCAGGAGGACGTTGCAACGCCCGAAGACATCGTCGATCCGAAGACCGGTATCGATTACTTCGCCGCGGCGACTGCGTTGGCAAAGGTCTACCGCCAGGGCGTGCCGACCAGCTCCATTACTCCGGCGATGATCGGGCCCACCGCTTCGTATTGGGGCGACATTCTTCAGCCGCTCAAGCCGGGCGGCGCTTACAACTTGCTCTGCAGTGGCGGCTCGACGAAGAATACGTTGCAAGCCGCTTACGACTTGTTCAGCTGCTTTAGCGGAAACGAAACATCCGCGATCCAGGCGATCGATCAGGGTTTCCTGACCGACGCGAACATCCCCGGCCAGAGCTACTACGGGCCAGGCGGACCATACGCGTTCCTGTCGCCGCAATTCGCGGCGCTGTACGCGTGGCGTTCAATCAGCAATTCCGCGTACAACGGCTTGCAGGTGAGCTTCCGGCACAGCATGTCGCATGGTCTGCAATTCGACCTCAACTACACCTATTCGAAGTCGATAGATATTTCCTCCGACGCCAATCGCATCACTGCGGAAGGCGGACTCGGCGGCCAGATCATCAATGCCTGGGATCCGAAAGCTTCCCGCGGCGTTTCGGATTTCGACACGCCGCATCAGATCAACGCAAACTGGGTGTGGGAATTGCCGTTCGGCAAAGGCCGCTGGATGGCCACCAATGCTCACGGCGTTGGCGAGGCTCTGGTCGGCGGATGGCAGCTCACCGGGCTGGCGCGCTGGACCAGCGGTTTCCCGATCAGCGTTGGCAACGGAGCCCAATATCCGACGAACTGGCAGATCTCCGGCGATGCGCAGCAAATCGCTCCGGTGACAACAGTTGGTGCGTCAAAGAATGGCGACGGCAGCGTCAACATCTTCGGCAGCACCGCCGCGGCAACGGCCGCATTCAGTTCCTTTCAAGCTGATTTCCCGGGTCAAGTCGGCTCCCGCAACGTACTACGCGGCGACGGCTTCGCGAGCTTGGATGCGGGACTCGCCAAGCGCTGGAAGATGCCATGGTCCGAGGGACACTCCCTGCAGTTCCGATGGGAAGTGTTCAACGTGCTGAACCTGACGCGGTTTGACGTTCAGTCGCTCAACCTCTCGCTGACCAACGCGAGCAACTTCGGCCAGTATTCGGGCTTGCTGACGAACCCGCGCACGATGCAGTTCGCATTGCGCTACGAGTTCTAAGCCGCGTCGGTCGACGGCGCGAGTCGTCGATTCGTTGTTCGTAGTGGACGATCACTTTGCTTTTCGAAGTGTTGCAGGGGAAAAGGCTCCCGGATTTTTCGGGAGCCTTTTTGTTTCTATCCCCATTATTTTTGGGCGATTGTCATCCTGAGCGCCTTCCGAAGGAAGGCAGAAGGATCTCAACCGATCCGGTTCGCGATTTCTGAACAACGCGCGTGCTTTACACCAACACGCAGCGCGCCCCATGCTCCGCGCCCGCATCCCGCATCTCTGGCACACGCTTCACGCACTGATCGACGCGCACGCCGCAGCGCGGCTCAAACGCGCATCCCGGCGGCAGCGCCGTCAACTGCGGTACTGTCCCCGGAATCGGCGCAAGCTTCCCGCGCTCGAGCGTCGGCGAAGCCGCCAGCAATCCCTGTGTATAAGGATGACGCGGCGCTCGCAGCACATCGCTCACCGGCCCCTCCTCGACGATGCGCCCGGCATACATCACCGCGACACGCTCCGCCACCTGCGCCACGACTCCCAAGTCATGCGTGATGAACAGGAGCCCCAGTCGCAGTTCCCGCCGCAAACGATCGAGCAAATCCAGGATTTGTTTTTGCACCGTTACGTCGAGCGCGGTCGTAGGCTCATCCGCTATTAACAGGCGCGGACCGCCGGCCAGCGCCATCGCGATCATCGCGCGTTGCCGCAACCCGCCCGAGAGTTGGTGGGGAAACTGTTCGGCGCGAACTTCCGGCTCGGGAACTGCGGCGCGGCGCAACGATTCAAGTACTCGCCGTCGTGCTTCTTCGCTCGCCAGCTTCGGTTCGTGAGCGCGAACGGCCTCGTCAATCTGCGTGCCCACCCGCATCACAGGATTCAGCGCCGTCATCGGCTCCTGAAACACCATCGCGATGTCGCGGCCGCGCACCGAGCGCCATTGCGTTTCGGTCAGCCGCGTTAATTCTTGCGCGCTTTGTTGCTCTCTCGGCTCAATCCGAGCTTCACCTTTGACGCGCGCGCCGAGCGGCAACAAACCCATCATCGCCAGCGCCATCATCGTCTTGCCGCTGCCCGACTCGCCGACCAATCCGACCGCCTCGCCCTCCGCGATGCGCAGCGACACCTCGTTCACCGGCCGCACCCATCCCGCGGGAGTCGGCAGCTCCACAACGAGTTCACGCAGTGTCAGCAAATCGGACATGCACAAATGATACGCACGAACACACACGCGTTGAACTTTCTCTCGTCAAAGCCCCGCGAGAGAGTTATACATTTTTCAATGAGCGCAATTCAGTGCCCGAGGTGCGGTCGCGAAGCGGTGGGCGGCCGAGGTGTCTGGAGCGAAAGGAAGCCGTACTGCGCGGCATGCGGCTGGAACGCCGATCGCGTGAACGTGTCGGGCGGCACAAATCAAAAGCTGTTCGCGATTGTCATCATTGCGATGTTTCTCGGGATAGTCGGTGCTCTTGCTGCCAGTTCGAACAATCCTCATCGTGGAAGCTTCGTGCCGTTCGCGTTCGTGTTGTTGGTCCTTGCGTTTATTTCCTGGCATCGGGCGAAGTCACAGAAGCCATCGCAGACTGCAGGAGCGGCGGTATCGTCAAACTTCAAAGTTAACAGTGCGCCCCCGAACACGGCGGCCCCCGTCTACGAGCGTCTGCTGATGTCGAGGCGGCCTCGTGCTATCCGATTGAAAACGTCGATTCGTATTTTCGTGATCGTTTACGCAGTCATTTTGGGAAGCGTGGGCTATGGGGTTTACCAGGCCGCCGCGAGAGGAGGAACCAAAGCCGGCTTCCACGGCCTGTTTCCCAACGTATTCCCGCTGGCGATGTTCGCTCTGATTTGGGCGCTTTTCGTGGCCACGATGTTTCGATCGATTGTGAGAGATCGAAGCCTTCTCTCCGACGGCGAGATCGCTGTTGGCATCGTTACGTCACAGTCTTATGCCGGTGGTGAAAATCGCGAGAGCAGAATCGCCTATGAATTCAAGGATGCTGCCGGCCGGACATTTTCCGGCAAGGGCAGCGACCGGACGCGCACGCTCTTTGAGGAAATGCAGACGCCGGTCTTCTACGATCCGACCAATCCCGCCAGAAACGTCGCCCTCGCCGCAGCAACCTACGACGTCGTCGATTCCTAACGCTTTTCGACCGGAAGAACGAATTTAAGCGCCGTATGCGTCGGCGAAAATCCGACCACCTTCACATCTTTCAGTCCGGTTTTTCTGCCGGCTCCGATCACATCGGTCTCTGTAATTTCTTTCTTCCCTTTCGGATAGACGATCCAAAGGCCAGCTGCGCCTTTCACGGATTTCGAGACCTTGGCAACGTCGCTGAGCCCTTTCGATGACTCGACCGCGACAAAGATCAGTTCAGAGTCCGCAGCAATCTTTCCTTTTGCGATATTGTTCGTCGCGGCGCTGAGTTCCTTCTCAAAAGTGTCGTCGAACTTACCGATCAACGAGACCTGCATCGCACTCTTCACGCCGAGCTTCTCCGCGCGCGATTTCGGGTGCAGTATTTTCTCTGCCCACTTTTCTGCTGCCGGCCCAAGCTCCAGCACCGCTGGGCCGTCCTCGGTGTGAAACCGCAACTCCCCGTCCACGGCCTTCACCGACTTCACGATATCCGCGAAGGCAAACTTCAGCCGCTTCGATCCATCCACCGGCCGAAAAACAATCTCCGACGTCTCGAGCAACGCCTCGCCCTCGATCCGCCGCTTCGAAATTCGCAACGTCGACTCGCGTTCCTGTCCCATCGCTCAATCTCCGATCTGCGGCGTTTCTCCAAAATGCCGCGCGAGTCCCGTCAAATACTTGTTCATCTCGCTTGTGTATCCGATCAAATACCGCGCGACGAATCGAAAGAACGGATTGCTGACGTACCCGTTCTCCGTGATCCGCAGCGTCGACCCATCCTGCGCCGGCGCAACGTCGAACGTCCACGTGCCCCCGAACGGCAGGTCGCTCGCCATGCCACGCACCAGTCTTCGCGGCGGATCCATCAGTGTCGTTTCGAACGTCATCTTCCCCGCCGACGTATTTTCGGTGTGCACCGGCAATCCGTTCTTGTCCGGCAATCGTGTCACGCTTTTCAACCCGATCCGCCACGACGGCATCGCGTCGATGTCAGTCAACGCCGCCCAAACCTTCTCCGGCGGGACCTGGTAGTGCCCGATGCGCGTGGCCATATGGTCACGCGGCAACATCATCCCAAGCACCCAGATTATCGCGACGATCCCAACCAGCCCGAACAGCGCTCGCAACGCCCACTTCATCGTGCTCACCTCGGTTTACTTCGTGCCCGCTGGCACGGCATTTCTAAGCCATCCCATACCACATTTCGCAGCCGCCGCGGTAAACACCGGCCACGAAAAGCGTTCTTGGCCAAATCCACAACACCTTCTCTCTTCTAGAAATTTTTGGAACTCCGCGCTCTCCTTCTTAACCTCCTCTTAATTCCCATGCTCTAAAATATTTGTTCGTCCCCATGGCCACCGCCGTCACAACCAGCAAAGTCGATTGGAGAGTCATCTGGGCCCAGCGCGGCTTCCGCTACTTCTCCGTGGCGATGTTCGTCTCGCTCTTCGGCAGCGGCCTCAACTTCACCGCCGTCAGTTGGTACATCCTCACTGCCACGCATTCGACGGTCGCCGTCAGCATGCAGGTTGTCGTCGTCACCTTGCCCGGCCTCTTCGTCCCGTTCCTCGGCGGGGTCCTGATCGATCGCTACGACCGCCGCTATCTCGGCATCATGCTCGACATCGCGCGCGGCCTCGCCGTGCTCACCATCGCTTACCTCGCGTGGCAGGGCCATCTCGATATCTGGCACCTCTATGTAATGACGATCATCACCGGCACCGGCTCCGCGATGTATTGGGCTTGCGTCAACGCGCTCGTCCAGGAAGTCATGCCGCCAAATCAATTCACCGGCGCCAACGCTGCGGTCCTCATCGGAGTCCAGAGCGGCATGTTGATGGCTGGCGCTTTCGTCGGTTTCATCTACGACTCCATCGGCATCGCCGGCATCCTCGCGATCGACGGCGCCACTTACGTCGTCTCCGCGTTCTGCCTCTACCAGATGCGCCGCGGCTACGTCTCCCCGCGCCCGCGCTACGCAAAAGCTCCCGCAGCGAGGTCCCGCGAATATTCCGAAGCGACCGAAGCCACCGCGCTCGCACTCGAATCCGGCGGAAATCCCGAAGTCGCCGAAGCCGGCCTCTCGCTCTCGGTCTACGCCGATCTCAAAGAAGGTTTCGCGTACCTCCGAAAGCAGCCGCAAGTTCTCGCGCTCGGCATCACTCACGCCACGATGATGGCCGGCGTCGTCAGCGCCAACGTCATTCTCGTCGCGCTCGCCAACGACGTTCTTCACGCCGGCGCTCGCGGCCTCGGCTTCCTCGAAGGCGGCTGGGCCATCGGCGCCATCACCGGCGGCCTGCTCGCCAGCCAGCTCAACGACAAGCTGCGCATGTCGTTCTACGTCGGCTGCATCGCCGTCCTCTGTGCCGGCCACATCGTCGTCCCGTTCGTCGCTTTCGTCGTCGGCGCCGTCACCATCCAAGCCGTCTTCGGATTCTGCCGCGCCGTCTCCGGCGTCGTCGCACAATCCACATTAATGATGATCGTCCCGCGCCACTTCATGGGCCGCACCCAATCCTCAATCGCGATCGTCACCACCATTCTCCAAATCCTGATGAGCGTCGCCCTTGGCTGGGTCGCCCAACGCTTCAGCCTCTTCGCCGGATTCAGCCTCCTCGGCCTGATGTACGCCGGTGCCGGCGCCTTCGCCACCCGCGCCCGCGCCCTCCTCGTCGAAAATTCTTAGTCTGCCGCCTTCCGCGCGATTCCCGCGCTCCACCAACTCCGAACTCTGGGTACTCTGTGACCTCTGTGGTAAATCTTCTTCATCTCTCTCATATCCAACCGTATAATCCCCGCATGAAAAAATCCTGGATCGTCGCAGTCCTCGCGCTCGCTACCGTCGCCTGCAACCAGCAACCGCAACAACCCGCCGCTCAAACATCCGACGCTCACGTCAAAGCCCTCGCCGACACCTACCTCGCCGCTTATCTCGAACGCAACCCCGACGTAGTCACGCAATTCGGCATCCCCGGCCATCGCCAGGACAAACTCACCGACAACTCGCTCGACGCGCTCAAAGCCTGGCAAGCCCGCGAAGACGCATGGCTCCTCGAAGCAAAACAAATCGATCCCGCCATGATCAGTTCCCCGCCTCTCCGCTCCACCTACGCCATTCTTCGCGAAGCTCTCGAAGGCCCTATCGCTCTCCGCGCTTGCCACAACGAACTCTGGACGGTCAGCCAATTCGTTAACGCCTGGCAAGTCGAAGACGGCTACCTCGTCACAATCCAGCCCGTCGGCACCGACGACGCGCGCAAAGATGCGCTCGCCCGCTGGAGTTCGCTCCCGAAATTCATCGACACCGAAATCTCCAATCTGCGCGAAGGCATCAAGCAGGGCTACACCGCGCCCAAAGGCAACGTTCGCATCACCATCGAACAGTTCAACGCGCTGCTCACCGGCCCCTTGTCTGCGTCTCCGTTCGACTCGCCATCAACACGCGACAAAGATCCCGAATTCAAAAAATCCTACGACGCCCTCGTCAAAGACCAAATCAATCCCGCCTTCAAAAAATATCGCGACTTCCTCGTCAAGGAATATCTCCCCGCAGCGCGCGAATCCATCGCCGTCTCCGCCAATCCCAACGGCGCCGCCTGCTACGACGCAACCGTCCGTTATTTCAGTACGCTCCCCGTTCCTGCCGATCAGGTCCACCAGACCGGATTGAAAAAAGTCGACGAAATCACCGCCGAAATGAAAGACATCGCCGAAAAATCCTTCCACACCGGCGACGTCCCGGCGCTCCTCAAAAAACTCAGCACCGAGAAACAATATCTATTCAAAGATCGCGCCGCTCTGATCGCCTATTCGCAAGCAGCACTCGCACGCGCCAAAGAAAAAGCTCCCGCCGTCTTCGGCCTCTGGCCCAAAGCCGACGTCATCATCCAACCCTATCCCGCGTTCCGAGAGAAAAACGGCCCCAACGAGTACAACTCGCCCGCCGAAGACGGCAGCCGCCCCGGCGTTTTCTTCATCAACGCCTATCAAGCCGAAAAACACAGCCGCGTCGAAGACGAATCCACCGCCTTCCACGAAACAATTCCCGGCCACCATCTCCAAGGCTCCATCGCGCTCGAAAACAAAAACATCCATCCGATCGGCCGCTATTTCTGGAACAGCGGTTACGGCGAAGGCTGGGCTCTCTACTCCGAACGCGTCTCCGACGAACTACATCTTTTCTCCGACGACGTCGAACGCCTCGGCATGCTGAGCGGCCAGCAACTCCGCGCCGTCCGCCTCGTCGTCGACTCCGGCATCCACACAAAAAACTGGACGCGTAAGCAAGCCATCGACTACATGCTCGCGCACACCGCTGAAAACGAGCACGACGCCACCGCCGAAATCGATCGCTACATCATTTATCCCGGTCAAGCCACCAGCTACATGCTCGGCGCCATCGAAATCCGCGCCGCCCGCGACGCCGCCCAACAATCCATGGGCTCTCGCTTCGACATCAAATCCTTCCACGACCGCGTCCTCGAAGACGGCGCCGTCCCCCTCACCTTCCTCAAACAAAAAATCGCAGCCTGGTCCCAATCCAAGTAGCCCGCGGATCTGTAGGGGCGGCACGGCACCGCCGTGCCCGCCTCGCTTCGCAGCGTGGACCGCATTTGGGGGCCGCACCCTCAGATTTGAGAGCGTGCGGTTTTTCCTCTCGCCACCACCCACCGACCCGTTCACCGTTTCCGTGTAGGGGCGCAGCCCGCTGCGCCCCGTGTCCGCACGATCGATCCGACTTGCCTCGATCCGCTTTTTCTTCGTCATCCCACACAATCCAAAATCTGCTGTAGCATTTCTAATCACGCACGGAGCCGCGCATGCCGAACTTCAACCGCCGCCACTTCCTAAAATCCAGCGCCGCCATAGCCGCCGCAGCCGCCCTCCGCCCAAAAGATCTCTTCGCCGACAACGGCGCCAGCAAACTCGCCTCCGACCCCCTCCGCCCCCAATTCCACCTCCTCCCCGCCAAGAATTGGATGAACGACCCCAACGGTCCCATCTTCTGGCGCGGCCAATACCACATGTTCTTCCAATACAATCCCAACTCCGCCGTCTGGGGCGACATGCACTGGAATCACGCCGTCAGCGACGACATGATTCACTGGCGCCACCTCCCGATCGCGCTCGCGCCCACTCCCGAAGGCGACGATGCCGACGGCTGCTTCACCGGCAGCGCCGTCGACGACAACGGCACCGCCACCATCATCTACACCGGGGTAAAATCCGTCGCCGCCGATCGCGCCACGCTCCGCGACGGCCACCACAATTTCCGCGAGACGCAGCTCCTCGCCACCAGCAAAGACCCAAATCTCCTCGCATGGGAAAAACTTCCCAAGCCCGTCATCGAGCCCCCGCAAGATCCCAATCTCACTGGCTTCCGGGACCCCTTCCTCTTCCGCCTCGATGACGCCGATCCCGTAGGGGCACGGCACGGCCGTGCCCTCTCCGGCTCCGCCTCCTGGTATTGCGGCGTCGCGTCCGGCCAATTTAAAAAAGGCGGCCGCGTCCTCCTCTACGAATCCAAAAATCTTCGCGACTGGAAATATCTCCACCCGCTCGCCGAAGGCCAATGGTCCGGCAACGAACACACCGATCCCGTCGGCTCCGGCGAAATGTGGGAGTGCCCCGATTTTTTCCCGCTCGATAAAAAATGGGTTCTGCTCTATTCCACGGCAGGCAGCGTCTTCTGGGAAGTCGGCGATCTCGATCCCAAAGAGCTCGTCTTTCACTCACAAACGCGCGGCATCCTCGATCACGGCGCCTACTACGCGCAAAAAACGCAGCTCGACGCCAAAGGCAATCGCATCCTCTGGGGCTGGATCACCGAAAAGCGCCCCGACTCCGAACTCCTCGCCGCAGGCTGGGCCGGCTGCATGTCCCTCCCGCGCATCCTCTCCATCAACCGCAACAACATTCTCGAAATGGAAATCGCGCCCGAAGTCCGCTCATTGCGCGAACGAATTTTCGAAATACCCTACAAACTCTCACTCGATGATCGCAAAGAACGCGTCCTGCAAATCAAATTCGAAAATGTTGCCGCCGAATTTTTCTGGATGAGCAGCGCAGAAAAATCAAATTTCGTCTTATCCGATCAAAACGGCCCCTGGCTCACCCTCTCAACGGAAGCCGATCTCATAAACTCAAAGCTCACAGTAAGCGGCAAAACCATCGAAATCCCGCCCACACGGCGCCCACTCCGCGACTTCTCCCTCTTCCTCGACGCCAGCGTCGCCGAACTCATCTGCGACAACCAACACGCCATCACCACCCGCATCTACCGCCAACCCGCCGGCCCCCTGAAAATCACCTCCGACCTCTCCGAAAAAAACCTCTACCAACTCTCCGCCTGGCAACTCAAACCCATCTCCCCCAACCGCCTCACCACCTGACGTCGCCCCAGCATCCACCGCATCTGGCGCTGGCAAGCTTTCATTTTTGGAATGCGCGCGGGGCGCGCCAACGACGACCGAGCGCCGGAATGATCGCACCACCAATATTCGCCAGCTTGGCGTCCGGGAACGGCACCCGTTCCGCGCTCGAACGAAGCGAGCGAAACAGAGCCTTCACGAAACGCCCGAACGCATTCAGTTGCTCCCGGAAACTGAAGTGCAGCAACCGCCCGTTGGCTCGCACAACCATCAAAGTAACGTCGTCCGACGAAAGATTGTCGGGAAAACGCTCAGCGATTTCCCCAAGTACCGTCTCAATCAGTTTCTCCGCAGGCACATCACCGAGCAGATTGACGATACGCAGCAAACCTTCCTCGCCCAGCATTTCGCCATCACAGTCGCACGACTCGATGAGCGCGTCCGTGTAACTGACGAGACAGTCGCCAGGTTCAAGTTCGATGTCCACATGCTCATAGTCCGCGAGCTCAAAGATGCCAAACGGAACGTTGAGTGGCCCCTTCTTTTCAGGATTGTCCTGGTGACCAAGTAAAGACCAGCGGCCTTCAGCGGCTCGATACAACAGCGGGCGAGGATGCCCGGCGTTACACAGAGAAAGCCGGCGGCTCGGCGCGAAGAAGGTCGTTACTACCGCAGTCGAAAAAGTGCCTTGTTGAGAGAGTGTGGTGAACTGCTCGTTGAGAACGCGTACGAATTCTTTCTGGTCCAGGCGATTCACGAAGCGGCGCATTAACAACCGCAGGTCGGCCGCCGTGGAAGCCACCGATTTCCCGTGCCCCGAAACATCAGCGAGCAGCAAGCGGCTGATCCGCCCGGACGCGCAGCTGGAAACGTAGTAGACGTCGCCGCCTCGCTGAGCCTGACCGAACGGTTTGCTGTAGATCCATGCATCCAGGCCCGCCAGCTCTACCCCACTGGACGCGATCTGGCTCCCTCCCCAGACCTCCATGCACTGCATGTGTTGTGTAGGCGAAGCTGTCATCTATCGTCGTCTCTCGCCGCTCTTGTCGGCCTCAACCCCGCACGTCTTTGACGTAGGATGCCAGGGCGGCCCAATCTTTATCCCGTCTGTCCGGAGAGCCGTACTATATACGAACTTTTGGGGGGCATCGGATTACCCCGTAGCATCGCGATCTTCAGAGTGCCGCCCAATTCCACCGCCGCGCGATCGCATCAAGAGCCCGATTTTCTTCCGCCTTACTTCTTACCCGCACCTTCCTTCCCCTCCAACTTCTCCATCACCCTCTTCTCCCATTCGTCCGGCGCAAATCCCTCCTGCAACCACTCCCACCTCCCATCCGCCCCCACGATCCAATTCTGCGGAACTCCCAACGCCGGCGTCAGTCCATTCACGTACCGCGACGCAAGCAACACAGGAAACGAATACTTCTTCTCCTTCATATACGGCTCAACATCGCCAATCGAATCGTCAACGCTCATCGAAATCACCGCGATGTCTTTCCGGTCCTTCACCTTGTCATACAGCGCCTGCAAATACGGATGCTCCCCTTGGCACGGGCCGCACCACGTCGCCCATATATTGATCAGCACCGTCTTGCCTTTCAGCTCGCTCAGACTCCAGGTTTTTCCGTTCAAATCCGTCAGCTTTGCATCCGGCAACTCCTTCGACACGCGTTCCCATCCACCTTCCGAAGCTTTCTTCGAACCTGCAGCCGCTACCAGCCAGGCATCTGCGCCGCTGTCCGTCCCTCCCAACTCCTTCCATAGGCGCTCGTATCCTTCTTTTGCATCGTCTTTCTTTCCACGCGCCTTGTAGCCCACGACTCGCGAATCCAGCGACGCCCGGTACATCAACAGCGCGTCGAGCTTCTTTCCACTTAGCTCTGCCCACTTACCTTTGATTTCCCACGCCTGCACCTGTAGATACTTGTTGTCAATGTTCTCCGCCAAAACTTTCTCGACGATGGGCCGCGCAATTTCCGGTTTCTCCAGCAAGCGCGCCGCATCCAGAGACAACTCCGCCTCGGCAAGAAGCACCGCTTCGTCATTCAGCTTGTAGATTTTTTTCAGTTCATCCGTCTCCCGGTCCGAAACGTCCCTTTCCCGTCGCCGCTCAAAATCGGCGCGGCCCTCCGCAATCAAATCCGGCACTTCCTCAACGCGAATGTTTCGATCTATATACGCCCGCGCAATACTGAACTGCATCGGAGGCGTCGAGTACCACCTCTCCTCGCCCTTCAACGAAGTTCGCAGCGCCTCGCCGGCCGTTACGATGTCCTCATTCGAAACTCCATCGAGCACTTCCAACGCTTCAAAACGATCCCGCAATGCTTCGCCTTTTTTCGGATTTTTCTGTAACTCGGCGTCCGCGTCTGATAGCAACGTTCGATAAAACGTCTGCTTCGTTTCTGCTGAGGCTTCCTGCTTCGGGTATGGATGCTGATCTTGAAATCGCTGCGACTCGGCGAATTCCGCTTCACCGCTGTCGGGGTATTCAGCAATGATCCGGTCTTCGATTTCGCGCTCCGACTTCTTGTCGCCCGCCATCTTGTACCCGGACTGCAACATCGATAAAACACCCAGATCGTTCGAACGGATCCCCCGCAGCGTCTGCAAATCGCCCTTCATCCGGCTGCGAATTTCGTCTTGTTTCGCCGGCGTCGCCATGAATTCCATGTTCCACACCGTCTCCCACGCAACCAGCAGCGTCGGATCCTTCTGTCCGCGAAGTCGCACACGCAATTCCTTTGCGTACTTCTCAGCCATTTCCGCCGTCCCCACCCGATCTGCGTACTCCCGAGCGGTCGAATTGATCGAAGCTGGGCAAGCCGCGAGGTACCCATCAAGCTGCTTTGACGCCTCAGCCTGATCCGCAAACTTCCCAAACTCGTAAATTTTCGTGAGGCGCAGTTGAGCTTGCGGCGCTATCGGCGCGCCGGCAGGAACTGCCTTAAACCGCGTGATCGCTTCCGGCGTATTTGTATCGACGAGGGTGGTCGCATAAAGAAACTCATATTCCCTGCTGGCCGGATGCTTCTCCATCAGCCCCTTGTACCGCTCGATGACCGCTTCCGTTTCAGCCTTGTTCTCACGAATCGTCGTGGAAATGTAATCGAGGTGAAGAAACACATCGTCCGGGTTTTTCGCCAGCAATCCGTCGATTGCCTTCAAATATTCGCGACGCTCCTCCACCGTATACGTCGGCCGCGAACTCATCTCGTGCAGCGCGTGCCGCGTCGCCGCACTCGCCTCACACACAGGTGCCTTGCTCGTGTCCGGTACCGCCGCCGCATCCGCTGCGGCCGCCCGAGCGCACGAAGTCCCCGCCAACGTCATCGCAATCACAACCCACAAGAATGTCGTCCGCATAGGCCTCCTGCAGCACCGCCCAGAGTGCCCGACACCAACTCGCCGCTCTAGCAGAGATCCGCCGCAACCCGTCGCAACCGAACCTATACTACGCCGTCTGTGTTGCTCCTATCACTACTTCACTCCACCGCTACCCCATCTTCCGCCTCAGATTCCCAAACCCTGCTCCGGGATGCCAACCGCCACCCTGTAGCCGCGATCGCTTCTCAGATCGCGGGCCTTTCCCTAGCGTCACCCCCGTCCATCGCCCCTGCGCCGCACCCTCCCGGTTCCAGGAAGGTGCGGCTTTTCCGCTCGCCCACCACCTATCAACCCGGTCGCCATCCACGTTCCCCAGCCGCAGCCACCCCTTCACCCTCGCTCCACTCCCCCGTTCAACGTACGGGCGCAGCACCGCTGCGCCCCATGTCCGCACAATCGCCCCGACTCGCCCTAATCCGGTTTCTCTCCATCGGTTTACCGGTCCGCCGCTCCTCACCATCCCCATTTCGAACGCCCAACCCATTCGAACAGTACCACTCATAAACTCCTATTGACTTAATAAACATTCCATGCTATGCTCTCCAATGAACGCGCGTCACACTTCGAACCACGCCCTCCCGCAACCCCTTTATCCCCAATCACTTCCCCATTCCCAAAATCGGACACAAAACAACCCACGCAATATCAACAACTTCCACACTCTTGCAAAAACAATGGGGGGTATGGGGGTATCCGTCCCAAATCGGGAATCGGGAAATCTACTTCGAGGGACTGGGCGTCGCCGCTGGATCCTTCGCGCCCAACAAATCCACCAAAACCTGGTTCAACTTCGCTCTCATCTGCCCACGGTCATGCGCATTCGTAATGTAACGCACCGCAATCTCGGTCCCGCCGATCGCCGGCCTCACGTTGATCGCCGGCTCCGCCGACAAACTGCTCATATCAGCCGACTTGGCCTGGCCTTTCCACTCGCGCTCCGCCTTCTGCCCGCTTTCGGCCGTCGCCTCGACCACCTTCTTCTTCACCGCGTCGACGATCGGATACGGATCGTGTCCCGCCGGCAGCACCACCGTCAGTTCATCCCAAAGCCATTGGCCCGACGTCGAGAAATTGAAGTAGTGCCCTTCGATCGCGTAGCTGTTCGTGAACGTCACGCGGCGGCCCGTCGGATGCCCCGAGTCGGTCCAGTTTCCCGTCTCCAGCAGCACCGTGTGAAACATTCCCAGCTCCACGACTTCGCCGGTCACGCCGTTGATCTCGACCCAGTCGCCCAATCGGATTCCATTCCTGCCCATCAGCACAAACCAGCCAAAGAATCCGACGATGAAATCCTTCAACGCGACGGTCAGGCCCGCGCCCGCGAGCCCGAGAAACGTTGCAAGATTCGGCGGCGGTCCAAGAATCACGAACAGAATGAAAATCACGCCGACCGCTTGCAGCACTACGCGCGTTACGGTGCGCAGCGTTTCGATCTGGCGCCGGTCGAGTTTCGTCTTCGCCAGCAAACTCGCGATCCACTGATCGAAAAACAGTCCGAGCAGCAGAATCAGCAGAATGATCGCAACGGCGCGCAGCGAACGATTCACTACGCTTCGCTGCTCCGTCTGAACCAGATCGATCCACTTGTTGTAAAGTGCGTCGAGTTCCTTTTCATCGTCGATGCGCTTGTCCAAGCCGGCGAGTTTTTTCTGTCTCGCTGCGCGATCTTTCGTCGCGTTGATGACGGAGTCAGCGTCGTTGTCGCTCCACGCGAGCCGCGCCGCCGGGGTCAACGCCGATCCATCTGCACTCGCACCGGCCTTCGATTTGTCGGCGTCCAGCTCTTTTTCGAGCGTGTCGTGCCGCGCGGAAAGCGTTCCGATCGTGTTTGCCGTCGCCGCTTTCGCTCGCCACAACAACATTTGCTTCTTGTGCAGGGTCCACCACTGCAGCGACCGGAAAACGAGTCCAATGCGCTCCGCGGGCACCGACCCGGTAGCAAGCGCCGTTTCGGTCGCCTTGGTCGAAGCCTCATGCTCTTTGACGATCGCCTGGATGCGGTCCTGCGGATCGCCGCCCGCGCGAATCAGATCCTGCTTCGCGTCATCGACTTCGTCTTGATCCAGTTCGACTTGCGCGTTCGCGATGTCGAGCTGATCTTCGAGCGAATCTTTCTGGTCGCCGGTGGCCTTTGCAATCGCCGCGTTGAGTTGCGTGATCTGCGCCTGTGTGGCAGTGAGCCCGTGCTCCGCTTTCTGCATCCGCGCCTGGATTTCTTTCGCTTCGGCGCTCAGCGCCGGCGGATGCAGCGCCGCATCGCGCAGCGCCGCGGTGAACGCGATGTCCACTTCGTGATCCGTCAGCCGGATCGCTTCTTCCGCCAGTTGCCGCTCGCCCGGAAGCGTCACCAGCGGTGCAAGTCGCTGCGCGATTTTCAGCGGCGTCTGATCGACGACTTGCGGCTGGGCAGTCGATGTCTTGGCGCCGCCTTCCGCCGCGGCCGAATTCGTAGGCACCGCGGGCACAACCGTCCGTGTGCGGAAAATTCCGTACGCCACTGCGATCAACAGCAGCGCCAACACCACTCCCGCAATTTTCTGAAAGGTTTTCATGGCCTGAGACGTGAGGTCATTCTATTATGCATGGCCATCAAAGACATCCCGGATGTTCCTGCCGGTTTGAGGACCTGATGGTTACGACCAAAGGCCTGACGACGATGCGAGTCCGCGAACGACGCAAAGTTCGTGTGCCTCAAGCCGTCTTTCTACTTCTCGTTTTTCTCGGATTTTTGCAGGCGCGGAATTTCTCCGCCGCCATGCCCGGCGTCGTGGCCACACATTTTGGTGCCTCCGGTTCCGCCAACGGCTGGCAAACCAAAGGACAATTCTTCATCGTCGAAATCGTCATGCTCGCCGTCTGCCTCCTGATCGGTTTCGGAATCCCCTTCATCATCAGCAAAGCCCCGCCATCCTTGATCAATCTCCCCAACAAGGATTTCTGGCTCGCCCCCGTTCGCCGCGATCACACCATCGCCGTCCTCCGCATGCAAATGGCCTGGTTCGCCTGCGCCCTTCTCACATTCCTCATCGTCGTCAATCAGCTCGTCTTCAACGCCAACCAATCCGTCCCCCGCCACCTCAACGGCTCCCAATTCACCATGGCGCTCGTCGCCTTCCTCGGCTTCACCGCCATCTGGACCCTCCGCCTCATCTCGAAATTTTCCAACGTCCCCTCGTGAAATTTCATGACCGACGAAATAACCGTTCTCTATCGCCCCGTAGGGCCAAAAGAGCTTCAACTAATCGAAGCATCTGGCTATCGCGAATTTCCGCCGCGCTTGCCGGAACAGCCGATTTTCTATCCAGTTCTGAATGAAGAGTACGCGACTGCGATTGCACGAGATTGGAACGCGGGAAATCCATCGATCGGATCCGGCTTTGTGACAAAATTCGCCGTCAAGAATTCTTACCTATCCAAATTCGCAGTACAGAAAGTAGGAAGCGAGATTCACCAGGAGTACTGGATTCCAGCGGAAGAATTGGCCGAATTCAATGCCAACATCGTCGGCAAGATTGAGGTGATTCGAGAGTTCCATTCAAAATAAAAAACGCCGCGGATTTTGGCCGCGGCGTTTCGTGTTTCGATTTTGGAGTTTCGGTTTTTTCTAGAGGTAATCGCGAGACGGGCCTTCGAGGAAGGCACGCAGCTTGCGCGAACGCGACGGATGGCGCAGCTTGCGCAGCGCTTTCGCTTCGATCTGGCGGATGCGTTCGCGAGTAACCGCGAACGATTGGCCGACTTCTTCGAGCGTGTGCTCGCTGCCGTCATCGAGACCAAAGCGCATCTTGATGACTTTTTCTTCGCGCGGCGTCAGCGTCTTCAACACCGAAGACGTCTGTTCCTTCAGGTTGAGGTTGATGACCGCGTCGGACGGCGAAACGACGGCCTTGTCTTCGATGAAGTCGCCGAGATGCGAATCTTCCTCTTCGCCGATCGGAGTTTCGAGTGAAATCGGCTCCTGCGCGATCTTGAGGATTTTGCGCACCTTGGACACCGGAATGTCCATGCGCTTGGCGATTTCTTCGCTGGTCGGCTCGCGCCCCAATTCCTGCACGAGCTGG
>Ga0209006_10001264_pt1 | contig 22904 bp, 22 predicted proteins | sample JacPin_JW_Ref_O2_FD_188567 | JGI IMG/M metagenome (GOLD analysis project Ga0209006, IMG submission 188567) | Forest soil microbial communities from Algoma, Ontario, Canada - Jack Pine, Ontario site 1_JW_Ref_O2 (SPAdes) (version 2) | ecosystem: Environmental > Terrestrial > Soil > Boreal... | reverse complement strand
GTGCTTCATCCCAAGGGGCGCAAAGACCGCTTCCTGCATGTAGTCATTCAGCGGCTTGCGCGTAATTTTCTCGACCGCCTTCTGCAACAAAACCATGCCCGCGCCCGAGTAGCTGAACTTCTCTCCGGGCGTGAAATGAATTTCCAGCGGCTTACCGTCCGCCGGCCAATTCGGAAACCCCGTGCGATGGCTCAGTACAATCCGCGGCGTGATCTTGTCGAAGCGCGGATCGTTGACCAGGAATTCCTTCGCCAGATATGGCGCGATCGGCTCATCCAACTTCAATTTCCCTGCATCCACCAGCTTCAGCACGCCATAGGCAAACACGCACTTGCTCAGCGACCCGACGTTGAACATCGTGTCGCCATTCACCGCCGCTTTGGTGGTCTCACTGCGGACGCCGTAGCTCGCCGTCCACACCGTCTTGCCTTTTCGGATCACGGCCACCGAAAGCCCCGGCACTCCCGCCTTCTCCATCAGCGCCGGAATATCTTTTCCAAGGCGCGCCTCGGCTGCGGCATCCATCTTGATCGGCGCGACCTTGATCGGCGCGACACTCTGCGCCCCGCAGACCACCGTGCCCAACAAAAATGAAACTGCGCAGAGTTGAACCACTCCCCGTGCTCTCAGCATGATCCTCCCAAGACAAAGACAAACGTTTCCCACACCTTAGACTGATGTGAGTCGGGTTGGTAAGCCAGATCGGAGCGTGGGATTCCCGCTATCTTGATTTGACGCGTGGAAGGCGCGCCGCAGGACAGCCGGAGGGCGGCTGTCCTTGCAGGTTCATCCCAATTTTTTAGCGGACGAATTTCTTTTCCATGCCGACGGGGCGGGCGCTGCGGACGGGGCGTTTGACCCCGTCGCGGAGCTGGCGGACATCGATTTTGAGTTCGGTGATGGTGCGGCTGAGCGTGTTGCGGTGCATGCCCAGTTCGCGCGCGGCGCGGCACTGGTTGCCCTTGTTTTCCTGGAGTACGGTCAGGATGAAGCGTTTCTTGAACTCACGCACACCCTCGTCATAGAGGATGTTGCTTTTGTACATCTGCAGGACGAGCGCTTCCAGTTGATCTCTCACGTTGCGTCTCTCTCGAAATGAATTTTTTCACTACGCCCCGACCTATTTCGCCGGCGACGCTGCTGCAGGCTTCGGCTGAGTCTGATGGAGCAACGCGAGACCCTGATCAAAGCGCATGCGCAGTTCGGCAGGAGCCATCCACTTGGCTGCATTTCCCGCGACCAGGAAATACGGCGCCAGCTGCGAGTTCTGCAACAGCTTTGAGGTCGGCTCGAAAGCTGTCATGCCCATCAGGATCACGGCCACCATCAGTGCGCCCTTCAGCAGGCCCAATAGCGCGCCCAGGAAACGGTCGAGGCCGCTGAGACCGGACTTCCTCATTACCCAGCGCGCGATTCTGGCGGCGATGCCGAACAGAATCACGATGGCAAAGAAAATAATGAGGAAAGCGAGAATCTCAGCCAACCACGGATTCTTCAAATACTGTTCCAGCCACTCGGCGAAGCCGTGATAGCGCCACGCCGCCACGATATAGCCCACGACCAGCCCGGCCATGGTGAGGGCTTCAGAAAAAAAGCCCTGTATGGCCGCGGTGATCACATTCAGAAGCAGTACTGCACAAATCAGCCAGTCAGCGAGCGTCATGCACCACACCCACGGACTCTGGACATCTTTTCAGACACCGCTATCAACATCTTTCGGCAGATCTCCCTACACATCCAGCTTGTGCCCCGTGAGCTGGAGGTAGGCCTCGAGATATTTTTCGCTGGTTCGCCGCGCAACCTCTACCGGAAGCGCGGGCGCTGGGGGTTGTTTATTCCAGCGAATTTGCTCGAGGTAATCCCGAACATATTGCTTGTCGTACGACTCCTGCGCCTGACCGGACGCGTACTTGTCGGCGGGCCAGAAGCGGGATGAATCCGGAGTGAGGACTTCGTCGGCCAGGGTGATGCCCTTGGACGTGCGTCCGAATTCGAACTTGGTATCGGCGATGATGATGCCGCGCTGGCGCGCGTAAGCTGCGGCCTTCTTATAAACGCGCAGCGTGAGATCGCGCAACGTGCTGGCGGTTTCGATGCCGACGATTTTGCACATCTCGTCGAAAGAAATGTTTTCGTCGTGGCCGGTTACGGCTTTGGTGGCCGGAGTGAAAATCGGCTCGGGAAGTTGGTCGGACTCGCGCAGGCCGGTGGGCAGCTCGATGCCGCAGACTTTGCCGGAGGCTTTGTATTCCTTCCACGCCGAGCCGGAGATGTAGCCGCGAACGACGCACTCGACGGGGAACATTTCGGCGCGCTCGACGAGCATGGATCGTCCGCGGAGCTGGTCGGCGTATTTGCGGACGGCGGCGGGATACTGATCGACGTTGGCGGTGATGAGGTGGTTGGGAACAACGTCGGCGAGAAAATTGAACCAGAAAAGAGAAATCTGGGTAAGGACGGATCCCTTGTGAGGGATGCCGGTCGCGAGAATGTAGTCGAAGGCGGAGATGCGGTCGGTGGCGACAAACAGCAACTGCTTTTCGTCGACGGTGTAGACGTCGCGCACTTTTCCGCTGGCGTGAAGGTGGAGATCGGAGAATGCAGTTTGTAAGAGGACGGAATCCAAAAGTTCAGGGCTCATGTTGGAAATTTTACAGGTAAGGAGCGATGGGTATTCTAGCTGCTCAGAAATAATTGTCAACGATTCTGAGCGCGGAGAAATGTCCGCGAGTCAGGCGCACGTGATTGAAAAATATTGACAGTAGAGGATCGAGCGGGAAGCTGTGTGGGGCGCGGGTTTTGAGCGGGGGCGATTGTGGAAAAGCTGAGGACGGTGGTGGATAACGGGGAGGGATTGGGTTTTGCGGTTACGTTAACGGGTGGGTCGAAGCCACTTCTTAAATAATAGTTTCACATCTTCGTCGTCGGCGAAGTCTCCGCGGTCTGCTTCTGCGATGGCCTTAATCGTCTCTTCGGTTTGCCATTGAACTAAGGGCAATTCGGTTGGAGGGGAGATCCCTCGCCCCGCTGGTAAAGACGCGGGTCTTCGGGATGACGCCACGTATTTTGCCTTAGAAGCCATTGCGTTCCACTCTGCTATTGCACGCCGAAGCGGACAGACACCAGCTTCGAGACTCCGGGCTCCTGCATGGTTACGCCGTAGAGGACCGGGGCGATGCTCATCGTCTTTTTGCTGTGGGTGATCAGGACGAATTGTGTTTGCACGCTCATTTCTTTGACGAGATCGGTGAAGCGGCCGACGTTGGCTTCGTCGAGCGGGGCGTCGACTTCGTCGAGGATGCAGAACGGGCTCGGCGCGTACTGGAAGATGCCGACGAGCAGAGCGAGCGCGGTGAGCGCTTTTTCGCCGCCGGAGAGCAGCAGGACACTTTGCAGGCGCTTGCCGGGAGGCGAAGCGACGACGTCGATGCCGCTTTCGGCGCTGTTTTCTTCGTCGGTGAGCTTCATGAATCCCTGGCCGCCACCGAAGAGTTTCTTGAATGTGGCCTGGAAGTTTTCGTTGATCTTGTGGAAGGCTTCTTCGAATTTCTGCCGCGAGATCTGATCGATTTCCTTGATGGTGGCCGTGGTGTTTTCGATGGACGAGATGAGGTCCTGGCGCTGCGTGTCGAGGAAGGTGTGCCGCTCGACCGATTCTTTGTACTCATCGAGGGCCATCATGTTGACCGGACCCATGCCGTCGAGCTTGGTGCGCATGTCGCGGTAGAGCTGATCTTCATTCGTAAGCTCATCACCCGAAACGGGCACGAGAGTGGTATCGGCACGAAGAACGGTGTGTTCGATGCCGAGTTCGTTGAGGCAAGTTTCGGACATGTACTGCGCGTCGGATTGCAGCTTGGCCGCGGCCGCAGAGAGATCGCCGCGGCGGTCGCGAGCCTGATCGAGCAGCGTGCGGCTTTCGCGCAGGGCTTCGTCGATTTCGGCGAGGCGGGCGCGAAGTTGTTCGGTTTCGAACTGAAGCAGTCCTTCGCGCGCCTGAGCGGCGTTGCGTTCGGCTTCGAGGTCGGCGGCGTGCTGCGTGAGTTGTTCGTTCTCGCTTTCGCGCTGCAATTTTTCCGCGACTGCGCCTTCAATCTGGGTGGCCAGCGCCTGCACGCGCCCACCCATTTCGGTGAAGAGTGCGTCGATGCGCTGTAGCACGCCCGCGGCGGAGCGATGCCGCTCTTCGAGCGTGGCCACGCGGGCGGCGTGTTGGGACGTAGTTTGGGCCGATTCTTCACGCCGCTGGCGAAGCGCGGTGAGCGATTCCTGGGCGGATGCGATCTGCTGTTCGATCTGTATGCGGCGTTCGTCGAGTCCGGTGATCTCGGATTGACGCGCCGAGATGATTTCCTGCTGCGCGGTGCGTTCAGTGGCGAGGCGGGCGAGTTCGAGCTGGCAGATGCGCAGGCGTTCGCCGATGCGGGTCAACTCCGAATCGAGTTGCTGCAGCATGTGGCGCGAGGTCATGGCCTGATTCTCGGCTTCGCGCTTTTCGCCTTCGAGGCGGTCAAGCAGGGAAGCGAGCTCTTTAATTTCTCGGCCGAGGGTGAGCACGCGCATCTCTTCGCTATTCAAGCCGCGCTCGAGATCTTCGAGTTGGCGCATGACTTCGCGCAGCTCGCGCTTCATGGAAAGAGGGCCTTCGGAACGTTGCTTGCCGCCGGTGACGGTGACGTTGTGGAAGCATTCGCCGGCCTGCGAGAGGAAAAATGCGTCCGGATTTTCAAGCGCGAGGCCGCGGGCGATGCCGGACTCGGGAACGATGTAGCCGTCACGCAGCTTGGGCAGAATCACTTCCAGCGATTTGCCGAAGCCATCGAGCACGCGAATGGTGTTTTTGAGAGGAAGAATCTGCGCGGCGGGCGGAGCGCAGTGCGCGGCTTCGTCGAGCACGAAAGAAAATTTGGCCTGGGCATCTTCGGGATGCACGAGGAACGTGGCGCGGCCATCGACGTCGGTGCGCAACATGCGCAGGCCTTCGTCGGCGGCGTCCCAGGATTTGACGACGATGTAGTTGAGTTCGTCGCGGAGAAAATCTTCGACCACACGCTCGTACTTCGGCTCGACTTCAAGAAAGTCGGCGAGCACACCGACGGGCGCGAGACCGCTCTGCATCACGCCAGACTGGAAGAGACGGCGCACGGATTCGGTGGAGTATCCGTGCTCGGCGATGACGGCTTCGAGCGAGCCTTTCTTGCCGAGCGCGGTGGCGTATTCGGCGCGGAGAACGTCGAGATTGATCTTGGACTGAGACTCTTCCTGCTTTTTGGACTCGATGAGGCGGCGAAGCTGGCCGATTTCTTCCGTGACTCCGGTGACGCGCTGGGAGACGTTTTCGAACTCGAGGGCTTGCTGGCCCCGCTGGCCGCCGAATGCCTCGATTTGAAGATTGGCGTTGGAGATTTCGGCCTGGAGACGTTGCGACTCGCGATCGGCTCCGGCGAGACGTTCTTCAGCTTGCGCGAGTTGGTTGCGTACGCGTGAGGCGGCGGAAACGGCGTCGAAGATGAGGACGCGAGATTCTTCCTGCTGGTGTTCGATTTCGGCGAGGCGAGCGGCGGCTGTGGCCGCGTCCTGCTGGCAGAGTGCGAGATCACTTTGCGCGGCGGCCAGGTCGGCGGCGGCGGATTCGAGAATCTGACGATTGGATTCCTGCTCGGATTCGAGCGCGGTCAGGCGATGACGCGCCTGGGCGAGTTCGGCCTCGGCTGATGCGGCGCGGACGACCAATTCGGCGCAGCGCTCTTCGTTATGGCGGCGGCGGGCCTGGGCGCGATCGATTTCGAGTGCTATCTGGCTGATGCGGTCGCGGTTTTCGCGCAGCTCCGCTTCGATCGTGTAGCCGCGCTGGGTGCGCTCATTGTGTTCGCCTTCCAACTGCTGGACGGCTTCACTGCGCTGCTGCATCTCTTCCACGAGCGCGTTAAGTTGTGCCTCGATTTCGGCGCTTTCCTGCTCGATGGCCGCGAATTTACTGGCGAGCACAATGCGCAGCTTGGCGCGCATCTCCTCGCGCAGTTTGGCGTAGCGCTCGGCTTTCGACGCCTGCCGCTTCAACGAATTCATCTGGCGCGTAACTTCTTCGAAGATGTCGTTGACGCGGGCGAGGTTGAGCTTGGCGTCTTCGAGGCGAGCTTCGGCGAGGCGCTTCTTTGTCTTGAATTTTGTGATGCCGGCAGCCTCTTCGAGAATGGCGCGGCGGTCGGTGGGGCGGCTGCTGAGAATCTGGCCGATGCGTCCCTGCTCGATGAGCGCGTAGGACTCGGGGCCGAGGCCGGTGCCCATGAAGAGTTCCTGAATATCGCGCAGGCGGCAGAGTTTGCCGTTGAGGAGATATTCGCTGTCGCCGGAGCGGAAGAGGCGGCGGGTGACGACGATTTCTCCGGAACGGAACTGCTGCTGATTAAATTTGCGGCGGCGAATCTTCAAGATTACGTGCGGTGCGGCGGTGCCAACGGATGCGGAGTTGGCTGGCGCGATCACGTTGTGCGCGGGCAGGGCGAAGATCGGTTCGTCTTCGGGGAAGGCAACGGCGTTCGTATTTACTTTCGAGCGTGAGACTTCGACTTCTTCGGTGCGGCCGGGCTGCGCGTCTTCGACGGCCTGTTCGGTGGCTTCGGCGGCGCGGGCGCGAATCGAGGCTTCGTCCCAGTTATCGGCGACGTGCGCGGCTTCCTGCGGCATCTCTTCCTGAATATCGATTTCGGTGGGTGCGGCGGCATCGCCGCCACCGTAAATTTCGGGATCGATCAAAGTCAGGGACACTTCGGCCATGCCGGTGGGCTTGCGGTCGCGAGTTCCGGCGAAGATGACGTCTTCCATCCGCGCACCGCGCAAGGTCTTGGCCGATTGCTCGCCGAGCACCCAGGAAATGGCGTCGGAGATGTTCGACTTCCCGCAGCCGTTCGGGCCGATGATGGCGGCGACACCATCCCCGTGAAACTTGAGTTCGGTGCGGTCGCAGAACGACTTGAATCCCAGAATCTGCAGCTTTTTCAGTTTGAGCAACGTCGACTCCTCAGAAACATCGGCCTGTTTCGGTTCAGATGCGTGTTTACCAAGCAGATTCCCGGGCATGGGAACGAGCTGCATGAGAAACGCGGATCACACATTTCTTACCCTGGGCTGGGAGGGCGGGCACAGAATGAAGCTACTGTAACGGCGAAATCCTGCCTGGGTCAAGAGATATAACACTATATCTTGTATGCCTTTGCCGGGCACCGCGCCAGATTGCACAGACAATGCGACATCTGCGCATTCTGGGGCTGGAAAGGGAAGGGAGGCGGGAGAACAGCGAGAGCTCTTTTAGTGTAGCGCGGGTGGGGCGAGGGCGGAAGAGTTTTGTGCTGCAGGGAGTGTTGAGAAGGAAGCGAGGCAGACGCGCGATTATGGGGTCGCAAAACAACGCGGCACAAAGAGTGTGCCGCTCAGGGTGACAATCGTGCTTTATCACTGTGTGGGCTAAGATACATTGGAAAATTCATGAAAACTGCTTCCAAGACGACCGGCCTGCGCTACTGGATGTTTCAGGTGCTGGTGGAGTGCGGACACGTGGCGGCGGACTTCAGCGCCGATCCGGTGCATGACCTGCGGGTGTCGCTGCGGCGCTGCCGTTCGATGGCCGACGGGGTGATGGCGATCGATCCCGACCCGGACTGGAAGGCGATGAAAAAGGCTGGGAGGAAACTGTTTCAGCGATTGGGCGCGCTGCGCGATGTGCAGATCATGATGGAGTGGATCGAGAAGCTGCACCCGAAGGTTGTGCCGGAGCTTCTGGCGGAGGCGCCTACGACGGGCGATGCAGGTGGGGATGAATCTGGCGCCGCGGCTGTGCAGAGCAGCGGGATCGCCGCCGGCCACAATTTCGGACTCGACCGGGCGGCGCAGGGGCTGCTTCAGATTCTGCGAGAGCGCGAGAGCAACGAGAAGAAAGAAGCCCGCACGGCTTTGGGGGAATTTGATCAGAAAGAATGGCGGCGATGGGCGAAGACCTTGCCGCAGCGGGCGACGCACATTCGTCCGGGAAGCGCGGTGTACAAACATCTTGCGTTGGAGCGTTGGACGGCTGCGCGTGAGTTGCATGTGCGGGCGCTGCGAAACCGGTCGCAGGTTGCGTTTCATACGCTGCGCATCGGCATTAAGCGCTTTCGCTATATCGTCGAAAATTTTCTTCCGGTGGAGCACAAGGCGTGGAGCGGCGATCTGAAGCACATGCAGGATTTGCTGGGAGAAGTCCACGATCTGGATGTGCTGTGGGCGACGGCGCTCGGCTGCCGTGTTTTTCCCGACGAAAACTCGCGGCAGCGATGGCATGTGCGGATTCTGAAAGAGCGGACCAAGCGGATTGACGAGTATCGGGAGAGGACGGTCGGTCCGAACTCGTTGTGGAATGTGTGGCGCGCGGGATTGCCGCAGGGAAAACAGATTGGGCAGATTGCCACGCAGCGGATGAAGTTGTGGGCGCGGGCGCTCGATCCGGACTTCGCGCATTCGGAGCGTGTGGCGCGACTGGCGTTGGAGCTTTATGACGGTCTGGAGAAGACTGGGTTGTTTGGTTCGGCGGCGGGCGCGAACGGGGACAGCGGTGACTCGCGGGCCAGCTTGTATGCGGCTGCACTGCTGCACGATGTCGGCAAGTCCAAGGGCGACAAGGGACATCACAAGGAATCGCTGGATCTGATTCAGAAGCACGGGACGCCGCTGGGCTGGAATGAAAAAGATATGCAGCGTGCCGCGGTGATCGCGCGCTTTCATGCGGGTGCGTTGCCGACGCGCAGCCACAAGCGTTTGCGCGATTTGCTGCCGGATGAGCAGAAGATCGTCATTCGGCTGGCGGCGATTCTGCGGCTGGCCAATGCTCTGGATTCGGCGCATGATGGGCACGTACGGCGGGTGATGATTGAAGATCCGGAGGGTGCCTCGAAGAGCGGCGGGCGCGCGAATGGGCTTCCGCGCAAAGCAGCGGCGCTGGGAAAAAATGAGGCGTTGGTCATCGTGGCGGAGGGTTATACGGAGGGAAGTCCGACGGCGCAGCGCGTTGCCGCGGAACGATATTTGCTGGAGACGGTGTTGCGGCGGCCGGTAGTGGTCAGGGCGATGCGATAGTAATGTCTTTAATCGGTCATTTCCGACGATGGCGTTTGCGAAACATGCGGACGTCGTAGCTGAGCGGTTCGAGCTCTCGAACTTTGAGTTTTTTGTAGTCCGCGTGCATGGGGTTGATCAAGCAATTATTTTCGCTGGGCGCCAGGACCGAAGGAACGAAAAGCAGGCAGCGTTCTCCGCGCTGTGCGAATTCATCGCCGAAGCGGGCGAGCGACGGCGGGGCGGCGGGTTCGCGCCAGTTGGCCGGCAGATCGGCGAGTTTGATCGTTTCGCGCGGCAGGTCGTCGGGAGATTCGCCGATGGCGAGAACAAGATCGTCGGGCGGATCGTCCTGATCCAGGTGAACGAAATATTCGAGCATGGCCAGCGATTGGTGCTCGGAGGCATAGCTGAGGCGCGTGCCCGCGCTTGACCAGCGCCCTCCGTAAAGATAGGAACCTTCGCCGTCAAAGGAAGCGCGAGCGTAGGCGCGGCGCAGGACGCGGTACAGCCGCGTCAACTCACCTCTCAACTGACTCCGCCGTAGGCGATCCGGCCAAGAATATTTTCGACCTGGCGCGCGCCCGGTTCGGTGTCGAGGGCGGCGATGGGCGCGACACCTCCGAGGGCGCGATTGGGATGCTTGAGCCAGCGGCGGGCGCGATCGGTGTCGCCGAGGAAGTCGTTGGCGATGGCGACGATGCGTGCCAGGCGATAGAGCCGATCGGATTCGAAGCGCGCCAGCTTGCCATTGCGCCGGCGGCGCTGCAGGCTGCGCGGGGAGAGATCGAGGGCGGCGGCGAGCTCTTTCAAGGTCAATCCGGAGGCGCGCATGAGTTCTTCGACAACAGCGGGAGGGAATCCGTCGCGGATGGCCTCGCGCATTTCGTGATCGCTGGTGAGGGCGCGGCCGAGGGTCTGCTTGCCGCCAAGTTCGGCGACGACTGCCTGAAGTTCGTTTACCATATTGTCGCCTATTATAGCGACAAATGGCGCGACGGTCCACCGAGTCATGAAACCTTGCAGTTACTTCCAAGCCGCGGGACTTCCAACTACAACTGATGGTCATGACTCACGGGCAACTAGTGGAAAGAGCGGTGCGGTGGTTGCGGTGGTACCGCTGCGGGGTGGTGCTGTCGGAGCAGGCTTGCGTTAGCGGGGAAATGCCCGACGCGATTGGGTGGAAGCAGAAGTGCCATTCGGTGCTGGTGGAGTGCAAGGTTACGCGGGGAGATTTTCTGGCGGATCGGGCGAAGCCGTTTCGGCTGACGCCGGAAAAGGGCGTGGGGTGCGAGAGATTTTATCTGGTTCCGGCGGACTTGGTTGCGAAGGAAGAATTGCCCGCGGGTTGGGGATTGCTGGAGTTGCGGCGCGGGCGCGTTGAAATGTTGCAGGCAGCGGCGAAAGATCTGCGTACCGCGACGGGATTTCGCTACGAGATGAATCTGCTGCTGGCCAGCCTTCGGCGCGTGGAGGTCAGGATTGAGCCGCAGAGCATTACAGATTTTCTGAAGTGGAAGAACCGGATGGCTGAGTACAATCGGGGAGCTCTGCCCGAGGGATTAGCCGCGGCGGAAGAAGAGATGAATGTTTTCCTCGAACCTGAAGTCTCCTGCTGACTAAAAGTCCTCAAATCTCAAAACTACATATCGCGGCGGCCTTCCATCGCTTTCAACATCGTGATTTCGTCGGTGTATTCGATGTCGCTGCCAACCGGAATGCCCATGGCGATCCGCGTGACCTTCACGCCGACGCGCTTGAGTTGCTGCGACAAATACACCGCGGTCGCTTCGCCTTCGATGGTGGGGTTGGTGGCGAGGATGACTTCGTCGACGTTGCCGGAGTCGACGCGCGACAGGAGATTCGAGATGCGGAGCTGCTCGGGGCCGATGCCGTGAAGGGGCGAAATGGCTCCGTGGAGGACGTGAAAGACTCCGTTGAAGTGCTTGGTTTTGTCGATGGCTGCGATGTTGGTGGGCTCTTCGACGACGCAAACCAGGCGCTGGTTGCGGGTTGCGCTGGTGCAGTAAATGCAGGGGTCGACGTCGGTGATGTTGTTGCAAACGGAGCAGAGACGCAGATTCGCTTTAACGTCGCGGACGGCGGCGGCGAGAGCTTCGGCATCGTCGTCACTGGAGCGGAGGATGTGGAAGGCGAGACGTTGCGCGCTTTTTGCGCCTACGCCGGGGAGCTTTTTGAGCTCATCGATGAGGCGCGACATGGGTTCGGCAAATTTAGACATGGGGATGAGGGGATTGAGTGATTGGATAATTTTGTAAGTGAGTAATTTAAAAGCTTGCTGGGATATTGTAACCGCCGGACGATTCCGCACGACCCGAATTACTCAATTTCAAATTCTCCAATTCCTCAATTGTTTTGCAGCGTGTATTCGAAGTCGTAGGAGTGTTTGCCGTCTGTGGCGATGATGATGTTCATTTTTCCGCTGATGCCGGCGAGTTGTCCGGTGCCGGAGTCGGGGACGACGTTGATGGTGAGATCGGGCGCGCCGCCGCGCATGATCCCGGTGTGGTGCAGGGCGAAGGTGCCGGTTTTGCCTTGCAGCGTGCCGGTGAAGGTTTCCATGGCGATGTAGGCGCCGGATTTGTTGGCGCTGATGCCGGTGGTCAGCATCTGGCCCTTGGCAGTGCCGTCGAGGTCACCGTGGTAGTGCTTGTCGAGCAGCATGCGGGTGATGCCGTCGCCGAGTTTGTCATCCTGTGGAGTCATTTTTACGTCGAAGGGGCCGGTGGCGTGCATGGTTGCGCCTTTCGCAGAAGTGTCTGCTGATTGGATTGGTGAGGAAGTTGGGATGATGGTTAGGAAAAGAGTCAGGATGCTTGCGAGCATTAAATTTGTCATCTCAACCTTGGCGGCTAAAGCCGCAGTCAAATCCGAAAGCAGAATGATGAAAGATCGGGCGTTTACATTCCCGGAATGCCGAGGCCGCCGAGCATGCCGCCAACGGTGGATTGCATTTGCGCGTCGATTTTGCGGCCGGCTTCGTTGACGGCGGCGACGATGAGATCTTGAAGCATTTCGACGTCGCCGGATTTTGCGGCTTCAGGATCGATGCGCAGGTTGAGGATTTGTTTGCGGCCGTCCATTTTGATGGTGATCGCGCCGCCGCCGGAGGAAGTTTCGACGACGGTCTCCTGCATTTTTTTCTGCAGGGATTCGTACTGCGATTTGGCCTTGGACATCAGTTCCTGGAGATTGAATCCGCCCATAATGTTTTCGCTCGAATTGCCGGTTAGTTCGCTTGTGCCGTCCTTGCGGGACTCGTCCGTCTCTATCTGCTTACCCAGGACTTACGTCCTGGGCTAACGAATGTCACCCCTTCGGGGCTGCGTTTTGCGCTCAGGGTAGGTCTTCTGAAGTTGGTCCATTAAAAGGTTGACCGCGTTCTCAGCGCTTTTCTTTGTAATCGATCACCGTTCTGATTTCGGCGCCGAATTTTTCCTGCATGCGGCGGACGACGGGATCCTGCTCGGCGCGGCCTCGGCCGCCGATTGCGGGGCCTGCGGGACCACTGTTCGCTTTCTTTTCCTGCGGGGCAGCAAGCGCGCCGGCGACGATTTTCAGCTTTATTGCGCGGCCGAGAACGCCGCTGGCCGAAGCGATGGCGATGCGCTTGGCATCGTTGCTGACGGACATGTCGACGATGGTCTGCGACTCGGCGAGTTTGATCACGAGTTCGTTGCCCTGCACGCTCCACTCGCCGGAGGAGAGCATTGAGGCAAGAAAATTCTGATTGTTTTCGGCGAGAGATTGCAGCACGGCGGATTGCAGGCGGTCGTTCTCCGGTTGGGGCGCCTCAGGTTTCGGCGTCTCAGGTTTCGGCGCCTCAGATTTAGGCACATCGGGTTGCGGAGCGGAAGACGCGACCGGCATTTCGGCCTCAATAGCCGGTGCCGGCTCAGACTCTCGGACGAGCGGCTTGGCGGCGCCTAGAGCGATAGTCTCCGCGAGGTTTTTTGGATCTGACTCAAGTTCGTGAATCGGTTCGCGCTGCGTGGCTGGAGCGGCCGAGCCCAGGATGACTGGCTCGGGCGTGCTGGCCGTGGCGACGATGCGCGGGCCTGCAGGCGGCGCGGAGTCGAAGGAAGATTCCTGACGAGGCGTGCCTTTGCGGGCGGAATCAGCGGCGAAGGGGCTAACGTAGTTCGAACGAGCTTCGTTGGGACGAGTCGGCGGCTCGGGTCGCCGCGCCTCGCTGCTTCCGCTAACGATCGACGGTCTGGCCGGAGGTTTCTGTGCGCTTGTGGCTGTTGAGCCGATGTCGCTGAGCAGTTGCTCGATGGGAATCAGCTTCTGCGCGTGGGCCATTTTCAGCAGGCCGAGTTCGAGGTGAAATCGTTGTTCCTGCTTGTATCCGAGTTCGCCGTGGGTGCGCAGCATGATTTGCAGGTGGCGCGTGAGGTCCTCTTCGCTGAAGAGTTCGGCGATGCGGGCGACGCGTTCGCGTTCTTCGCTGGAAATCTGCAGCAGTGACGAATCCTTGCCGGCGACCTTGGCGACGGTCGCATTGCGCAGGAAGCGGACCAGTTGGCGGGCGAAGTGCGTGGGGCTGTGGCCTTCGCTGATTAAGTGATCGACCTGCCGCAGAACATCGTCGCTCTTGCCGTCAACGATCGCCTGCATGACTTGTTCGAGGATGTGCGCGGGCGCGGCCCCGACGAGATTGCGGACCGAATCGGCAGTGAGATTGCCGATTGACGAGGCCAGCGCCTGATCGAGGATCGAAAGCGCATCACGCATCGATCCGTCACCGGCTTCGGCGAGCAGGGCGAGAGCGTCGTCGTCCGCATGAAGTTTCTCGCGCGAAACCAGATCGCGGAGCTGAGCCACGATGTCGTCGAACTTGACCGCGCGAAAGCTGAAGTGCTGGCAGCGGGAGCGGATGGTCTGCGGAATGTCTTCGGGCTGCGTGGTAGCGAGCATGAAGACGATGTGGTCGGGCGGCTCTTCGAGCGTCTTGAGGAGCGCGTTAAAGGCGGCGTCGGTGATCTGGTGGGCTTCGTCGAGGATGTAGATTTTGAAGCGGTCGCGCGCGGGGCGATAGCGGGCGCCTTCGCGCAGTTCGCGGATTTCGTCGATGCCACGGTTGGTGGCGGCGTCGATTTCGATCACATCGACGGAGTTGCCGGCGCGGATTTCGGTGCAGGATTCGCAGATGCCGCAGGGCTCGGGAACCGGATGATCTTTCGAGCGGCAGTTAAGAGCCGCGGCGAGAATGCGGGCGACGGTGGTCTTGCCGATGCCGCGATGTCCGCTAAAGATGTAGCCGTGGGCGGTGCGTCCCTGCTCGATGGCGTTTTGCAGGGTGCGGGTGACGTGTTCCTGTCCGATGACCTCGGAGAATTTCTGCGGACGGTATTTGCGGGCCAGGACGGTGTAAGACATGAGGCGAAGAGACGATTATACGGGATGGAACGGTGATCGCGGAGGGAGCAAAGTATCACCACGCAGGACGCAGAGAGCACAGACCAAGCCACGGGCTTGCGAAGGCGCCGCGCAGGGCATAGGCTGGTGCGGCGAGATTATCGTAGAACGCGGCTGGGGGTAGAAGCTGCGATGGCCGCAAAGGAGCTGGAATGGAATTGAAACTTCGCAAGCGAACGGTGGATGGAATTCTGGCGATTGAGTGCATCGGGCGGATCGTGTTCGGAGACGAATCGTCGATGCTGCGCGATGACGTGAAGAAGGCGATTGCGGATGGCCAGAAGCGCATTGTGCTGAATCTGGCGGAAATCAACTATATCGATTCCGGCGGACTGGGAACGCTGGTGGCTTTGCACACGACGGCGCGGAATGCCGGCGCGTCGATCAAGCTGGCGAATCTGACCAAGCGTGTGGGCGATTTGATGCAGTTGACCAAGCTGCTGACCGTGTTTGAGGTGTATCACTCGGAGTATGAAGCGCTGGAAGCGTTTCGTACTGCGGCGTAGGATCTTCGGCTCGCTCGATCAAAGTCACAGTCCCCACTTCTGGCAAAATCGGCCAGAAGTGGGGCACCCTCGGAATTTCTGCCACTGCCCACTGCGCAAAACAACTTGTCATGCGAGAAATCCGCCGCTCTAAGAAGAAATCTCAGGACAAAACTGGCATGCTGCGGCTGCGTATCGAGCGGACGATTCGCGCGATTCCGCGAGGGAAGGTTTCAACCTATGGCGGCGTGGCGCGGATCGCTGGATTTCCGGGTGCGGCGCGGCTGGTGGCTCGCATTTTAGGCAAGGGATATGGATTGCCTTGGCAGCGGGTGCTGGGTGCGGGCGGCGAGATCAAGCTGCGCGGCGATTCGGCGATGGAGCAGCGGTTCCGGCTGGAGGCTGAGGGCGTGCGCTTTCGCGGGCGGAAGGTGGATATGAAGGCACATGAGTGGAAGGCGAAGAGACGCAATGCGTAGACTTGCTCGATTTGCAAATCAGGGCTAAAGCCAAGCCGCCGCTCTTCCACGCACGCTTTCGATTATTTCTTAAATTCTGGGTCGATTTCCACCTGATATCCAGTGACGAGTTTGTTGGTTTCGTTGGCCATGCCGACTACGGCCATCATTTCTTTGAACATGGCATCGGTCATTCCTTTATTTTGCGCGGAGACGGTGTGGCTCGCGATGCAGTAGCCGCATTGGTTGGTTACGCTGACGGCGATGTAGATGAGTTCCTTGGTGAGCGGGTCGAGGGCGCCGGGGGCCATGATCTGCTTGATCGATTCCCAGGTGCGCTTGAGCGTGGCGGGATCGTGGGCGAGCGCCTTCCAGAAATTGTTGATGAAATCGGTTTTGCGCGTGGCGCGGATGTCGTCGTAGACGGCGCGGACTTCAGGGCTGGCGTCTTTGTATTCGATGAGGCCGAGGGTGGACATTATTTTTCCTTCGCGGTGAACGTTAATAAGGAAGCGAGCCAGACGCACGATTGATTCGCGCGGCTCGCCCAGGTCCTTCGGCTCGCCAAAAAGCGGCTCGCTCACGATGACAACGCATCAGAAATTTGCGATCAGGCAGGCAAGTTGCCATTCAGCAAATCTTCCAGCTTCGCGGCTGGTACCCTCACGCCTACATAGAACTGGCCGAACTGGGCGTAGACGGCGCTGACGTGGTCGAAGCGCATTTCGTAAATCAGTTTCTTGAAGACCAGCGGGTCGTCGGCGAAGAGGTCGACGCCCCACTCCCAGTCGTCGAAGCCGATGGAGCCGGTGATGATTTGCCGGACTTCGCCGGCGTAGCGGCGTCCGACCAAGCCGTGATCGCCCATCTGGCGAGCGCGCTCTTCGAGCGGCAACGTGTACCAGTTTTTGTCTTCGCCGCGGCGGCGGTCCATGGGATAGAAGCAGGCATAACGCGCTGGTGGAATTTCCGGGTAGAGGCGCGGGCGCATGGCTTCTTTGTGACGGTCGAGCTTGCAGGCGATCTCTGCTTTCCATTGGTCCGAATGCGGCTCGATGCCCTGGTCGGCGAGTTCTTTGTAAATTTTTACGGTTGAATCGTAGAGGCCGAGTTCGATGATGGAAAGATATGAAGTTGTGGACTCGAGATAGTCGCTGAGACGCAGGTTGGCGAGCGCGAGTTCGGCCTGATTGAGATCGGCGAAGGAGTTGCGGAAGTGAATGAGCATCAGGTCGCCCTTGTGTCCGATGAGCGAAAAAAGTGCGGACTGGCCAGCCTGATTTTTTTCCAGAGCAGCGAGGGCCTGCGCGGCTTCTTGAGCGATGGCGGATTTTTCCGTGGCAGGCAGGGCGCGCCAGGCGGGGCGGCGGAGGCGGAACATCTGATGGAGGACGCTGTAGCCCTCGGTCGTGAGAGGGACGGCCGGGGTTTCGGTCGCGGCTTTAGGCCGCAGATGGTCGATGGTGGTCATGAATCCTCTTGTGATCGATACAGGAAATTATTGTACGCGGAGAGACGGCGGGAATGGCGGCGGCGAAATTCAGGAGTGGTGCAGTTTGGCTTGCGCGTAAGGCCGGGTAAGCGGGAGATCCCTCTCTCCGCCGGAAAACCGGCTTCGTTCGGGATGACGTCCAATAAATTTTGAGGTCTGGCCCGAACTGCGCCAGTACCCAAGAAGTCCCCCACTTCTGGCAAAACCGGCCAGAAATGGGGCGCCGCGCGGTGAAAGTTCCTACTTCATCCAAACCGAGATCGAGTGGGTCGCCGATATGTTTCCGGCTATTTCGGCTGCATCGCTTTCTTGAGAGCTTTCACCAGGTGCGCCGCGACCTCCTGATTGCCACTATGTTTCAGATCCAGAAATATCTTATTGCGATCATTGCCGGTGGAAGACCAGAGAACGTTCTTGCCGCTGGGGTCGACGAGTTCGACGGTCGCTTTGGTGGTGTTCTGCGCACCGACATTGACGCCCTTGATGATGCCATCCGCCTGGCCGGGCTCGAGGACGACGGCGAGCGATCCGTGGAATTGCCGGGAGATTTCCGAGGTGATGTACTGGTCGAGATTGTTGTCCATCTTCTCGACATAGACTTTCTTGACGTTGAACAAGGCAGGGCTGGATTGAGCGAAGGCGACCATGCCGATGAGATTGATGAACAGAGCGACGAACACGAAGCGACGCAGACGCATTGCGAGAAATCTCCTTACCGTTGAGGTTCTTCAGATTATAGCTGCGGCAGTTATGAGATGCTTCTAAATCTCATGCCAATTGTTATCAAGAGAAGTCTTCTCAGGATTTTGGTTCTTCTATTCCTGGCAGCTCCGCTGCTGGGGCAAGCGACGGCCACGCAGACGAAACACGTTTGGGTGCTGCGCAGTTCAGGCGAGATGGTGGAATACGATCCGGCAACGTTTGCGGCTAAGTCGACGGTGAAGCTGCCCGCCGAAGCCGGAGGCGCGCCGCAGAATGTGGCAGTCAATGGTCTCGGACAAATCCTGTTCGCGGCGCCGGTTACTTTGCCAGTCGGGGAAGAAGATGTGGCCGCGCCGCACAAAGCGTGGATATGGAATGGGAAGACATCGGCGACGATCGATCTGGCGGTGAAACGTGAGAGTTCGACGGCGGGATCGAATCAAGCCGTTGCGGAGTTTGCGCCGGCGGTATTTCTTTCGGCCGATGGCGAACATCTGTATTGGTTTGCGAACTCGGCGCGGCGATTGCAGCGCGAGGATTTTGATCTTTCGATTTCGACCACATGGCAGGCGTGGCGCACGGATTTGAATGGAGGCGCGCGCGAGGAATTGGCTTCGGTGAAGCTGCCGGATTGCCGCTGTCCGACGGGAGCGTGCGAGGAGAGTTGTCCGGTGGGGAATTGGTGGGCGCCGGAGGGTGGACTCGGCAATTTCTTACTGATGACTCAGTTTGTTGCGGGGAAAACCGGCGCGGTGTACAAGGCCAGCACGCTGTATCGCGACGACGGCGGGAAGTGGACGGGGTCGGCATTGGCCGATCCGGTGAAGCGCGTGCTGGATGCGTCTGTGGACGGAGATGTGATCGTGGAGGCGATTCCCGACACCGGATGTTGCGGGTGGGTGAACGAGAGCAACGATCAGACGGTGGTGCGCAAGGATGGAAAGAAGCTGGTTGTGTTCGATGAACAGGCGGCGTTCAAGAATCCGGACTACGATGTGAGTTTTTTTACTTCGAATGCGAAGTTGTCGCCGGGGTCGGATTCTGTGGCGATGACGATCACCGCGACCGCGACGGCCAACCAGACGATTCAAATCGCGGAGTCGGGGCAGGCGAATCCGGAGGAGTCGAAGGCGATCAGGAAGTCGCTGGCCGATTTGCCGGCGGTGGAGGTCAAGAGCCTGGAGGATGCTCCGAAGCGGGTTGCGTTTGTACCCCATGCCTCGCTGGTGGGATGGATTTCGGAGAAGGAGTTGTTGCTCGTGGAGGATCATTTGCTGGTCGTGTATGACGTGAAGACGGGAGCGCGGAAGAAGTCGAGCGTGCGAGTGGAGGATGTGGGGAGGGTGTGGGTGAGGTAAGGCAAAATCTTTTCACCACAGAGCCCGCAAAGGGCACAGAGGATTACGCGCGAAGCCTGGTTCGCGCTCCGGCGCGGGAGATGAGCCAGCCGATCAGATTTGCTCCCAGCACGACCAGGACGATCTTCAGCGAATAGGCGAAGCGGCTGGTTACGTCGACGATGGGGAAGATCGAGAGCGCGACGAACAGCAGCGTGATGAGAAATCCGGACAAGGCGAGAAGACGCAGCCATGCGGCGGGACGTTTGGTTCCCGCATTCGAAACGCTTTGCGTTGAAGGTTCCTGACCTGAAAGTCTTTCTTCCGCGAGCATTTGTCTTCCAAAGAGTGGAATCGCGAACATGGCGAGATACGCCAGGCCATAGAAAGTCCAACTCCAGATTTGCAGTAAGACGAAAGCTTCCTGATTTCCTGCTCCGACGCTGGCGGCGATGCTCGCGACCAGCGCGACCGCTCCGACGAAGAGAATCGAATTTACCGGCGTGCGGTATTTGGGATGAAGCACGGAGAACCAGCGCGGGAGGAGTTGGTCCCATCCGGCGACGAGAGGCAGACGCGTGTTGGTAGAAAAGTAGAGGGTGTAAGAAGAAAGATAGTTGGTGAGCAGCAGAAGGATGACGACGGGAACTAGAAAGCGGGCGAAGGCGAATCCGGAGAGCGCAAGGCTGAGGGCTTGCGGGATGGGGCCGATGACGTCGATGGAGTCGGGAGAAACGTAGGCCAGAATCGAACTGGTTCCGAGAATGTAGAGCAGGGCGATGAGGGGTGCGGTGAAAAGAATCGAGCGGGCGAGATTGCGTGCGGGGTTGCGGGATTCTCCGGCGAAGATGGCCACGAGTTCGAATCCGGTGAGCGCGCCGAAGGTCATTTTGCTGAACACGCTAAAGGTAAACAGAGTGAGCGGAGGATGAATCAGCGGGAGTGGGTGATAAGCGTAGGGAGTGGCGCGCGCGGCGCGAAAGAACGGAATTGCCGCCAGCACAACGAGAATGAGAACAGTGAAGAAGCTGCCGGCGTTACTCAGCCACTTGCCGACGCCGAGGCCGAGGCGGGCGATCGTCATCATGCCGAGGATGAGGAGAACGGAAGTCGACGCGAGGGCGAGAGGATTCGTAGCCAGCCAGTCGAGTTTCGAGCCGAAGGCGTAGGTGAGGTAGGTGGTTGTGATGAGGCCGATCTGCGACACCTGGACGGTGGTGTTGAGCCACATATTCCATGCGACGAGGAATCCGATGCGGTTGCCGAAGGCGTGGCGGGCCCATTCGAAGAGACCGCCTTCGAGCGGCAGGAGACGGTTGAGATGCGAGACGACGAGAGCCTGCGGGATGAAAAATGTCAGGATGGCGAGAAGCCAGAGGATGCCGTGGGCGCGTCCGGCTTTGGCGGCGGTCCCGAAAAATTCGGGGACGATGACGATGAGGATCTGCGCGAGGGCGAGATCGAAGATGTTGAGTTCGCGGCGGAGTTCGGGGGGCGGGTTGGATGGAGTGGCCAGGTGGTGATCTCGTCCGAATGAAAGTCAAAATCCCCACCTCTGGCAGAACCGGCCAGAAGTGGGGCACCCAGTTCGAAATGCTTACTTCTTGTCTGCCGGTTTCAGCAGCAGGTCTTGATAATCGAAGCTGAAGTCGGCCAGCGGCGAGACGGCGGCCATCTTTGCGCTGTCGATGGAACCGTCGGCGTTTAGCGAAAAAGTAATAAAGGCGTCTTCGATTTTGCGGTCGCGCCAGTGGGCTTTGAAGGTGTCGTATTGCCAGTGCTGCAGGTCGCCGATCATCGACGGCGTGTGGTCGAAGGTGATGACCAGGCCTCCGTTTTCCTGCTTGATGGTGATGGAGCCGTACCAGGCGTCGTTGTAGGTTCCGGCATATTTTTCGAGCGGAAGCGATGGCTTGGAGTTCGCGGCCCGTGCACCTTCCGCTTTCTTCATGATTTCCGCAGCGTCTTTTTCTTCCTGATCGCTTACCGATTTGTAGGCGGCGACCCAGTCGGTGGGCGGGACGTGAAAGTAATAATCGAGCACGTGATAGAGGATGGAGTCGAAGGCTCCGTCTTCTTCAGCATTGGTAAGAACGACGACGCCGAGATTTTCGTCGGGCACGAGCATGACGCGCGAGACGAATCCAGCCACGCCGCCGGTGTGGCCGACGAGTTTGCGTCCGTGATAGTCGTGCAATGACCAGCCCAGAGCGTAGTCGGCGAAATTGGTTTTGAGTCCGGCAAGCGCGGGCGGCGGATCGCCGACGGGAAGGATGGTTTGCTCGGTCCACATTTCTTTCGAGCGCTGCGCGGTGAAGAGATAGCCGTCACGATCGGCGAACTTGCCGTGGTCGAGCTGCACTTGCACCCACTTCGCCATATCGGCCGCGCAGGAATTGATGGAGCCGGCGGGGCCGACGTTGTCGAGATCTTCGAGCGGAATGGCTTGCAGCTTGCCTTCAACGCGCGAATGCGGCGCGGAGTAATCGTCGCCGGGCTTGAGATCTTTGCTGGTGACGGTTGAGTGATTCATGCCGAGCGGAGCGAAAATGTGCTGGCGAATATAGTCGTCCCATGATGTGCCGGTGACGGCGGGGATGATTTGCCCGGCGGTCATGTAGAGAAGATTGTCGTAGGCGAAGCGGCTGCGGAAGCTGGAGTGCGGCTTCATGAAGCGCAGCTTGTAAATGATCTGGTCGCGCGTGTAATTCGACTGCGGCCAGAAGAGAAGGTCACCTTCGCCGAGTCCCATGCCGCTGCGATGCGTGAGCAGATCGCGAATGGTCATCTCATGCGAGACATAAGGGTCGTACATGACGAAGCCCGGGAGGCGCTGGTAGACGGGATCGTTCCAGGCGAGTTTGCCTTGATCCACTAAGGTGGCGAGCGCGGCGGTAGTGAAGGCCTTGGTGTTGGAGCCGATGGCGAACTGGGTGAATTCGTCGACCGGAGTAGACTCGCCGAGTTTGCGAAAGCCATAGCCTTTGGCGACGATGACTTTTCCATCTTTGACGATGGCGACGGCCATTCCCGGGACGTCGAAGGCTTTCCTGGATGACGCGACATAAGCATCGAGGTCGGGCGGAACGGATTGCGCCTGCGCAGTTTTCAGTTGTATCAGCGCGGTCAAAATTACCGTGAAGAAAAAAACTGCCGTCAATTTTGCTTGAATCGGTCTCTGCGTATGTTTCACCCCCGCCTCCTGAGAGTCTTTGCGTGCGAGAATTATGACGCGGAGATTAGAACACAGAAGAGGGAAATCTCCGAGATTTGGGATTGTGCGTAGTCGTGCGGTGTTGCTTACGCGTCAGGCAGGGTGAGGGGGAGATCCCTCGCTCCGCCTGAAAAACGGCTCCGCTCGAGATGACACCGAATAAAGATTTTGAGACTTGGACTCAAAACGCACGAGTGCCGGATTGCGCGGAGATGGATGCGTACCTATTTACTAGAACGCGAGCAATGGCTGCCGAAGCCGATCGACGAACTATTTGCATTCTTCTCGCGGCCGGAAAATTTGCAGCAAATCACGCCGCCGTGGCTCGACTTCCGCATGGTAGAAACGCCGAAGGAGCTTAAGCCGGGTTCACTGATTCGCTACCGGCTACGGTGGCACGGCGTCCCAGTGCGTTGGACGACGGAAATTACGGAGTGGGATCCGCCTCACGGATTTGTGGATCGCGAGTTGAAGGGTCCGTATGCGCTGTGGAATCACGAGCATTTGTTTACGGAGAAAGACGGCGGCACGACGATGCGGGATCGTGTGGCCTACGCTCTGCCTCTGGCCTGGGCGGGGCGAATAGCGCATTGGGCTCTGGTTCGGCGCGATGTGGAAAGCATCTTCGATTTTCGTGAAGAGATGATGGCGAGATTATTTCCGAAGTGAGGCGGGATTACTTAAGAC
>Ga0209006_10001263_pt1 | contig 22930 bp, 18 predicted proteins | sample JacPin_JW_Ref_O2_FD_188567 | JGI IMG/M metagenome (GOLD analysis project Ga0209006, IMG submission 188567) | Forest soil microbial communities from Algoma, Ontario, Canada - Jack Pine, Ontario site 1_JW_Ref_O2 (SPAdes) (version 2) | ecosystem: Environmental > Terrestrial > Soil > Boreal... | reverse complement strand
CCCGCTCGCGCGCCTCGTCCAGCTGCCGCGCAGAACAGTCCGGTGCGGAAGCAAAAGTTTCCTCGCTTGCGGGGTCTATAACGCCGAATTCCGTTTCACCGGCGACGGATTCGCCGCCGATCGTCATTGCGACCATTACTCACTCCAGCGCCAAGGGGTGCCAGCAGCAAAGACCGCCGCCCGGCGTTATGCGACCCCGTTCGTTGCACGAACGATTGTTCGCATCGTAGCGGAGCATCATCCGGCGTGGCAAGTTGCTGGTCCCGTGTGCCGTTGCGCACTTGCAGCGACCTTTCTTTCCGATGCTCGGCGTGTCTATTCGTGCGCCGCCCGGCTCGGAATCGCGCTTGCCGGGTGTTGCCGTCTCGCTACGCATCGACGCCAGGCGAGGCTCGTTGAAATGTTCGTATGCCGCACTCTTGTTCAGGGAACGAATTCATGGTGAAATCGATTTGAGGCGTATCGATGCGTTGTCAGTCCCGTTTTCGGAGGCCGCACCGTGATTACTAAGAATACTCAAATCGTCGCCGCTGTCGTCGCATTCCTGATTGCCGCCACGGTCGTTACCAAAGTCGCGCGCGCAGACGAGGAAGCGCTGCAGGAAGTCATCGTGACCGCCGAGAGGCGTAGCGAGAATCTGCAGCAGGTGCCGATGTCCATTACAGCCATAGACTCAACCCAACTCGAGCAACGGAACATCGTGTCGTTTATCGACTACGGTACCACCGTGCCAAATCTCGCCTTTGGTTACTCGGGTGTTGGCTATGCCAACGGTCGGACCATCTCCATTCGTGGCGTCGCGGGCGCCAACACCACCGGTTTCTATCTCGACGATACGCCGTTGCCGGACACAATTGACCCGCGCATCGTCGACATTGATCGCATCGAGGTGCTGCGCGGTCCGCAAGGCACATTGTACGGGGCGCGCTCGGAAGGCGGCACTGTGCGGCTTATCACGCGTCAACCGGACGTTGACGATTTTAGCGGTCGCGTCCACGCAGGCGTATCCGATACCTGGAATACAGTCGAACCCAATTACTACGGCGACGGCGCAATTAACATTCCGTTGATCAAGGACCGTCTCGCATTGCGCATCGTTGGTCTATATGACTCGGAAGCAGGATTCTTCCGGCGCGAGTTTCCGACCGATCCACCCTTCGGCACGACCCTGCAAACTGTCAAGAATGTGGCGGACAGCGAGGTCAGTGGTACCTCGATCTCCCTGGCATGGAAGGCCTCTGATGAGCTGACGATAACCCCGCGCTTTATGTATCAGCAGAATATCTACAACGGCTTTCCGTATTCTGACCACACTAATTATGAGGTACCGGCACCGACTGTTGCACCGACCAACTTGGATCTTGACCCCAATAACTTCGTGCAGAAGCGTCTGTACGACGTCAAGGAGGGCGGCCATGACCGCTGGACTCTCGAGTCGCTGACTGCCAACTACCACACCGACTATGGCGATTTCGTCTGGTCGACGTCGTACTTCGCCCGAGATTTGCTCGAGACGGAGGATGCGTCCGACTACAATTATCAGATCTTCGAAGCGCCGTTTGAAACCCCGATCACGCAGGGCACGCGGGTTCATCAGTTCGTGCAGGAATTGCGCTTCGCATCGCATTTGCAGGGTGCCTTGCAGTACGTTGTCGGTCTGTACTACGAGTCATCGACGGGAGAGCCCGCGTACGATCCGCCCGCGATTGCCCCGGGCCTCAACACCTATTTCGGCGGAACCCCTACCATGCCCGCAGAAGGCTTAAACCCGCTGAACCCTGATGAGGTCACGGCATACTATGATCATACGCACGAGACCGAGCCAGCCGCGTACGGCGAGCTGTACTACCAGGCTACACAGAAACTGAAGCTCGTCGCCGGCGCGCGCGTCTACCAAAACAAGAATACCAGCAGCTCGTGGCAGGAAGGTATCGTTGATGGCGGCCCGAGAATCACGGATCCGCCGGAAACGGTGACGCAGAGTGGCGTCAATCCCAAGGCTGAAATCGACTATCAGGCCACTCCGGACAAGATGGTCTACGCTTCCGCCTCGAAAGGCTTCAGGCCAGGTGGTATCTCACCCTCCGTGCCGCTGGCGTTTGGGTGTGGTGACTCGCTTGCGTCACTCGGTGTGACGGTTGAGGAAGCACGCCGCTACCAGAGTGACTCTCTGTGGAGCTACGAGGTCGGCGAGAAGAGTTCATGGCTTGACCAGCGCCTCACGTTGAATGCATCGGCGTTCTACATCGACTGGAGTAACCTGCAGCAGAATATTCTGCTCTCTTGCGGCTTTGGTTACGTAGGCAATGTCGGGGCGGCGAAAAGCGAGGGCTTCGAGCTCGAAGGCCGAACTAAGCCCTTTGCCTCGCTTGATCTGTCAGGCGGAGTTGGCTACCAGCACGCCGTCATAACGGATGCCAACGTTACATCGCCACAAAAACCCGGGGATCCGATTTACCAGGTGCCGGACTGGACGGCTAATATCGCGGTGACGCACACGCTTCCACTGACGCAGGGCCTGAACCTGGTCAGTAACCTAACCTACGGTTACGTTGGCCACAGCTACAGCGCCAACAATAACCCGTTCGTTCCGCGCATCCGGCCTGCATACGGTCTCCTCGATAGCAGATTCGCATTCGAGTTTTCCAAGTACGAGGTCGCGCTATTCGGTAAGAATCTGCAGAACACTCACGCGAATCTGTCGGACAGCGCATCGATTGCCGCCGAGGTTGTGGGCCGTCCGCGCATCGTGACCAATCAGCCGCGTACCATCGGCATCGATTTCGTGGCGCGATTCTGACGTCGGGAACTTGCTCGGGGGTCAGTCAAGTAGAGCCTGTGTGCTGCAGAAGCGTTCCAGCACATTAGTCAGTATTTGGCTGATATTCCCGTCGTGAGCAAGCGCTCCCGCCCAGGCGATTGACCCAGTAGAGAATACGCCCCCGCCATTGGGTCCCGGGATTAGCAGTAGGTCGGCGCGAACACGCGGATTGCGCGCCCCGCCCGGTGCCGCCAGTGTCATCCCGTAGTTCTCGCGCGCTTCGAGCATGTCGTCACTGTGCCGCCCCGCGGAGGTCGCTATGACGATCGCTGCTGCAGGAGTGCCCAGCTCCGCATCCGCCGCGTCAACTTCGAGCCCGGCGGCGGGGCCGGACGTGCCTCGCGAACCGAATTCATCCGGCGCTACGCCGTTGAGCACCCAACCGGCGTGGCTGTCGCGGTCAATGCAACGTGCGTAGACAGCGCCAGCGTCAACGAGGCCCGCCGCCACGAAGCCTACCCCGACAGTTTTCTGCGGCGCGCGATTACGGTTGCGCCACAGGCCCCCCGGTTCTCCAGTAAAGCTGATGTGATGCTCGCCGGGTCGAGCCCGCCACGCCTCGCTTCCGCCCCAGCGACGGATTTCAATGACCTGGTCATCGTCCGGATCATAGGCTGTGACCCAGTAAAGGCCGTTGCCTCCGATGTATACGAGCCGACCACCACTATCGAGATACGTGCCAAAGGCGTCGAGCATCTGTCGCGTCACATACTCAGGATGGGTTCCGGTCATCACGCATCGATAGCGCTTCAGTAGATCGGCCCCTTCGCGATGGACGTCTAGATCTGTCACCACGTCGACCATGCGCTTGCTTTTATCCAGCCAATCTACGATTTGCAGGTCCGCCGGGAATTGCCAGGCTCGGGCACTGAACGTCTCGACCTGCGGACGCATGGTCAGGATCGGGCGGCGGGCACTCGAATAGCAGATGCCGGTTCCGTCCGGGTGCGCCTCGTACATGGATGCACCCAACTCGCGATGCTCGTGTCGGAATAGATCGAACTCATCGAACCCGAGCACGCGGTGCACCATCATCTGCACGCGAGGGCTGTCAATCGCGACATGATCGTTGGCATACGCGAGGTAGCTGTTGGTCGGTAGGACGAGCAGTAGGGGGGAGCTCGCTTTCTGGCGTGCCGGTCGGACTACAAATGGGATCCGGTCAACTTTGCTGTTATCCCCACCGATTGCCTGCAGGCGAAATGCGTAGACGCCGGAGGGCAAGTCCGCGGGAATTGCAATCTTTGCCTGCGGTGTCCAGGCGCAGTCGGTCATGTCGTCGCGGTGAAAATGCGCCGCCGAGTACTCCTGCGGCGCCGTCCGAAAATCCATTTGGTTGCTGTCCCAGGTGTGCGAAGTCACCGCCCGGGTCGGGTGGTTGACGCAGCATCCATGCCAGCGGTTTGGCCCGATATCCTCAACCTGACGGGCTTTCCGAACCCCCCGAGGTCCAATACCGGCAGAGAAATCCCAGGCGGCGAGCGGGCGCAATGCTTCGACGGTTTCCTTGCTGCTCGCGTCTTCGAGGCTTAGCAGGCGCTCAAGAGGCATCGCGCCAGCCAGGAGCATCGGTAATTCCAATCTCCCGTCGAAACGCTCGTGAGGCTGCCCATGCTCGTCGAGCCACCCGCATGCCATTAAGAGTGGCGCTCCCGGCAGCCACTGCGGCCCAGTCGTTAATTCCGAGCTACTGCGCTGCTCCGTACCGCGCCCAAGCCAGACTCGATTTGCCGCACGCGTTCCGACGGGTCGGCAGGCGAGCTCAATGACCATCGCGGCTGCGTCGATGGCTGCAACCACCAGATACCAACAGCCGCGCACAAGGGGCTCGGTCAGATCGAGCGTCACGGCATCGTGCGCACCGCCAAGCCAAAACGATACTGCGCCCCGCTCGTTCAGCCGCAAGGACCAGCCTGAATCGCGGGCCTCACTTCGCTGTGACATGAACGCCTGCACTCCGTCGCCCGGCAGCGTTGGCATGATGAACGCCCGGCAGCTAAATCCAGCCGCAAGATCGGTGCCATTGCGCGAGATATCGGCGCGCACGTACGAGCCGACCGCCGTGTGCTGCCGCATGCCGTCACGTTCGATGCTCTGCGCGCTGGGCACTTCGGTCTCGCGCAGCGCCGGCCCTTCGGGCCGCAGTTCCGCGCACAGCAGCCGCACCAATTGCGCGCTCCAGCGTTGCTCGTCACTGCTGACATGCAGCGATATGGACTCTCCCGGAGCGACGGACAGCCGGTCGACGTAGCCGGTGATGTCTGGCACGGTGGATTCTTTTTCACGGACCATGGCCGCTGACGGGCCTTGCGCGTGATCGGTCGACGGGCCGATTCCGTAATCATCGAGTCGGCGCAGGAACACGGCGTGCTCAACTTCCGCCCGAACCGAGAATCGGTGCGAATCCAGCGGGCGCGGCAGTGCGCCTCGACCACTGGGTCGAATGCCGATTGCCCAATCGGATCGCGAGCGCGAACGCAGCACCGCGTAACGCGGCAGGTCTGGATCTGGGCTGCGGCGCAGGAAGTGCAATACCTCGGTTAGCGCGGCGGAGTGGGGTCCCAGCGGTTGGCGCCGGTGCTCGTCGATGAGATAAGGATTGATCAATCCTCGGATCCGTCGATCAAGGATGTACTGGTCTGCCGGCGACAAGCTCATGGGACCCCCAAAGCGTCCGCCAAATGGCCATGATGCCGACCGGCGCGGTGCGCCCGTGGCGCGGACTTTTCGCGTGTCACCAATGCGCTACACACCGCCCGGCAGCAACCCTCTCGGGACCGAGGATAGGATTTCCAATCCTTTATCGGTCATAAGGATCGAATCGATGCATGCGGCCTCGAAGCCTTGTTCCTCGTCGAGGAACACGGTTTCGTAGTTTGATACGTAGCCGGGTTCCCAGCTACAGCGCTCGAGTCCGTCATTCGCAAGATAGGTGAACCCCACCCAGTTTGGGGCGAACGCAATTCCCAGTGCGTAGCCACCCACCCACCAGATGTGTTCCGCAGCGATTCGATCGCGGACAAACTTGTTCGCGGCGGCCGCCGCCGTTTCAGGCCCCTCCCCGAGGCGCGCAAGCTTCTGTATTTCATGGATGCTGTCGCCAGCAAGCTCGAGCATGCGCGCCGCGCGACGGTTCGGAGTGCCAAGAAAGAAGGTTCGACCCAGATTAACGTGATAGCGATTGACTACCGCGCAGCAATCAACCGCAACCACGTCGCCGGATTCGAGTCGTCGTTTCGACGGAAACGCGTGGGTATCCGCCCAGGCCGTAGGCCCCGAATTTACGAGTGGCGACATCGCCGCAACCTCGCTGCCGCGCTGCGCCAGCAGCAGCGACAGATGTGCGGAGAGCTCAAGCTCGGTCAGTCCTGGCCGCAGATCGCGCTGCAGTTGCAGCATGGCGTCGTCCGCGATGACTGCCGCCCGGCGAACGCACGCAACTTCGTCGGCGGACTTGTAGAGTCTCGCCCGGTCGATGACCCAATCTCCATTCGCCACGGCCACCCCGGCGTTGCCAAGCAACTTTGCAAGGGCTGACATCACCGGCGCGGCCGGGTTGGGGCTCGACCACTCGATCGCCACGGCGCGGCGAGTCCAGCCGCGCTCCTCAAACGTTCGCGCCACGGTTTCCGGCGCCGTTCCGTAGTCAAGCAGGACTATCTCGTCGCACAGCACGCGGGTGCTCACATAGCCCACGTGGCGCGACCAGTCGAACACAATCACTTCCGGTGTTGCGCGGTCAATCACGAGGCCCAACGGCAGCCGGTTGGGGTACCAGATCGCCTCGTAGCCGCTGAGGTAGTAGAGGTTGGCAGGGCTTGTGACATACAAAATATCAATCCCGCGGCTCTCCATGAGCGCCCTTACGCGCTTGCGGCGTTCCTGATATTCACCAATTGAGAAGGCCAAGTGCCCGGGGGCGGAGGCTGGCTTAAGTGCGTTGGACATGAGTCGCATCTCCTTAGGGATCCCGCCAGTTAAGCGGCGGCGCGCAGGATGAGGTCGGCGGCTTTCTCGGCAATCATGATCGTCGGAGCATTGGTATTGCCGCGCGGCACCCGCGGCATTATCGAGGCGTCTACCACCCGCAGCGACTCGACACCGCACACGCGTAACGATGGATCAACTACCGCCCCGGGGTCTATTCCCATTCGACAGGAACTGGTCGGGTGGAAAACCGTCAGTGCAGTTCGCCGGATAAATTCGTCCAGTGCAGCATCCTCAAGTACCGAGCTGCCGGGCATCAGTTCGGTGCCGCAGAATGGGCGCATCGCCGGTGCGGCTACGATGTTCCGAACGACGCGCATGCCAACTCGGATTGGCAATGCGTCATCGGCGTACTGGAGAAAGTTCGGCTCGATCGCAGCGGCGCGATAGGGGTCGGGCGAGGCCAGGCGGATTCGCCCCACGCTTCGCGGTTGCAGGTTACAAACGTGCACGCCAAAGCCTTCTCGGTCCGGCACTTTTCGGCCATCCCGACCCGGCAGCGCCAGGATGAGATGAAGCTGGATGTCGGCGGCCGCAAGCGCCGGATCGCTCCGGAGAAAGCCGCCCACCGGTAATAAGAGCTCGGAGGCAACTCCCGACTTGAAAAGTAGCCATTGCGCTGCCGCGAGGGCCTGTCGGTGCCAGCGAGTCCAGCGGTACGCGGTCACCGACTGCGGGCACTCGTACTGCATTGTAACGTCGAGATGATCCTGAAGGTTGTGGCCGACCTGCGCGCTGTCATGCACAACCGCGATACCAAAGCGTGCCAGATCCTTTCCGGGTCCCACTCCAGATAGCATAAGGAGCTGCGGTGAATTGATGACTCCCGCGCAGAGAATGACTTCGCGTCGCGCCCGCGCATGAATTACCCGGTCGCGTTGCCTGTACTCGACGCCAACGGCACGCCGGCCCTCAAACAGCACCCGGGCGGTCACGGCATTCGTCTCGACGGACAGGTTCCTACGCCCCAGGATGGGCCGCAGGAAAGCGACGGCGGTCGACTGGCGCCTGCCACGCAGTCTGTTGGAGTGGAAGTAGCCGAGTCCTTCGCGCGTTTGCCCGTTAAAGTCGCTCGTGGTCGCGATCCCCACTTCACGTCCCGCGCTGAGGAATGCCCGACAGAGCGGGTTATCGTCCGTCGGCGCCGCTACCGCCAGCGGGCCGTGGCCACTGAGCTCGCATTCTTCCGCATCGATCCGGGTTATCGACTTTTCGAAATACGGCAGCACCTCCGTCCAGGACCATCCCGCACAACCCGCCGCTGCCCACGCGTCGTAGTCGGCTGGGAAGCCGCGCACGTACACTAAGCCGTTGATCGCTGAGGTTCCACCCAGAGTTCGCCCGCGGGGGAACGGCAGCGAGCGGCCGTTCAAGTTAGGCTCCGGCTCGGTGCGGTAGCGCCAGTCCGTAGCGGGATTGCCCACCACCCAGCGAATTCCCATTGGCACATGAATCATGGGGTGGCGGTCAGCAGAGCCTGCCTCGAGAAGCAGGATTTCATGCGCTGCGCCTGCGCTCAGGCGATTTGCCATGACGCAGCCGGCAGAACCTGCGCCGACGATGATGTAGTCAAATGAGCTCTCAAAGACCACGGCTTGACTTCCCTTTTTTCAGGCGCAATTTCTCTTCCGCGTTGCCACGGAGACTGATAGTAGCGAGGCAGTGGCTAAGAATGTTCACTCATAGTAGTTCGCATTACGAACTCTTGTTCTTATTATCGCGTTCCGCTACAGTCAAGTCGATCCTCTAAACATGACGTGGCTACTTCCAATATAGGGGAGGCAGTTTGAAGGCTTGGTGTGACGCGCTCGTGTGGGCGCGCGCTGTCCTCGTCAGAGGATGGTGGCCATTCTTGCTCGTGATGTTCTCGGGTGCCGTCGCCGCGGCCCCGGCCGACTTTGTGTTCCGCAATGGCGCCGTATATACGGTGACGACGGAGCAGCCGTGGGCCGAAGCGGTTGCCGTGACTGGCGATCGAATCGTCTTTGTCGGTAATGACCGCGACGTCCGGGCATACATCGGCAAGAGCACGCGAGTCATCGACCTGGCGCACGGCATGCTGCTGCCCGGTTTCGTTGATTCGCACGCGCACATCTCTTCGCTCGCGACGGTCTTTGATCCGGCGCTGACCTTGCGAGGTCAACCCCCGGAAGTCGTACTGGCAGCGCTGCGCGAGTACGTTGCATCGCATCCCGATGAGAAGATGGTCCGCGGCGGCGACTGGATCCTTGAGAGCTTTCTGCCTGCCGGGCCCAACAAGAAAATGCTCGACCCGATCTTGCCAGATCGGCCCGCGGTGCTGATGTCGATCGACGGGCATCATATGTGGGTCAATTCCAAGGCGCTGGAATTGGCCGGAATCAACAAAGATACGCCCGACCCGGAGCCAGGGGTGAGCTGGTTCGAGCGCATTGCGGGCACAGGCGAGCCCACTGGCTTTGTAATCGAAGGTAAAGCCATTGCGGTGGTGCTCAACGCGCTCGCAGCAAAGGGTTACCCGTACGAAACGCGCGAGCGCTTAGCCGGTGGGTTTGAGAAAGGGCTTCCGATCCTCGCCGCCGCCGGCATCACGACGGTGTTCGACGCCGCGACCCGGGACGAGGGCGAGTTCTACAAGCTTCTACACGACATGGAACGCAGCGGGCGACTGCCGGTTCGGGTGTTCGGCGCGCACGCGTTGCTCTCGGGTTTCCAAGCGAACCGGGATCCGGTCGACGAATTCCTCGCGCTACGACGCACGTACCACTCCGACCTTCTATCAGTGCGCATGATCAAGGCTTTCCTTGATGGCAGCGAGAATAATTACACCGGCTACATGCTCGAGCCCTACGCGGACCGGCCAGACACGCGCGGCGAGCCTTTGTGGCGGCAGCAGGATCTCAATCAGCTTTTACAAAAGGCCGACGCCGCCGGCGTGGACCTGCACATGCATGTAGTCGGTGACGCGGCTGCGCGAATGGCACTCGACGCCATCGCTTTTGCCGAGGCCACGAACGGGCCGCGTGATCGCCGGCATACGATAGCGCACACCATCTTTGTGCATCCGGACGACATTGCGCGCTTTCGCAGGCTTGGCGCGATTTGGCAAACGACGCCAGCCTGGGCACAAATGACGCCGCGCAACATCGTTGTGCTGCGGGCAATGGGTGAGGAGCGATTTGCGGGACGTATCTACCGGATGCGCGCAGCGATCGATCAGGGCGTGATCGTCACGTTTGGGTCAGATCTGGACACTGTGAATCCCGGCTCCATCTATAAGCCGCTCGATCAAATGGAAATCGCCCGCACTCGGCAAGCGCTGGGCAAGCCGGATTTTGCCGTGATGCCCGAGGAGACACAGCGTGTGGATGTTGCCGACTTGATTCGCTGCTACACGATCAACGGCGCCTACATGCTGCGTATGGAAAACAAGATCGGCTCGATCCGCGCCGGCAAGCAGGCAGACCTAGTTGTGCTTGCAAAAAATCTGTTCGATATCTCTCCTTATGAGATCCACCAGACGCCGATCGTGCTCACCATGATGGCGGGCAAAATTACGTATCACGCTGCAGAGCATTGAGACCTACGAGCGCCGCAGGCGCGCCGACGCCAGCGTACACGTCAACGCAGCTCTGCGCTTAGGTGAAGAAGTTTCCCGCCGAGATGTGAATCAGCGTGTCCTCGTCGCTGAAGGCGATGCCTTCCGGGTCTCTGCCGTCGCGGACCGCGGCAATCTGCTTCAGGATTAACTTGCGAAGCATCACTACGCCTTCGTCGCTTTCAAGCAAGTGCTCTTCCGAATGCAGAGTTATCGGGCCTTGGCTCGCCTGCGCCTCGAAGTCACCGGGGTAGACTTGATGCTCCTCCTCGGACATTTGGCTCCACGTTTTCCCGTCCGGTGTCATGATCGTTGCGTCGAACTCGCGGTTCAATTCCCGCCCGACCGCCACGGAAAAACCGAGAAAACTCGTGTCATCCACGGGCACCGCCCAGGTGACCGACCGTGCCGGGCCGGGCACGAGATTGACGGAGGCGATTGAAAGGATATTGGGCACGATGCATTGCCCAATTCGATCCATCATTCGGCCCTCGATCTCGCGGTACGCGTGATAGATGATGCTGGTGTCGCCCTGGCGCTCGAAGCGCACATGCGGACGCACCTTGAGCGCGTGCGCGAATTGCGGGAAATCACTGATAGTTGAGTGGAGAATCCATACGTGGTACGGATCGACATTGTTCTCCCAGAATTGGAACCAGTTGTAGGGTACCGCTGGCTCTTTCACGGCTACATCTCCGTAGCCGGTGGCTCCCACGTTGCATCTTGCGAACAGCTGCTCTGATCCTGGGATGCTTTCGAGAGTGTCGAATCGGGGCAGCAGCGGGATCTTGGCGGGCGGGCCCAAATAGGCAAAGACGAGTCCGTACTGTTCACGGACGGGGTACCAGGGCTGTCGAACCTGTTCCCGGCGCGCTCCGCCGTTTGGCTCGCATGGCTGCTCAAGGCAGTGGCCTTCGGTGTCAAAAAGCCAGCCGTGGTAGCAGCAGCGAATACCCTCATCTTCCACGCGTCCGTAGTAGAGGCTGCTGCCCCGGTGGGCGCAGCGCCGAGAAAGTAAGCCCGGGCGACCCTTGCGATCGCGAAAAGCAATGAGCTCTTCCCCTAGAATCTTGACCTGGCACGGTCGGCAGCCGAGCTCGGAGGACACAGCGACGGGTTGCCAAAACCGCCGCAGGTACTCTCCACACGGCGTGCCGGGTCCGACTTCAGTAAATACGGCGTTATGCTTTGGCGCGGCACGGCCGTAGCCGGTGTTCTGCGGCCCGGGAGTAAGCTCATTGTGGTCTGACCCGTTTCTCTTCATCCTCAACACCCCGGAGGACCGATGATGATGCAAATTGTCGCTGCTGCCGTGCTGCAGTCGACTGCGGCGCGCGCCGTGATTCGGCGGTTGCGAACGCAGCTGAGCGTATATAATTCGAGCATGGATTCGGTAGAAAAACAACAGTTCGGAGAACGAACAAACCGTCCCACGACCGCGGACACATTGAACTCCAATTCGCGTTTTGCGCAGTGAGCGCGCCATCTAACAGCGTTATACCGGCCGCTAGCCGCTATGCCTGGTACGTGCTCCTCGCACTTACGCTCGCGTACGGGTTCAATTTCGTAGACCGCTACGTGTTCGTCATCATGATGGAGCCCATGAAGAAGGATTTGGGGCTCTCCGATACTCAACTGGGTCTTACTAGCGGGCTCGCTTTTTCGCTGATCTATTCGCTCTCGGGTCTATTCGTCGCCCATTGGGCAGATCGGGGAAATCGCCGTTCCATCATTGCCATGGCCCTGGGGGCATGGAGTGCGCTCACGATGCTCTGTGGGCTGACGAGGAATTTTCCCCAGTTACTAGGCGCGCGGCTGGGCGTCGGAGTTACCGAGGCAGGGTGCAGTCCGCCAGCACACTCATTGATATCGGATTACTTTCCTGCGCGGCAGAGAGCCATTGCGTTCGCGATCTATTCGATCGGCTTGTACATAGGTCTTGGCGGCGGCTTCGCTTTGGGTGGTTGGATCGGCGAACAGTACGGCTGGCGTGCTGCCTTCATAGCTGCCGGAATCCCGGGCATTCTGTTCGCCATTGTGCTGCGCTTGAGTGTGCGGGAGCCCGAACGCGGCGCGGCGGAAAGTGCGGCCGTGGACTCCGCCGTGTACACATCGCGAGAGGTCGCTTCGTACATGTTGCGCAGGCCATCATTTCTGGCTTACATGCTCGGCTCCTCACTGTTCGTTTTCGCTGGTGCTGCAATCGATCAGTGGGCGCCGCTCTTCCTCATGCGAGTCCACGGCCAGCCTGCCGATGCGGTCGGGCTGTGGACCGGCATTGTGGGATCCACGGCCGGCCTGAGTGGTTCCTTAGCGGCGGGCTGGATTGCAGATAAATTGGCGATACGCGACCAGCGATGGAATCTCTGGGTGGCCTCCGGTGGCATCACGCTTGTCGTGATCGGCACTCTGTTGTTCCTTTTTGGGCCGGTGAGCATGCTGAAAAGTTCTTACTTTCTTGCCACTTTTTTCAACGCATTTGTCATGCCACCCACCATCGCAATTACTCAGAGAGTGCTGCCAGTGCGGATGCGAGCGCTGGGCTCTGCGGTAATGCTAGTTGGGTACAACGTCATTGGGATGGCCGGCTGCAATTTCGCTATTGGATTTCTGAGCGATTTGTGGCAAGGCGATCTGCACGTCGATTCCGTCCGCTACGCCATGGCTGCGACACAGTTGACAGCGCTCGCCGGGCTCGCCTGCACGATCTACGCGATTATTCGCATGCCGCGTGACTTCCGCGAGCAGTTTGAGGGTTAGGCATGGGCGTCGACCTGTTGATTCGCAACGCCACCGTGCTGACCATGACCGAGGCAATGCCTGGTGCGCCACCCCAGTCGATCGCAATCGACGCCGGCCGCATCTGTGCCCTCGGCTCGAACCGCGACCTCGCCACGCTTGCCGACGAGGGGACTCGGGTAATTGATCTTTCCGGGAAAAGCGTATTGCCAGGATTCACAGACTCGCACGTGCATTTCACGCAGACGGGCTTAGGGAATCTTGGTCCACAGGTCTATGGCATTATCTCGCATGATGCAGTACTCGAAGTAGTCGCCGACGCCCTCAAGAAGACGCCGAGCGGCGAGGCGGTGCTGATTCACGGTTGCTGCTTTCACGAGCTCGACAAGCCACTTCGCCTGGCGGATCTGGACCGCTTGGCTCCGGATAAAGCCCTGCTGGTCGCCGATATGGGCGCCCACGCCTGCGCGTTTAATTCGCGGGCCTGGAAGATGCTCGGTCTCTCAGTAAATGATCCCGGTGTCGACAAGGCCTCGGATGGCACGCTTTCCGGGGTGCTGCGGGGTGCTGCCAATACGCGCGCCCGCTACGCCTATTACAATTCCGTCGTGAGCGATGAGACACGCGTCGCGGCCTTACATCGCGCTTCGCAGATGGCGCTCGCGGTCGGTATCACCACTGTGCACACGCTCGAGGGCGGCAGTCCCGACGGTCGCGGTTGGTTGCCGCAGCGAGATGTGGAGATACTGTTGGGCGAGCAGGGCAATCTGCCCGTGAGAACACTCATCTATTTCCAATCCACGCACGTTGACGTAGCCCAGCGATGGGCGTTGCCCCGTATTGGGGGGTGTGTATGGGTTGACGGCACCTATTTTGAGCATACGGCGGGACTGAGCGAACCCTACGCCGATCAGCCAAGTAGCTGTGGCTGTCTATACTTTTCTCAGTCCGAGCTTGATGCATTTGTCTGGGAGGCGCACCGCGCGGGTTTGCAGATCAGCATGCATGCAATCGGCGACGCTGCGATCGAGCAGTTGCTATGTGCCTTCGAACGAGCGCTCGAGAAGGAGCCATATGCCGATCATCGGCACAGAATCGAACATTTCAGTCTGCCGACGGCGAAGCAAATTGAAAGAGCAGCGCAATTAGGGATTACGGCTTCGATGCAGCCGAATTTTGCGGTCCACCCATCAGCTGGTTCAGCCAACCAAACACGCACCCCGAGCCTGCGGGACCTCCTAGGTCTCGAGCGCTTTCAACGCCGCCATCCGTATCGTCGGATACTTGAAGCCGGAATCTTGATTACCGCGGGTTCGGATGCCGACCCGCAGCCCATGGGCCCGCTGATCGGCGTACAGCTTCTCGCGAGCCATCCCGAAGAAGCACGGCGACTGTCAGCCTTCGAAGCACTCAAACTTTACACCGTCAATCCAGCACGAGCCGCTTTTGAGGAAGCTGATAAGGGGACAATCGCTGTTGGAAAGCTTGCTGACCTCGTAGTCCTGGAGAAGAATCCACTCACTGTGCCGCCCGCGACGCTCGCGAACGTCGCGGTCGAGCTCACCATCGTGGGTGGTACGATCGCGTGGCAACGCCAAAGCGATTCCTCGAGTCCCTCCACAATATCCACCGTTCGATCTCCTTAAATACGAGCCGCGCAGATGGCCAATTTTCCTGACACCCTCGGTAACCCCATCGTCTGCGACATGACTCTGCCACAAGGTCCGGCCGGGTCTCTGGAAACACCGAACTTCGACGCAGCAATGATCGACCGCGCGAAGCATGGTGTGACTTTTACATCAGTCACGATTGGCAGTGACGAGCTCAGCATTAGCGACACCGTGCGCTGGATAGGCACCGCGCGACGCTACTTTGCTGCGCATCCAGAACGGTACATTTTCGTCGAAAGCGTTCGCGACATCCGTGCTGCGCATGCGACTGGCAAGACTGCAGTTAACCTGCATTTTCAAGGAAGCAATTGTCTCCTGGGTGATCTCAACCTCGTTGAGGTCTATCGGCGTCTAGGCGTGGGGCACATGCTGCTCGCCTACAATTACCGGAATCTCGTTGGCGACGGATGCCATGAGACGAACGATGCGGGGCTCAGCGCCTTTGGCAAAGAACTCATCAAGGAAATGAATCGTGTTCGCATGATCGTTGATCTTTCGCACACAGGTACCCGTACCGCAATGGATGCCATCGCCGAAAGCAGTCAACCGGTCATCGTGTCGCATTCGAATTCCCGCAGCGTGTTCGACCATGAGCGCAATATTACCGACGAAGTGGCCCGTGCCGTCGCGGCGACGGGCGGCGTAATTGGAGTCAACGGCGTTGGGCTGTTCTTGAGTGCGGCACGTCGGGATATCTCCGCCGCTATCATCGCTAAACATGCCGATTACTTCGGGCGTCTCGTGGGTCAGCGCCATGTCGGCATCGGATTGGATTCTGTACCGGACCTCAAGCATTTCGTTGAGAACTTCGGACGCAAGAACATGAACCGCTATCGCGTCGGTGGATATTTTTCGACTCAGGCGCCGGCGTTTGCCGGACCCGACGTCATACCCGAGGTGGCGAAGGAATTGCTCGCCTTGGGATGGAGCGTCGAGGAGGTGCGCGGATTTCTCGGCGAAAACTGGCTTAGGGTCATGGACAGCATTTGGCAGGTAGGCGATTCGGGCGTCGCCGTCAGCGGCTGACCCTCCACCTTCAGAAACTGCAGGCCTCACGAATCCGCAGCCTGGCGCTGCCCGTGAGTGCACTCCCACGCGCGCAGCTTTGCTCGTGTAACCCGGCAACTATGTTATTCGCAATGAGCGCGGCGCTGGTTACGCTCTTCCAAGCCCTGAACCACAGGTGGAAAGAGTGACCACAGTACGAGGGTCCACCATCCCAGCCTCACAGCTGCGCAAGTAACGCCTTTCCGGGAGGCTCGTGCACGCGAAGTGCGTGTGAGTTTTTAGATCCAGAGCGCTTGCTCCCAGGGCGACCGCGTACCCCCGAAAAGGACGGCACGGATGTTGCGCAGGTTTCTCGACGTATAAAGCATTAAAATCTCGGTAGCTAACACTGACGTAGGAGCAATCAATGGACACGATCAAGCCTTTATTTACAGCCGTCGCTTCCGTCACCGGCGGCCGCAACGGGCACGCCGAGGCTGAGGATCACTCGGTATCGGTAAACCTTTCCGTGCCGAAGGCGATGGGAGGTCCGGGCAAGCCCGGCACGACGACCCCTGAGCATCTGTTTGCTGCTGGCTATGCGGCATGCTTTGGCGGCGCCATTGATTACGTTGCAACTCAGCAGAAGAAAAGCGCCAAGAACGCCACGGTTACCTGCAGCGTATCGATCGGGCCGCGCGATAAAGGAGGATTCGGATTGGCTGTCAAGCTGCATGTTAAGGATTCGAGCCTGCCTCAGGCGGAGCTATCAGCATTAGCACGCGAGGCGCATGAGAAGGTCTGCCCTTACTCGCACGCCACGCGAGGAAACATTCCGGTAGATCTGACCGTTGAGGGTACCTAAAGGTATTAATTATCTGACGCCGCAAGAGGTCAGTCAGCGCGCCCCAAGCCAGTGTGCGGGGCGCGGCCGACCTCAGCGGATGCGGCATCAAAGTGGTGCCCGACTGTTCCAAGAATCTCTGTTCGTGTGGAGCTCAAGCACATGAACGAGGGTTCAGTAGAGGGGCTCCTCATGAACGATCTCATTAAACAGAATTTCCCACTTTATTTCCCGCTGTTCTTTGTGCTGATGTGGTTGTCGGTGACAACGCTGCTGGGAGTTTTATCCGGTTGGTTCGTTCTGATGAGGCATTATCCAGACCGGGTAGAAACGCCTGTCCATACGTTCTCAGGTCAATCTGGCTCAATGAATCGGGTGAGCATGCGCTCGATACTGAAACTGAGTGTCTGTTCCTCCGGTTTGAGGGTAGGAATAATGAGGGTCTTTGGCCCCTTTTGCCGCGATCTGTTCGTCCCCTGGAATGAAATGATCGTAGTTAGGGAAGAGAAATTTTTCATGAGGGTCGCGCGGATCACAATTGGCCAACCAATCATCGGCCAGCTCACTATTCCAGCAGAGGTCGCAGATCGCATCGCACGCTGTGCGGATGGTCATTGGCCAGAGGTAGGGCCGTTTCCTCAAGAGGCTAACGGCCAAGCTGCAACTCGCATTCTAAAGCAATGGGCTGTAATGACGATCGTCGCCGCAGCATTCTTTATCGTTGCCCCGCGTCTCCTGATGCCGTCAGGAGCAACGCCGCCACCCATCATATTAGCGGTTGCCTTTCCGGCTATTGTCTTCGGCGTCAACGGGCTTATTCAATACCTCCGTCGACGACGTCCTTGATTAGGAGTTATCAAATGAGTTCGTCTACTGGTCAGTTATAAACTGACCTCCAGAAGTAGCGTAAACGAGAAGACTCCATTGTCGACGTCCCGGAGGTAACCGTTAGTGGCGGTCAGCTCCGCGTCAACCGCAGACAGATGGCGATCCGCTGCGCCTGGTCCGCCGCCGCTTGGAACAAAGCCCCTGCTTAGAAACCGGGCGTTTGGGTGCGGCGCCGCCGCTAGCTTAGCCCCACCGATTGGCGTTCGTTGGGAAACCGGGACGCTGTGCTCGCACGACACAAAAGCGCTGGCCGGTGGGCGCCTGCATAACTACCCAACGCTCTAGGCGATCTACCACCTTCGCCCCTATCTTTTCCAGGCGCGCCACTTCGGCAGGGACATTGTCGGTCTCTATGTCTATGTGAACACGGCTTTCGTGGTCTACACGCTGGATTTGTACTATGGGCTCGCCCGGCGGGGTTTCCAACATGCGGTAGTTGCCGCGGGTGCCCGGATGTTTGGAGTCTACTGCGCGACCTAGCGCCTGGCTCCAGAAGACAGAAGCCTCATCCACGTCGGAAATCTTGCAGTCGATTAACACAGCGCAAAGGCGGGAAAAGTGCATGTTGATGCCCTCGGATTTCTACTCGGTCACACGGACTGTTACCCGAAGCTGCGAGAACTCGCCTTTTCGGACGTCCGTCACCCAAAAGCCGCCAGTGACGCTACCACAATGCAGGGCATTGTTGATGCGCCTCTGCTTTTCTCGTTCGGGCGCGGCAAAGCTAGGCGTAACGCGAAGCCAATCTAATACGATGGGCTTCCGGGATGGATGCTATGCCGGTCCCCCACATTGTTCCGCACTTATGATTCCATTCCGCCAAGAGTTCTCAAGCACCAATTGCGCTTGCGGAGTCGGAGTGTAAAAGAGATTGCACGGTTTCTCGGTACACACAGAATACGAGCCTATTACCGCGAGCGGGGGCAGTCCAGACCTCTTGTCTTTGAGCATGACATGGACGTTTTAAGCAAAGTAATGCTCCCGCCGTTCAGGATCTGGGCGACGGGAGCATGACGCCGGGCGCCTAAACTTAGAATTACGGTGCGATCCGTCGCGCCTTTGCCGTGCCTGTTGATGTTACCGGCGGACCGGACAGAAAATAAAGTGTCGTTTCATTAGTTCCGGTATACGAGTTCCCGTCCCACGCCACTTCATCGGTTTCCGTCTCGTTGAAGTACCCGGCGAGCATTCCGGTGTCATCATATAGCCACCCAAAGTGGTTTCTATGGACGTGCGTGCGATCGAGTGCCTTCCATGAACCCAGGCAGATGTTTCCGCCTAATACAGGGAAATCAACATTTTCCCATTCCGTGCCATCACTGTGCCATTGAATGAAGGCATCCCCGGCGTTGGATCCCCCGCTCTCATAAACCACATACCAAGTTCCCACGATGTTGTCGCCAGGATTCTGGCCGAAATGGGCCGGCATCGCTGCCGGTTCAATCTTCAAAGGGGCTGCCTGCTGGCTTGAGATTCTCGGATCCGCACAACTTGCATGCGCAGACAATCCGGAGAGTGTCAACGTTGCGACCACTGCGGTTCCGATGAGAAGTTTTTTCATCGAACTACTCCTTGATAAGTGTTAATTGTGATTTTTCACCGCTGACAGATGCGGTGTCTCGTCCCGGTGCGATTGTCTTACAGCCAACCGACGACGCGCCTGATCTTTCCGACGAAGCACTCCATTCCACGTATGAACCGACGAAAAGCCGGAGTTAGGCTTTTGCATGTATGGATCTGTTTGGGTCGCAAAGGCACGTCTTTACTGATGCATTGCAACAACGAGCAGATCGAATCGGGCCTGACGCAGCCGCTTACAGTGCAGAACCGAAAAACCTACACCGAACAACACTCGATGTTGCTCCCTGATGTACTAAAGCTTTGGCGGCAACGCCGGCCACAGTCTGATACTCGAGGAGAATGTTTGAAGAGGGCGCTCTCCTAGGTGAGATACGCGTATTGGCGCTTGGGAGTGAAACAGGTTATACCACCCGTTCCTTCGGGCTAAGATTCACTCAACGTGCAGAGGATCCAACATGTCAGACACATCGACAATTACGGCGGAGCGAAAAAAGGAGCGAGATTCCTCGTACGGCACGGACAAGCGCAAGCTGAAGGCATTAGAAGACATCGCCGATGCCCTGGAAGGTATCCGGCAAGAACTGACAAGGCTTGTCCCAAAACTTCCGTAGTTGTCGCGTGCAATTCCACGAATATAGCGGCGGCTAGACGTACGAGAAACATTTGCGTCAGGAGGCAAATCGACCTCCTGAGGCTGCCGACGATGTCAAATAGTCGATTGATTTTCGCCCGGAATCAGTCTTCCCGCTCCCGGCAGAAGAGGACGCTGAAAAGGCGTTCAGATTCCCGCAGACCTGCCTCAGTAAAAGCACTGACTTCGCCTTTCCGACCGGGTCCGTGATGTAACCCTGCTGGTGCAATCTATTCATCGCGTTCCAGTCAAACATTTTCCAAGTTCGGTCACTCTCGTGGCGACCCAAAGCCAAGAGCGCGAGGACTGCCTGATCCACTTTATCCTGATCAATCTGCCTGGGCATGGCATACATCTCCCATGAATGGCTTTGGCTTTCCAAAGTGCAGACCACCGACGCGCGGCTTTCCCGACCCTTGATGGAGCTGAACAGTAAATTGCTCAGTGCCAACAGAATTTGTTTTTTGCGTGAATAATGACGATACCGGCGGCACACAGCAGGCCTTTTACGTAACGGCTGGGAGCTTCTACTCTCTGGGGAATGCGCTGCTTGGTCATCGGGGGAACTCGCCTCATCGGACCACACGTGGTTCGGCGGCTATGCGCGCTCGGGTGGGACATCGCGGTCCTGCATCGCGGGATTCATCGCCCGGTACTTCCCGCGGGCGTGCTAAGGATTGTCGACGAATCGGCGGGAATTCCGGTCGTCCGCGTGCCCATTGCGGCTCGACGATTTGAGCCGCATGTCGTGCCGCACATGATTGCGATGGGAGAACGCGATGCCGAAGCTGCGATGGACGCTTTCGTCGGCCACGCCGATCGAATCGTCGTCCTGTCCAGTGGCGACGTTTATCGGGCCTACGGTCGATTCATCGGAACGGAGGCCGGTCCGATCGAGCCTACGCCGCTCACCGAGAACTCGCCGCTGCGCGATTGTCTATTTCCCTATCGCAGTTCTGCAGCGTCGGCGGACGCACTTTGCTATTGGTACGACAAGATTCTCGTAGAGCGCGCAGTCCTCAGTCGTGGAGATCTTCCAGGTACAGTCCTGCGATTGCCGAAGGTGTACGGACCCGACGAGAATTCTGATCTCGCCAGCGTCTACGGTTTTCGCGGTCAACCGCAATGGAGATGGACCCATGGGCATGTTGAAAATGTGGCCGAAGCGATAACCCGCGCAGTCGGCGATCCACGCGCGGCAAACAACATCTTTAATGTTGGCGAGGCGCATACGCCGACGATGGTTGAGCGTCTCGCGCGGCTGCGAGACCGGGAGACGGCCGTCGCCGACGTGGCAGGTAAGAACTTCGAGCAGGACATCGTCCTCGACACATCGAAGATCCGACGCGTGCTAGATTTCACCGAAGCGATCGATGAAGTACATGGCATGTCGGCGTGTGTGCGCTGTTTCTCCTGACTTTAGGAAGGACTCTGCTTGTGATGGAGCGAGGCCGAGTAGCTATGAACGTCGTTGTGCCGCGTTGTTGCAGTTAGTGCGCGTCTGCTACAGGGTGGCAGCAGTCTGGGACGTTATCGACTGAACCTGAGCATTTGAGGCTTGGTGGTATGTTCCGGGTGATTTCTCGCGAGACCGATAGATAACCGAGGCCAGAGCATGGTTGCAACAGCGTGATTGCGACAACGAGCGTGGTGCGCTGGACTGCACTGGTCCTCGGGGCGGCACAGCCCCTGGCCGCGCCAGCGCAGCCGGCGGCCGCTCAGGCGGTGGAATCCGACGCCGGCATGGTCGTGACTTCGCAGCACCTCGCCTCGGAGGTCGGTGCGGCCATTTTGCGCCAGGGCGGAAACGCGATCGATGCGGCCGTGGCGGTCGGTTATGCACTGGCCGTCACTCATCCTTGCTGCGGCAATCTGGGCGGCGGGGGGTTCATGACGATCCACTTCGCCGACGGTAGGAATACTGTTATCAATTTTCGCGAGCGCGCGCCGCTGGCCGCGACGCCCCAGATGTTTCTGGACGGGCAGGGCGATACGATTGTCGACAAGAGCCTCGAAGGCTATCTGGCGGTGGGCGTGCCGGGGACCGTTCTCGGACTCGAGACCGCCCGTCAGAGGTACGGTACCTTGCCGCGCACGTTGTTGCTGGCCCCGGCAATCCGCTTGGCCACTGAAGGCTTTACGCTGACTCGCGGTGACGTGGACGTACTGGCTGACGCCAACGACGCATTTCGCAAACAGAGCAACGTCAGTGCCATTTTCCTCAACAATGGGAAACCGCTGCAGCCCGGGAATCGTTTGGTGCAGAAGGATCTAGCGCACACCCTGCGCGCTATAAGCGAGCGTGGTTCGAACGCATTTTACCGTGGACCCATCGCCGACGCCGTCGTCGCCGCCAGCATCGCCAACGGCGGGGTGCTGACGAAGGGGGACTTTGCCGCCTATACAGTGACCGAATTGAAGCCCGTCATATGTTCGTATCGCGGGTACACCATTGTATCCGCGCCTCCCCCCAGTTCCGGTGGTGTCACGCTGTGCGAAATGCTGCGCGTGCTGGAGGCTTATCCGCTCAAGACACTCGGCTTCCACTCTAGTGGCTCGATCCATCTGATGACCGAAGCCATGCGCTATGCCTATATGGATCGCAACGCCTTTCTGGGCGATCCGGCATTCGTGAAGAATCCGGTGGATCGACTGCTCTCTGACGGCCACATAAAAGACATCAGGGCCCAGATTCGGCCGAACCGGGCCGGCGTGTCGAAGGCGTTGGGTGCGAGCGCGGGACCCGGGGAGAAGGCCAGCACTACGCATTATTCGATAGTCGATCGGATAGGTAATGCGGTATCGGTCACTTACACCATCAACGACTCGTTCGGCGCCAAGGTAATCGCGGGCGCCACGGGATTTTTTCTGAACGACGAGATGGATGATTTCACTGCGAAACCCGGTGCGCCGAACTATTACGGACTCGTGCAGGGCAACGCCAATGCCATTGCGCCGGGCAAACGCCCGCTCAGTTCCATGACCCCGACTATCATTCTCAAGGACGACAAGCCGGTTCTGATTGCTGGCGCACCGGGCGGTGCGCGCATCATTACTACGGTGCTCGAGGTCATCGTGAACGTAATTGATCATGGCCTAACGCTGCAGGAAGCCGTCGACGCGCCAAGATTTCATCACCAATGGCTGCCGGACACTCTGGCTTCGGAACCGCTGGCCCTATCGGCAGATACGGCGGCGGCACTCA
>Ga0209006_10001262_pt1 | contig 22936 bp, 15 predicted proteins | sample JacPin_JW_Ref_O2_FD_188567 | JGI IMG/M metagenome (GOLD analysis project Ga0209006, IMG submission 188567) | Forest soil microbial communities from Algoma, Ontario, Canada - Jack Pine, Ontario site 1_JW_Ref_O2 (SPAdes) (version 2) | ecosystem: Environmental > Terrestrial > Soil > Boreal... | reverse complement strand
TGAAGGCTCAGCGCTTGGCCGCCACTAAGACCGAATTCGTCGCGTTCCGGAAAGCCGCTTAGAATGCACGTTTATCCAGATTCTCGTTCAGAGCCAGAAAAAGAGAAAAAGGGTGATTATCGAGTAATACCTGCTCCAATAATCATTGGCAACTAATACGCTGCTCTGGCTCAAATGATGGGAGAGCGCAAATAGGCGCTCGGGTAGGTACGTGACTTCGACGAACGCCCAGCTAATCAGAAGCAGGGCGAATGCACGGCTCACAAGCAACACTATCTCTTTTCTTGACATAATCGTCCCTGTGGCTGCTGCAAGATGGATGCCATCGTACGTCGAGCGGGACAGGAAAGCCACTTGGCGAAACATCTCGATAGCACTTTTTGACCCGGACGGCTGTCGGGCAATTCTCGGTGAGCGTTATCTGTTAACAGCAATCACGTTCCCACTATACGTTTGTAGGGCTTTGATCATTACCCTAGAGAGGTGGCGGCACAACGGGCAGTGGTGTCAAATAGATACCGTGGAATCCTTCTGTTGCGTCAAAGAGCGTTATCTACGGTCGCACCTCACAATTCTTATTGCTGTACTAACGATCTTCGTCCCCGCTTGCTCGCGCTCGGAGTTTGACCAGCAGCATAAACAGGCGGTCCTTCAGAATCCTCCCGGGGTCGAATTGGAGATTCGCACCAGCGGAGGGAGAAACCAATTTGCGGTGTCGGAGCAGGTCGCATTTGAAGAGTTCTACACAGCAAAGTGGCCCGGAGCCTGGCGCATTGAGGTGTTCGAAGGCTGGAATGTAGCGAGCAATGCGACCGGTTCCGACGTGGTCCATATTACCGACGGCAAGACGCTCTGGACCCAGCCCGGACAGCAGTGGGTGGGCATTATCTGTTGCGACTCGCGTCAGATCTGGCTGGATCAGGACCCGGTTCGCATTCCTTACAAATTGTCAGCCTCTCCTACCCGTTTCAACCCGGAGGGCCGAGCCAACCCGCAGTGGCAAACCCTTCGTCTTCCGAACAAGCCGGGGAAGTATCGAGTCTATGTGACGACACACAGGGTCTTCGAACGTGGCAGTGACAAAAACCCATATGACGATAAAGGATTTCCGGTTTCATCGAACATCCTCGATCTTCAAGTAAAATAACGTCCTGCTCGTCAAAACTGGTGCAAAATCTTAGTACCCTATCGACAAGTGCGCCGGCGCGGGGACATTACCTGCTCATCCCATCTGGTTACAACAGTTAACCGCCACCCTTTTCCATTTATGACGAATTAATTTTGTTAGCCCTGTCGTCTTTTGGCTGCCGTTTCCGATAACTGGGCTCGCGCGTTCAAAGGTGCGGCAGAGAGCGGATTCCTCATGGCTCGCTTCGCTCACGCGTCGGAATCATGAGGGGTTGGGGGGATGGTCCGCGCGGCGGAGGCCGTCAGGACGGTAAGGAATGCCCACCCTTTCGCAATAAAGGCGATAGGATGGGCCATCCCCGAACGGCAATTCTGAGGAAGCCAGACCGTTTAGTCCTTCACCACTTCTTCCTTCACGATGTTAGACGTACTGGCGACGAAGTTCCCGTCACTTCCGTTCACCGCCTTGACGTCCGATGCACCCACCGGCAGCGTCGTGATATTGAAGCTAGCCGAGCAAGAGACGACACATCAGGCAAGAATTTTCTTATAGCTGCGGGCGCGGAGATGGCAAATCAGTTGTAGCAGCCTTCCGCTACTATCGGTAGTTTCTCGGCAGGGAGATACGGCAAGTCAATCAGCGGAAACAGTTACTTCCCAAGTTGCCTCGTCACTCAAGACTGATCCTAAAGTTTGACGCCAGAGTACGAATTAATTTGTGGTAGCTTGGTTCCGGCTAAAGTCCCACGATGCGACCCCGAACGGGGTGCGATCGGAAGATGGAAATCCAATGAAAACATTCCGGTGCGGAGCACGCCTCCGGCTTTTGTTCGCATTTATCGCTTCCATCGCTATTTTGCCAGTCACTGTTTGGAGTCAGCTTTCAAGCCAGCTTTCGAGCCAGGAACCAATCGAGAGCAAGCCACTCTCCGGCATGCAGTGGAGATTGATCGGCCCCTTTCGCGCCGGGCGAGTTACGGCCGTCGCCGGCGCGGCTGACCCGAACACCTATTATTTCGGCACCCCCGGCGGTGGAGTCTGGAAAACTAACGACGGAGGACAAGTCTGGCACCCTATTTTCGACAACGAGCGGATCGCCTCCATCGGCGCGCTTGCCGTAGCTTCCTCCGATTCTAATGTTCTGTATGTTGGAACCGGGGAACAGACGCGGGGCAACGGTGTCTATCGCTCGACCGACGCAGGCGCCACATGGAAGAACGCAGGTTTGCAGGACGTGCCATTTATACAGGAGATCATCGTCGATCCAAAAAATCCCGACGTCGCTGTGGTCGGCGGAAACTCGCTCGGCATGGGGTTGATTTGGCGGCCGCTTCCGGCGACGGCAAAAACCGCGAACCGCGGAATCTTTAAAACCGTCGACGGCGGCAAGAGTTGGACGAAAGTGTTCTCCCGCGAAGACTCGATCGGGGTCGTCGACCTGTGTTCTGATCCTGGTGATCCGGCCACTTTGTATGCGGTGCTCTATCGTCCCGCATCGGGTTCTGGCGATTCCGCGGTCGAAGCTACGGCAGACATCATGAAGTCGGGAGATGGTGGTTCGACCTGGACTCCTCTTGCCAGCAAAGGTCTGCCGGAAAAGGCTCGCGGCCGGGTTGGCATCGCCGTCGCTCCGGGAACCGGTGGACGCCGCTTGTATGCAATCCTCAATCAGGGGTTCTTCCGCTCCGACGACGGCGGCACCACTTGGCAACAGTCGAGCAAAGACCCGCGTGTGATTGCCAGCGAATATTTCAGCCGCGTCTTCGTCGACACCCGGAATCCCGACGTGCTCTACGTATCGCAGACTTCGATGTATCGCTCCACCGACGGTGGAAAGACCTTCGAAGCGTTCGCAGGAGCCCCCAGCGGCGACGATTTCCACGTGGCGTGGATCGATCCCCACGATCCGGCGCGCATGATTTTCGGCGTCGATCAGGGAGCCATCGTCACCGTGGACGCCGGCAAAACCTGGAGTTCCTGGTACAACCAACCCACCGGGCAGTTCTACCACGTCTCCACCGACAACCTGTTCCCCTACCGCGCCTATGCGGCGCAGCAGGACAGTGGTACGGCCGGCGTACTCAGCCGCAGCGACTATGGCGAGATCCTTCTGCAGGACTGGTATTCCATTGGGGGCTTCGAATACGCGTTCATCGCTCCCGACCCGGCGCATCCCAACCTTGTTTATAGCGGAGGCTGGTACGGAACGGTGGTTCGTTACGACAAATCGACCGGTCAAATCGCAACCGTGTTCGAGCGGGGTGAAAAATATCGCGCCTCGCAAATGCCACCTCTGGTCTTCTCGCCCCAGGGCGCGTCCACCCTCTACTTAGGAATGCAGTTTGTGCTCGAGACAGTCGACGGAGGAAAGAATTGGCACGAGATCAGCCCGGACCTTACCGGCTATGGCGAGCAGGAGGAACCGGAGAAGCGTGATCCGGACAAACCGCGGCCCCCGGCCATCACCGCCCTGTCACCATCAACCGTGCAAGGTGACGTAATTTGGGCTGGAACGACCAACCGGCTGGTTCAACTCACCCGCGACGGTGGAAAGAACTGGCAAAACGTTTCTCCGCCCGGATTGGCCGAGCCCGCCCAAATTATCTACGTCGAAGCCTCGCATCACGACCCGGCCGCCGCCTACCTGACGGTGGGGGCGACCCGAGAGTCAACTCCTTCTTATGTCGCTCGCACCAATGACTACGGCCAGACCTGGCAGAAGATCGTCAACGGATTTCCGGAACACGAAATGGTCCGCGTGGTGCGCGAAGATCCTAAGCGCGAAGGACTGCTCTATGCCGGCACCGATACCAGCGTATACGTCTCGTGGGACAACGGCGGCCACTGGCAGCCGTTTTCCCTGAATCTCCCCGCAACACCCATCACCGATCTCCAGGTGCATGACAACGATCTGGTAATCTCGACCTTCGGACGGAGCCTCTGGGTTCTCGACGACATCACTCCGCTGCGCGAAATCAATTCGCAAATCACAGCTGCTGATGCGCACCTCTTCGCGCCTGCGACTGCCATGCGTGTGAGGTGGGAGAATTATCAGGACACGCCCTACCCCATCGAAACTCCGGCCGGCCAGAACCCGCCCGACGGAGCGATCCTCGACTACTACCTAAAGACGCCGCCGGCTGGCGATGTGGCGCTGACGATCTTCGACGAGAAGGGCGGCGAGGTCGCGCGATTTTCCAGCGAAGCCAAGCCGGCCACGCATCTTCCCGCGAACGCTCCCAGCTACTGGTTTGCTCCAGAAGACACTTTGCCCAAGGCGGCGGGCGTCAATCGCTTTGTTTGGAATCTGCGGTATCCACCTCCGCTTTCGCTTCCCTACGGGTACTACGGCGAACTGCTGGAGTACACGGAATATACCCTGGCCGATCACGCCGTACCCGGCCTCACGCCGCGCGTGCAACCTCGCGGACCGCTGGTCTTGCCCGGCAAATACACAATAGAACTGCGGGTTGGTGGTCAAACCATGCGACAGCCTCTCACGGTGGAACTTGATCCACGGGTTCAGGCCTCGCCAGTTGACCTGTCAGACCAACTCGATTTGGCCGAGCGAATCCGCCGGGGCATGAAGTCAAGCACTGATGCCTTTTACCAGGTCGCAGGGTTGCGTAAAGCTTTAGCGGTACGGAGGGACGCCTGGAAGCAGTCCGAAACCCAGAGGTCCGAAACCAAAGACCCAAACGACGCCGTGGCCGACTTCGAAAAGAAAATCGATGCTATCGACAAAGGGACCAGGCGCGCTCCCGGATTCGGACCCGTGAACCGCGACCTGACCCGGCTCATCTTCAGCGTGGAAAGCGCCGACATGCGTCCCGCAGGCACCGTTCAGTCGACGGCGCAACAAAGTTGCGATGCTCTCGACAAGGATCTCGCGAACTGGCAGCAGTTCAACGAACACGATCTCCCTGCCTTCAACGCAGTTCTAGCCGCGAATAAACAGGCGCCGTTGCCCATTTCCACTGGAATCAGCAGCAAGGGTTGCAAACCGTAGGAATGTGGGCTTTCGCGGTGCGTCGAAACCAAGAGGGTTGTAAAATTTTCTGCGGACGAAAATTGTTGCCTAACCGGAATGTATGATCCGCCGGACGCGGTATGCGAGACCCTTCCGTTCCGTGACCAGAGCGGCGGCACGGTAGAAGCGGGAAGTACCAGAGGCAAGAGATCATGGCGCGCGTGTTCATCACAGGTTCTTCCGACGGACTCGGCCGCATGGCTGGACAACTTCTGATCGAGCAGGGGCACAGCGTTGTTCTGCATGCGCGAAACGAGCAGCGAGGGAGGGATGCGCTCTCCGCCGTTCCGGGCGCGGAGAAAGTCGTCATCGGCGATCTGACAAGCATCGCTCAGACACGCAAGGTGGCCGAACAGGTCAACGCACTCGGCTCCTTCGATGCAGTGATCCACAATGCAGGGATCGGCTACAGGGAATCTCGACGGATTGCGACCGAAGACGGCCTGCCTCAGGTATTTGCCGTTAATACACTGGCGCCGTACATCCTGACCGCACTGATTCAGAAACCGAAACGACTCGTCTACCTAAGTTCTGGCCTCCACCAGAGTGGCGATGCAAGCCTGAAGGATCTCGCGTGGGAGCATCGCCCCTGGCAGGGGCAACAGGCTTACTCCGACTCCAAGCTGCACGATGTGCTTCTGGCTTTCGCGGTCGCCCGCCGCTGGCCGGACGTTCTCTCCAATGCTCTTGAACCTGGCTGGGTGGCAACCAAGATGGGCGGCCGGGGAGCGACGGATGATCTCGACGCCGGGCATCGCACTCAAGTATGGCTGGCGGTCAGCGATGATCCGGCTGCGACGGTTACGGGAGAGTATTTCTATCACATGCGAACTCGTAAACCTAATCCGGATTCCCGCGACGTGAACCGGCAGAACCAACTGCTCGAGGCCTGCAAACGCTCCTCTGGCGTCGAACTGCCCACTGGCGGAGAGCGGCTTGGATGAAGCGTTCGGGCTTGAAGCTGTACGCTGTTCCCACTACGGCCGCTCGAGTGGTTCGTCTGGGATTGGCGTTCGAAGTAAGTCTTTTCCGTGCTACCATTCGCATAAATCTTGTCCCCGGCGGTTGACATGCGATCTGTGCAACGCATTCGTCTATTCGCTGTTCTGCTCGCCGCCATCTCGACGCGTCTCTTCGCGAGTTCCACGCCTCTTCGGATCAACGCTTCTGAGATGAGCGCAGTCATTTCCGAAAAAGAAATCACTCTGATCGCACCTGCTTTGAACGCGTCCGAAACAGCGGTCTCTGGGACTCTTTACGTTGACCTGCTCGATCCCAAAGACGCGGTCATAGCGTCATCCAAAACCACTGAGCGGCTCAATCCCGGCCGCAACTTAATCAAGTTGTCCTTGCCACGACCGGCAGTCCCCACGGTGTCCGACAATGACCCGGCGCTCTGGTATCGCGTGAAGTACCGGCTTCTGCGGGGGGACCAGCAAGCCGACCAGCAAGCTGATAACCAGCAGACCGATGACAAGCAAGCCACCAGTGGCCTGGTTGCCCTCGGAGCGATCGCCCCCGACATGTTCGAACTCCGCGTTGCGCACGCTGATAAAGCCTTACCCGGCCAGCCTTATCAAGTGCGTGTACACGCGGCCAACCCGGTTACGCGGAAGCCAGTGAGCGGCGTGGAGGTTCACGGCGAACTGGAATTCGATGCGGACGAGAACCGCGCGGTCATAACGCGCACCACAAACTCTTCGGGCGACGCTGTTCTACTGTTCCACATTCCAGCGAGAGTCACTGAGGGTGGCTCAGTCACTATGGAGTCTCGGAAGCGCGATCAAACGCGAAAGGAAAATTTCGACTTTGATCTCGATCCGCGGGCTCGCATCATTATCAATACTGACAAACTTCTCTATCAGCCGGGCCAATCCCTGCATGCTCGGGCGCTGGTGCTCAGTGCGAACAAGCACCCTGTCGGAAATGAAGACACGGAGTTCAAACTCGTCGATCCAGAATCGAATACCGTGTTCAGCAGTACAGCAAAGACAAACGACTTCGGAATCGCCAGCATCGACTGGGAGCTGCCCGACTCCACGGAACTTGGACCCTACGCGCTGCAGGTCTCGCTCTCAAACAGTGATCGCTACGGTAGCGCGCAGGCCATGACGAACGTTCGCGTCAGCCGTTACGATCTGCCGAACTTTACCGTCGCAGCCAAGCCGGATCGCTCCTACTATTTGCCTGGTCAGAACGCGTCCGTCGAAGTCTCCGCGAAGTACCTGTTCGGCAAAGATCTGCCCCACGGCACGGTGAAACTGGTTCGTGAAGAGCAGGGCCACTGGGACTCCGCACAACATAAATGGGTGGTGGACGAAGCTGATGGTCAGTCGGCGGAACTCGACCATTCAGGCCGCGCGACGTTTACGCTCGACTTTACCAAGCTGCACGGCGAACTCGCAGAGCAGACCTACAGACGCTTCATGGACCTTGATTATGCGGCGTACGTCACCGATCCCACCACGGGGAAGACCGAGCAGCGCCGTTTCCAGGTCCGCCTCAGTCATCAGCCCATTCACGTCTATGTTTCTGGCATGAACCTCAGTGGGGATCGGGCTTCCTTTTTCGTCACCACCTATTATCCGGACGGCACGCCGGCGGAGTGCCGTGTCAATGTCAGCGAAGATCGGAACCACTACAGAGACTACGGCGAGCAACAATCATCCGGCATCAGGGATTTTCTTCACACCATCAAGACCAACCGGTTCGGCGTGGCTAAGGTCTCCGACCTACAACTGTTGACCGAACGCGACGACGACTCCAGCCGCAGTCATGGCTATCAGCTTGTTTTCGACGTTCACGACAAAACCGGAGCTGCCGTCTCTTATGACGAGGTGTTTTGGAGTGACTCCGACCGGCTAATTCAAGTCACCACGGAAAAGTCGCTGTATCAGGCAAAAGATCAGATCACCGTCTCTGTTCGCGCTCCCCACGCACTCTCGGGACACGTTATCGTCGATCTCTCGCGTGACGGCGCGGTCCTGTGGACCGGCCGGATCAGTCTGCACAATCATCGAGGGTTCACTGTTATCCCTTACGCCCCCGAGTTCAAGGGCGAGCTGATGCTGGCAGCCTATTCACTGGAAACAGATAGTGAACAACGCTACGAAATTCCCTCCGGCGCCCGAGCCATTCTGTTTCCGACTCCCTCAACCCTGACCGTGAACGTCAAGACGGACCGCGCCACTTACAAGCCAGGGGACGACGTATCCGCCGCCCTCAACATCAGCCTGCCATCCGGCTCCACTTCGTCCAGCGCACTGGGAGTTGTCGTGGTCGACAAGGCCGTAGAAGAGCGCATTCGCACCGACCAGGAATTTGGGGAAGGGCACTATGGTTTCTGGGACTGGAGCTGGTGGTATCCACCAGAATCGGTTGGCGGAATCTCATTCAAAGACCTCGATGAACTTGACCTTTCGAAATCATTGCCGGACGGCATGGATCTCGTCGCCGAGATGCTTTTGCTGGGACACAGTTACTCCTGGGTCGATTTGCCACAGATCGAAGGCGACAACTACGGAGATGAAACGCGCGCGCTATTCTCCGAGAAGATGCGGAATGAACTAGAACCAGTTCGCGAAGCGCTTCTCGACGAAGACCTCGCGGGGTGGAAGTTCGCGACCAATAACGATGAACTGTCGGTCGTCCTTCGCAAAGCCGGGCTTGACCCTGCCAGCATCGTCGATCCCTGGGGCACGCCGTATCATTTCAGTTTCGGCATCGATTACCGCAATCGAACGCTGAACATCCTATCTTCCGGCCCCGACAAGCAGTTCGGCACAGCCGACGATATTGAGGTTCTTACCGTAAGCTGGCCTTACTTCCAACCGTTCGGAAAGATCATCGACCGGGTCGTGAAGGAGACTTACGCTTCCTCCGGCGCCTACATCCGCGACTTCGATGCACTTAGCGCCGCTGTGCTTTTGCGTGGACTCGATCTCAAAACGCTTCGCGATCCCTGGGGTAAACCTTACACGTTCAGTTTTCAGCCCGGTGGCTCGCTCTATCAGATCATTGTCGAGGGCACAGGCCCCAAGATTCCGGGGACACTCTACGGAACGTTCGCCATATGGACCAGCGCCATCGACTATTTTGAGCAGGCTCGCGGAAAGATTGATTCCGCGATTTATAAGCTCTCTCACTCCACCGGGATATTTCCGCAGGACAACGAAACGTTCGACAAAGTCATGACGGACAGCGGCGTCAACTTCCGCCAGCTGGTTGATCCCTGGGGGCATCCTTATTACGTCAAATACAGCGTCGAGTCGGACTACGGTGATGCCACGCGGATTACCTACCAGCCCGATGCCAGGGTGCAAACGGGGACTCCCGTAACCCGGAAGCTCGCGTGGATTCGCATCATGAGTCCTGGTCCGGACGGCAAAGCGAACACGCCGGATGACTTTCCCGTCGCCAGCTTCTCCCGTGATATTGCCGAGCAAAGCGGGAACGACATCATTCCACAGTCCGTTAGTTCTGAATCTCTGAGCGGAAGCACTGGCGCCATCAACGGCGTCGTGACCGATCCGAGTGGCGCGGTCATTTCGAACGTCACTGTGATTGCAACTCTCCGCCAAACGGGCCAGAAATTCACTGGGACCACGGGCCCGGACGGCGCCTACATCATTCGTAACATTCCTCCTGGCACTTATGACTTGACCATTTCTGCTCCTGGATTCCGCGCGACACAAATTCGCACGGTGCCCGTCCACTCCACCAGCATTACGGCGGTAAATGTGTTACTCACCGTTGGGTCGGTTTCGGAAACGGTCGAAGTTTCGGCAGATACCTTCAGCCTCCAGACAACGAACTCATCCATGGTGGCGAGCAAGTCCGCCGAAGGCACAAGGGTTCAGGTTCACGAAGAGACATTTACCCCACGGCTGCGGGACTACTTTCCCGAGACGCTCCTGTGGTCGCCTTCTGTCATCACCGACGCCAACGGTCGCGCCCAGCTCAAATTCAAGCTTGCGGACAACATCACAACCTGGAAGATGACTGTGCTGGCGTCCAATAAAACTGGAGAGATCGGTGTCGCAGACCGCGAGATTCAGGCCTTCCAGCCATTCTTCCTGGAGCATGATCCTCCAAAAATTCTCACCATCGGCGATGTGATCGACCTACCGGTCGTGGTCCGCAACTACCTTCCACAAGCGCAGCAACTCAGCCTGGAGATGAAGCCCGCGAGCTGGTTCGAGCTGGAGCATCCCGGCAAACAGCAGATTTCAGTCGAAGCCGGAGAATCCACGACTGCCACATTCCCGTTCCGCGCAACTGCGATGGTGAAGGCCGGCAAACAGCAAGTCTACGGTGCCAACCGTACCACCGGCGATGCTGTCGAGAAGACAGTTACTGTTCACCCCAACGGCCGGGACCAAACCTCAACCGTGGCAGGCATTCTCCGCGGCGACTCTACGCTCTCGCTGAACATACCGGCCGATTTAATTCCCGGCAGCATGCGGGCACGGCTGAAGATTTATCCCAACCTGTTGGCGCAGGTTACGGAGAGCATCGAGGCCGGACTTGAGCGTCCTTACGGTTGTGGTGAGCAAACTTTATCTTCGACCTATCCGAGCGTCATGTTGTTGAAATATTACAAAGCCTCCGGAGTGACGAGCGCTTCCATGCAGGCAAGAGCCAGTCGCTACGTCAGCCTGGGCTATCACCGTTTGCTGAACTATCGCGAGTCCGGTGGCGGCTTCAGTTATTGGGGTCACGGTTCGCCGGACGCGGCCCTCACCGCCTACGCAGTGCGCTTCCTGGCGGACGTCTCTGCTTTCACCGAGGTGGATTCCGACATCATCCACGGTGCCGAGAAATGGCTCGTTGAGCAACAGGCGAAGGACGGCCACTGGCAACCAAAGTATGGATACGATGACAGCGGACTCACCGCGTACATCGCTGTCACTCTGGCGGAATCCGAAAATGGCACGAACGACCCGCTGAAGAAGACTCTTCACGAATCAGTCTCACGCGCGCTCGCTTATCTGTCCGATCCTCATCGTGATCTGAGTGAACCGTACGCGCTCGCAGAGTTCGCCATCGCGGCCTCTGATTTCGGCGATCGGCAACGCGCTTCCGACGCAATTTCAAAGCTCATCAAACTGGCAACTCCGGAACACAATGGCATGTACTGGGTGCTCGAACACAACACTCCGTTCTACGGCTGGGGACATGCTGGCCGCGTCGAGAGCACCGCCATGGCAGTCTTGGCGCTGGCTACCATCGATCCAACTGACGAAACCCGCCGCCTCGTGGACGGCGGCACGCTCTGGTTGCTGCAGCAGAAAGATAGTTATGGAGTGTGGTATTCCGGTCAGGCGACCATCGATGTTCTATCTGCGCTACTAAAAGGGATCGACACCAGCGCTGACAGAAACCCCGACGCCAGACTCGCGGCTGCCGTCAATGGCAAGGCTATCTCGCTAGGAGGGAATTGGTCACGCACCTCAGACGCTCCAGCAATTATCGACATCTCGGCGTTGATCCAGCCCGGCGATAACACGATCGTGGTCCAGAACGGAAGCACACTCTCGAGCGCCAGTGTTCAGGCTGTCGCCGAGTACTACATCCCGTGGACTGGCGGCGTCGTCACCGAGGCTACGCGTCCCGGCGATTCTGACGCCCTCCGTCTCGCGGTCAAGTTTGACAAGACCGATGCCCGCGCCGGAGAAGAGGTCCGTTGTTCGGTCGACGCTAAACGAATCGGAAGCCGTGGCTGGGGCATGATGATTGCCGAAATCGGCCTGCCACCCGGAGCCGACGTTGACCGCCGCGTGCTCGACGAAGTTGTGAACAACTCAGCCTGGACTGTCTCTCACTATGATGTTCTGCCCGACCGTCTTGTGCTCTATCTTTGGCCCAGTGCCGGAGGCACCAAGCTGACGTTCGCCTTTCATCCTCGCTACGGGCTCAAGGCCCGAACCGCGCCCTCAGTTCTCTACGACTACTACAACCCCGAAGCGCTGGTCGCGCTGCCACCCGCTGATTTCAACATCAAGGCGAGTTCGCCGTCAGAGCCAACGACGACAGGTCGCAGCAAATAACAATCTTCGACGGGTAGAGTTGCCACGTGTTTTTCGCGCCTATGCGACCTGGAGCACGCTGACAGGTAGAGACAGAGTGATTACAGCACCGCCTCCCGCCCGATCCGAGATCCCAGCGACCCCGCCATGAGCCTGGACGACCGCATCCACAAATGCAAGTCCGAGACCGTGCCCAGGAGAATGTTTTCCCTTAACGAAGCGCTCAAAAGCACGGCTCCCGATCTCAGGCGGGAATCCCGGACCATTATCTTCGATCACCAGTTCTGCCGATCCTCCATGCGCATGCAGCCGAATCGTCACGCGGCATCCCGATGGCAAGTGAGTCAATTCGTTTTCCAGCAAATTGCTTACCACGCGATTCATCAGAGGCAAGTCCGCGTCTACCACCACATGGGCCTCGAGGTCACTCGTTACTTCGTGATGGCGCTCAGCCATGGCTGGCTGATAAATATCGACGAGTTGCCTCACGACATCGGATAGGTCCACCGGACCGCGCTCCATATGGAGCGCACCGGCTTCTGCCTCAGCCAGATCGAGCGTGGTGTTCAGCAATTGCAGGAGTCGATCCAGGTCTTCGACCGCTTCCCCCACCGAATCACGCCACTTCTCATTTCCTTCATGGCATAAAGCGGATTCGAGCGTCCCGCGAATCAAGGTTACCGGGCTCTTGAGGTCGTGCGCGATTCCGCCGGTAACGGTGCGAAGCTGATTCACCGAGGACTGAAGGCGGTCCAGCATGCGATTAAAGGTTTTCGCCAATCGCGAGATCTCATCCGAATTCCCAGGTTCCGGCAAACGTTCCCCGAAATCTTCAGTGTTAATTCGCGCGACGGTCTCCGTAATGCGTTCCACGCGGAGCAAAGTACGACGGGCGCTCCAGTAAGAGATTACGAAGCCCAGCAGGAACATGCCGCCCCAGATCATGAGAAAACGACGGGCCAATATGTGCAGCACATGCTTGGCACCACGATCCGAAAGTCCTAGATAAACAGTTTTTCCCTTTTGTACCTTCACCACAACTCGAAATGTTTGGCTCCATCCTTCGACTGCGATGGATTTTGGAGCGCCCGGAACCAGCTTCGCCTGTTGAATCGCGTTGAGAAAAACATCGTTGGAACTGGGCCCCACCCACAACAGACTTTCACTGTTGCTGGGATCCGTCACCAAAAAGAAGACAGAATTCAATCTCTCCCCGCGCGCGTTGCGCTCATCCGGAACTTCCTGAGTAGCAAGCTCGGCCACCTCTCGCACGACTCGCTTGTACAGGCGATCGCTCGGAGTATCGGCCGAGACCTGAGCCAGAACCTCGGCTTCGCCGGTAAGCCAGGTGTCACTGCGTTCACGGATCCCCTGAGCCACAAGGTAATAAACAATCGAGAATGCCACCGCGGTCCCGAGGGCGAAGGCCAGCGTCGTCCAAATCGAAATCCGCCAGGCGGCGGTCGCTCGAAGGTTCCTAGGCATACCTAAGCACGTAACCAACACCCCGAATTGTGTGAATCAGGGGCCGTGGAGTGTCATGGTCCACCTTGCTGCGCAGGCGATAAATATGCACATCCACGACGTTGGTTGCGGGATCGATCCGCATCCGCCAAACGTGATCCAGAATCATGGTGCGAGTCACCACCCGGCCTTCATTCCGGCAGAGATATTCCAGCAGGGAAAACTCCTGTGGGGTCAGTTGCAGCAGGTGATCGCCCCGTCGTGCTTCACGACGCACCAGGTCAAGTTGCAGGTCGGCCGCTTGCAGACGCACCGACTCATTCGTCGGAACCGCGGACCTGCGCAGGAGGTTTCTCAGTCGGGCCAGGAGTTCCGGTAGAGCAAATGGTTTCGTGAGGTAGTCGTCTCCGCCCTGTTCCAACCCGCGAACCCGCTCGTCCACGGAACGCCGCGCGGATAGGATCAGAACCGGCGCAGAACTACCTTGCGCGCGGCAGCGGGCAATCAGGTCCAATCCGTCCAGGTCGGGAAGGCCAAGGTCGATGATGAAGGCATCGTGAATACCTTCCAGGGCGGAGATCTCGCCGGCTTTCGCAGTGCCCGCCGTATCTACCTGATATCCGGCCTCTACCAGCGCCCGCTTCAGGAACTTCTGAATCGATACATCATCTTCTACCAACAACAATCGCATAGGAAAGTCCCGCCCGCACCAAGCACTGTACACCCCAAGGTGGGATGCAGGAAACTCTCCGAACGTTGAATCGCCCTTAAAGAAGAAGCACCGGTTTCTCAGGGAAGGCCGGTTGAAACGCTTTTCCGCGAGCGTGGATGCTCGATGTTAGACCGCTTCATTTGTTTATTGCGGACGCCACGTCATATCCACACGTATTGGAACCTCGTTCTTGACCGGCATCGTCAACAGCGACGGCGGTTCAATTTTAAAATCGGAGAGCGTGGCCGGGATGGTCCCCGTGATGTGAGTCTCCCCGCCCTGGGTTTCCAGTTTGAAAGCGACTTGCTTGTATTGGGCGGTCTGCCCAGCGAACTGAATTTCCAGATCGGCATTAATGGTCGTCGATGCGGCGCCTGATTCCGGAAGGCGCGTGCGCACGGTCACGATGGGGAACTCCGCACCGCGTGTGACCTGAATCATGTGCAGGTCGCGATTACTGTCCCCCGAATCAAATGACTTCACCGGTACCGCGATCAGGAAATCACACTGTCCGGCATGGCAGACTCCTTTTCCGCGCGCCGTGTGGCTCACGCCCTCACTCTGATGCAGGGGATGAGACACATGGTAGGTGAGAGTGCTTTTTTGCAGAATCCATTGGCTATCCGCAGCCCGAACAAGCGATGGAAGCGCCAGAAGCAGGCAGCAGCCGGCGACGGTCTTTATGCTCAGCAGCGATGTCATAAGCGGTCAGAACTTAACAGAAACAGACAGCAGAGCGGCGCCAAACGCCCCCGCGGTAACAATCGCCACAGGCCCATGCGCCGAGGCGATGCCGTGAACCTTCTCGCCCTTGTTCTTTTGATCGAAAGCCATAATTCCCAGGATCGGCGTCAGGATCATTCCAGGTCCATGTATCCAGGCCATCGCCTCGTGAAATTTTATCGGACCGCGCTTTTTGGTTCCTGGAACCCTGGGCGCGCGAATTGCATAGTAAGCAGTAATGCCGTACAAATCACCGGTCAGGCCGCCTAGCGCCACGTGTAAATCACGAGCCGCCGTGCCTTCACTTTTGCCGCCAGCGCCAGGACCGAGGATCACCGTCGCAACGAGCGGTATGGTCGTGATCAAACCCATCCGCTGATGGATCTTTAGCATTCGTGTTCGTTTATCGAGCAGCGCTTGTTCCCGTGCGTTTCCCTGGGTCTGTTCCGGAGAAAGGCCGAGATCGGCAAGCGAAGGCGCCGTCGTTGTAGCGGACGGAGCATTCGGCAGATTCTCTTGCGCTGCCGCTGACGGCTTGCCGCTGATTTGTTCGCCCGCCTCCAGCTTCTCGTCCAGAACCGACGCCTCGGTCCCATTGACCGTTGCGGAAGCAACCTCCATCGTCTTGAAACCGGCCGCCTCAAATTTCAGCCGGTAGTTGCCCGGTGTCAGGCCCTCAACTTTATACGAGCCATCAGTCCCGGTGGTCACACTTCGCATCTCCCCGTTGTCGAGGCTCTTAGCCGTCACCGTGGCGTTCGCAACCACTGCGCCGGATGCATCCGTGACCCGGCCCGTCAGTACACCGGTTCCAGGCATCTGAGCCATCAGAGACGGAGCCCCCGCAAGCAACAACCAGACGACAAAGACGCGAGGAACACAGCTACCTAACTTGCCAAAAGACGTGCTCTGCATTCTGCCCTTGCACCCTTCCTCAGCACACGCTGACCCTTCGTGTCGCGACAAGGCCTGTCGAGATACTATGTCCCGAACATTACCGCGCCTTTTCCGCAAGATGACAATTTGTTCATCCTGTGGCGCAAGCACTGCAGGAATCTGCCTTGAGTGATGGGCACAAATCAGGCCGGATCAACGCCGGAATCTAGTACACATACGCCTTGAGGAAGATGAAAACCACTACACCGGTGATCGAAACGTAGAGCCAGATGGGGAATGTCCAGCGTGCGATTCGGCGGTGCATGGCGAACCGCCCCGTCAGCGAGAAAAAAAACGTGGTGAGCACCATCGGCAGCGCGACAATGGAGAGGATTACGTGGCTGGCTAGAATGGAAAGGTAGAGTGTGCGCACCGCGCCGTGGCCGGGGAAAATCGTGTCGCCGTGCAGCGCGTGGTTCACGATGTAGCTGACGAGAAAAACGGACGAAAAGGCAAAGGCCAGCAGCATACTCGTGCGATGCGCGTCCCGCTGGTGATGCTTGATGAAATACAATCCCACGCAGAGCGCAATCGCGCACGATCCGTTCAGAAGCGCGTTCAGGGCAGGCAAAAACATCCAGCGCCCGGCGAAATCAGCCGAAGGATGATGCACGTACAGCAACCACAGCAGGAATGACACCGCGAGGCCGCTCACCACGATGATCGCACCAACCACGGGGCGCGGACGAACTTCAGCCTGTTCCATGCTCACAATTAAAACACAGACATCCATCCGCAAGCACTAAGGATAAGCGGCAGAAATATTTCGCGCGCCAGGCTCTATCGTTTGTTTTACTTGCAGGTGATGCTGGGATTATTTTTCGCCAGATCCAGGCAAGCCTGGTGTTGCTGCGCGCGCCGCGCGGCGTCCTCCTGAGTGACAACTTGGGGTGCCGGGGTTGGTGCGGCAGCGGCCACAGCAACGGTTGGCGCGGTTGCGGCTCGAGTTGGAGCTGGAGCCGGAGCAACCGCCGCCGGCGCCTTATCCAGCAGGGCTTGAAATGCCAGCATCTCTTCGGGCTTGCTCCACGGCACCGGGTTGGTTTGCACTTTGCAGTAATCGTCCGGAAAATCCCACGCCGGCTGCACCGTCACCTTGGTTCCACCGTTGCTCTCCGCTAGTGTGTACGACCACACTTGTTTGGTGGGCATCCCCGGACACGCACTCGAAGCCATGAAAATCTGACCGTAGAGCGGCATCTGCGCCGGCCTCGAGAAACGAAACTGCAGCTCGTGGTCGGAATCGGAATCGAGCGCGTAACCATCCTTCAGACTCTCCTGAACGATGAGCGCCTTCACCGTCTGTGCAGACGCTTTGGTCGTGAACACATACGGCCCCGGCTTCGTTTTTTCTTTCTTATCGCGCGCCACCGCCAGGGTCGTGATCGCCAAGATCAAAATCAGGATCATAACTCGCTTCATAAACGCTCCCATTGTGACTCTACCGACTTCGCCTCTCGCCCCGCTAATTACCAGGGTCACGTCAGCCATTCCTCCGACAAAACCGTGATGTATTTTTACCTTGCTCGCGTGGACGCGGGAGCCTCGCCCGCGGCTTCCGACTCTGTTCTCGGCAAAGAAGGCAGGCTCCAAATTTTCTCGCGCGCACCCGGATATTTGGTCCGTCTTTCCATTCGCCCTCCGCGCTGTTCGAACACTGACGAGGCCTGTGGATTTTCTGTCGGAAATAAGTTCGCCGACCACTGCTTGGAGCCGGTCGAAGCACCGTTTCGAAAACGGGATTTTCGCGCGCCCCCCCGGTCTATTTGGAATCATCTATTTAGCGGGAAATTTAGAGCTAATCCTAGGGGCACCGTCACTGCGGGCAAAATCTTGAGAGAGTAGGAGTTAGTCCCATGACCGCGCTTGCTCACCATACCGCCTCCGCCTTGACCATGCTGCGCTAGTTTTGGTGGAGAGGCAAGGTCGGATGTCACAACGGCCTGTGGATTTCTTTCAGGATCAGGCGCTCGTAGGGCCCGGCGACGCCCACCCACAAAAATAACGACCGGCGGTGAGCCAGTTCCCATTGGTTTCTCCGGTTACAGAAGTAGAGCCGGAGTTGCTGCCTTCTCCGAAGAAGCGCTGCGGGTACTTGGGAAATGTCGCTCGTCCATCCGCTCCAACTCGGGCCCCTAAATCACGAAAAGGAAAGGTTTCTATGACACGCAAATGTTTGACAATCGGGACAAAACTCTCTCAGCAGAAGACTATGAAACCTCATCGCAACCTGGCACGGCTGACGTTTCTGGGGGTGCTCTCACTCGCCACGATTATTTCTTTCAGTGCCGCAAGCTCAGCGACCACAGGCAACATCGTCAAGTCTGACCTCACGGGGAACTGACTGATCACCCTGCGCGGCACCACCGGCTGCGGTTTTTCCAGTATGCAAGCCAACGTCACACTCGGCTCCACGGGGACGGGGACGGCTACTCTCCAGATGCACGGCCAGTGCGGCGACTCCACCGCCACCGGCCAGACCTTCACTATCAACACGCTCGCATCCGACGGCAGCGGCACCGCTGGGCTAAGTTGCGGCCCCGCCTGCGGCTGGAACTTCGACATTCAAGTCTCGCCCGACCGCTCCAAGTTCAATCTCGTCGACGTCTCCAGCGAGAACCCTGGAAACTATCTTGAGGGCGTGGCGATTCTGGCTTCATCTTCCGGCGACATCGTCACTTCGGACCTGACGGGATCCTGGCAACTGACTCTTTACAGCTTGGGCGGATGCGGCATCGCCTCCACGATGGTTACATTCACGCTCGATCCCAGCGGCGTCTCCACCAACGCCGCCGAAACCAGCCATACCGCCGGATGCGGGGACTCGAGCAGTACCGGCAACAACTTCACGGTTCTTTCCATGAATGCCAACGGCAGCGGTACGGCCAACCTGACTTGCGGCACGGACTGCGGCTTTAATTTCAATATTCAGGTTTCCCCGGACCGCTCAACCTTCAACTTGGTCGATCTGACCAACGGCGGAAACTATCTTGCCGGCGTAGCGATCAACAACTCCACCGCGGGCAAAATTGTCGACACCAATGTGGCCGGGAAGTGGAAAGTCGCAATTTACGGTCAGGGTGGATGCGGCATCGCCTCCTCGCTGGTCACCTTCACGCTGAGTGCCAAAGGCGTCGCCACCAACGCCGCCGAGACCAGCCACAGCGCCGGCTGCGGCGACAGCACCAGCTCCGGCAACACCTTCACAGTTACGTCCCTGAATGCCGATGGCAGCGGTACGGCCAACCTCACCTGTGGCACGGCTTGCGGTTTCAACTACAACATTCAGGTTTCCCCCGACCGCTCGACTTTCAACCTGGTGGACGTCTCCACCGCCAACCCTGGAAACTTCCAGATCGGCACAGCGATTCATCAGTGATTCGTTTTGTCTGGTGTCCCGTCCTTGTCTCTCCCTGCGTTGTCAGAGACAGGGACGGGGATTTTGATTTTTCCCATGTCGGACGGACACTCTTGTCCGTCGCCTTTGACCTCGACTTTGACTTTCGATTTTGACCTTAACCGCGGGGTGGCCCATCCTTGCGTTTTTCGCAAATGTGCGAAAGGATGGGCCACCCCGCCGCCCAAATCCCCGCTTCTCGTCGAGAATCTGAACATCCCCACTCAAGCCAAAACCGGGCCTGAGTGGGCCACCCACCGGGACGCCGAAGTTGTGGACAGTTGCCTAGCCATTGTTGACGGGTTTGATAGGTCGGGCTAGGGTGCTGCGCATGAGACGTATTATCGTCGATGTGGGACGTAATCAGAGTTATGCAAATGTCGAAGACAATGCTCAGGAATTTGCTCTACGTCTGCTTTTCGGCTGTGGGCCTGCTTCTAATTGCCGGGTTTGGTTTTCGGTGGTGGCTTATGCCCCATTATTATCTTCCGTCTGAGCAACGCGTGGTCCAGCAATTCAAGACCAACAGGACCGATTACATCCGGTTTGTTGCACTCCTTCGAGAGGATCCATCGGTCCGGTATGTCGGAGGCGATGGCAAGGTTGATTGGTTCGATGGAAAGCACGGACGCCTGGTTCCTGAATACCGGGAACTCATTCGCAAGATTGGAGCCAAGGACGTGATCGTCAGAGAGGATGGCGCAATGGAGTTTGCCCTTTGGGGGCACGGTTGCGCGGTCTGTTCAGATTCCTACATGGGCGTGCGCTACTATCCGAAGGATCACAAGGCGGGTTCTTCTGTAGAAGGGCCGCAGACTGTGGTTTCTTCCTTAGACAGCGCGAAACTTCCTCAAGAAAAAGGGACCGTTGCCAGCGGCCTCTATGTAGTCCCTATCGAGCCCGAATGGTTCGTCTACCGGTACGAGTATCAGGAATGATGCCGGGATGACAGAGTCGAGGGGATCTGGAAATCCCACTCAGGCCAAAACCGTGCTTGAGTGGGCCACCCGTCCAAAACTGAGCTTTAGTGGGGCGCTCTCCCAATCCCCAATGCTCGCAAAGGACGCGAGAAATGGGGCACCCGGGTTTCGCTTACTTCACGCCCAGCTGCCAAAACAAGAACGAATAGATGTCTGTAAATTCTTCAATCTGTTTCGTCACCGGCTTGCCTGCGCCATGTCCGGCCTTCGGTTCGATCCGCAATAAAATCGGCTTTTGGAGGCTCCGGCCGTTCTTCGCTTTCGCTTGCATCAACGCGGCCATCTTTTTCGCGTGCATGGGATCGACGCGGGTGTCGGTATCCGCGGTCATAAATAAGGTTGCGGGATACTCCACGCCTGGCTTTACGTGGTGATACGGCGAGTAGGCGTAGAGCCACTTGAATTGTTCCGCACTCTCCACGCTGCCATACTCGGGAATCCAGAGCTTCGCGATCTGGAAATCCTGATAGTGCAGCATGTCGAGCAGCGGGACCTGGCACACCACGGCGCGAAACAGATCGGGACGCTGCGTAATCATCGCGCCCATCAGCAGTCCGCCGTTGGAGCCGCCCTGAATGGCGAGATGATTCTTGTCGGTATATTTCTCGGCGATCAGATGCTCGGCGGCGGCGATCATGTCGTCGAACACGTTCTGCTTCTTGCCGAGCATGCCGGCGCGGTGCCAGTCTTCGCCAAACTCCGCGCCGCCGCGCAGGTTGGCGACGGCGTAGACTCCGCCGTGTTCCAGCCATAAATAGGTTGCGGGCTTGAATGCGGGAGTGTTGCTGATGTTGAAGCCGCCGTAGCCGGTGAGGAGCGTGGGATTGTCCCCATCCTTCTTCAGTCCTTTCTTGTGGACTACGAACATGGGCACGCGCGCGCCGTCCTTCGAGTTGAACCATTCCTGCTGTACTTCGTAGTTTGCGGGACCAATCGAAGGCGCATCGACTTTGGCCCACAGGGAAGTGGCGCCGGTTTTCAGGTCGTAGCGATAGATGGAGGGTGCAAACGTAAACGACTGGAAGCCGTAGAAAATTTCATCGCGATTCCACTTGCCGCTGAGATCCCAGACGGTGCCGATTGCGGGCAGCGCAAGATCCTTGACACTTGTTCCATCGGTATCGAATACCTTGAGCTGCGACGAAGCATTCTGCTCGTACTGCGCCACAATCTTGTCGCCCCACAGTCCAATGTTCTGCAGAACCGGACCCGTCTGAGGAATGATTTCCTGCCAATCGTCGCGCTCATAGTTGCCCGCTTCCGCCATGAACACGCGAAAACGCGGAGCGTCTTCGTTGGTGACGATATAAAGCCTGCCGTTGTACGCGGTCGCGCGATAGAGAAAATCCTTGTTCGTAGTGATGCGCGTCGGTGGCGTGCCCTTTTTCAAATCCATTAAGAAGAGTTCGGTCTTGGTCCAGCCCTGAGACACCGTGATCACGAGCAATTGGCCGTCGTTGTCCATGCTCAGGGTGGGCCAGTCTTCCAGGTCTCGGCCTTCGCCGAAAATTGGCTGGTCCGTGGAGGGGTCGGTGCCTAGCGCGTGATAGAAGACACTGCGGTGATACACTTCCTCGCCGTCGGGGACGTCACCCTTCTTGGGATAGCGTGTGTAGTAGAAGCCGAAGTTGTCGTGCGTCCAGGCGATGCTGGCCGCGCGGGTGCGCTCGATGGTGTCGGGCAGGACGGTGCCAGTGTTGGTCTCGATGATGTGGAGAGTGCTCATCTCGGATCCGCTGGCCGAGGTGCCGTAAGCCACGTACTTGCCATTTTCCGAAGCCTGGTACCAGTCGAGCGCAATCGTGCCATCGGCGGCCAGCTGGTTGGCGTCGACTAGAACACGGTCTTTGCCGTTGATGCCTTCGCGCACATAAAGCACGGGCTGGTTCTGCATGCCGTCGCGGCGGGTGTAGAAATAGTGCCGGCCCTCGACCTGCGGGACGCCGATGTTCCCGATGCTGAGCAGTTCCGTTAGCCGCTGGTGAAGCTGCGCGCGACCGGGCAGCGGATCAAGCAGGGAACGCGTGTAAGACATTTCCTGCTCCACCCATTTCTGCGTGGCGGGGCTATTTTTTTCCAGCCAGCGGTAGTTGTCGAGAACTTTGACGCCGTGAAAAGTCTCTTCGAGCGGCCGCATCTCCGCCACCGGAGGCCCAGTCGCCGCGGCCGCGGATGAGTTGGCTGCGGAAGATGTGGATTTACCCGCGGAAGATGGAGCTTGGCCCGACGGGGACGACTGATTGGACGAAGACTTGGCCGGGGAAGCGCCAGGCGCGGAGGAGTCCGCTGAATCCGCCGCAAAAATCGCGGCGGCCAGCAGGATCAAAGATGCCAAGGCCCAGAGCAAACGAAAACCTCCTGACATAAACACCTCATGCCGAAGCGCAGGATCCCAAACAGCGCAGCCGGCGGGGAATCGCGCACTTTATGGCGAGTGGGAGACTCAACCCAAAAGCGTATCAGAAAGTGATGACCCAACCGTCAGCGCAGTTTTCAGACGCCGAGCCAAGATGTTATGATGGAATCCGATAGCGGCGG
>Ga0209006_10001261_pt1 | contig 22945 bp, 20 predicted proteins | sample JacPin_JW_Ref_O2_FD_188567 | JGI IMG/M metagenome (GOLD analysis project Ga0209006, IMG submission 188567) | Forest soil microbial communities from Algoma, Ontario, Canada - Jack Pine, Ontario site 1_JW_Ref_O2 (SPAdes) (version 2) | ecosystem: Environmental > Terrestrial > Soil > Boreal... | reverse complement strand
TTTTATCTTGAGGATTGCGCGCAAGCGCAAGATCAGAAGAGCAATGAGCAGAAAGGCTGCCGCGACAATCAGAAACGGGGCTAAATAAGTACCACTTTGCGTCAATGAATCCACCCTAATTTCATTCTGCACAAAGCGATAAGAAAACCAAGTGCTCTCTCTGGTTAGCCAGCTTGATAAAAGTTTTGATTCGTTTGATTGGTGCTTGCGGGCGGATCGCCGGCGACCCGGAACCCGGCCTCGGTCGCCGTCGCACTTCCGCCCGTCGCCAAGGCCTTACCTGATAAGATCAATATAATGGCCAGCACTTCCCAACTGATTCAGATTGAGATCGCACCGCCCGAGCGTGTGCCCAAGCCCACCTGGCTGCGCGCAAAAGCTCCCTCTGGCGACAACTTCCATAACTTGAAGAAGTTGGCCCGCGGACTCGGCCTGCACACAGTGTGCGAGTCGGCGCAGTGTCCGAACATCGGTGAATGCTGGAACCACAAGACCGCAACCTTCATGCTGCTGGGAGATATCTGCACGCGGCGTTGCGGCTTCTGCGCTGTGCCCAAAGGACGGCCCGAGCCCATTGACTGGGACGAACCGCGCCGTGTCGCCGAAGCCGTGGCCACTCTGGGCTTGAAACACGCGGTCGTGACCAGCGTGAACCGCGACGACGACAACATCGGTGGCGCCAAAGTTTTCGCCGAGACCATCCGCGAGATTCGCGAGCTCACGCCGGATTGCCGCATCGAAGTGCTGATTCCCGATTTCCAGGGGCTCGACGAAGCTCTGAAGATCGTCCTCGACGCTAACCCCGACGTGCTCAATCACAACACGGAAACTGTTCCGCGTCTCTACCGCGTCGTGCGTTCCGGCGCACGCTACGAGCGCACTCTCACCCTGCTGGCGAATGCCAAGAAGTTTTCTCCCGGCATGGTCACCAAAAGCGGCGTCATGGTCGGGCTGGGTGAGTCTTCGGAAGAACTGGTGGAAGTGTTCCGCGACCTCGGCAACCGGGGCGTGGATATTCTCACCATCGGCCAGTATCTGCGGCCTTCGAAGGATCACCTGCCCATCGCCCGCTTTTACGCGCCGGAAGAATTCCAATATCTGAAAAACGAAGCCCTGCGCTTCGGATTCCGCCACGTGGAGTCAGGGCCGATGGTGCGCTCCAGCTACCACGCTCACGAGCAAGCGGAATCGACCAGCACGCCGCGGGTGGTATCCTGAGCCGCGAATGTTTCTACTCACGACAAACTTCCTGAACAATTCCATCGCTCGATGTTGCCCCCGGGATCCAGCGCTCCGCTGCCGCCGCAGCGCTGCCAGCCGGAGGTTCTGCGCCACGTGGTAACCGTTCTTCTGGTTGTCCTTGGTTTCTTTGCCGGGATGCTGGGCGCCATCACCGGAATCGGCGGTGGCGTAGTGCTGGCTCCCATTCTCGCGCTGCATTTCGGCATCCCGATTCGCGAGGCAATCGGCACCAGCCTGGTTGCGGTCATCACCACCTCCGCGGCGAGTTCTTCGGTCCATCTGCAACGCCACACCACCGACATTCGCCTGGGCATGACGCTCGAACTCGCCACCGCACTCGGCGCCGCGGTCACCGCTTATCTGGTCGGCTATTTCAATCGCAGCCTTCTCGAAGGTGTCTTCGCCGGATTTCTGCTTTACAGCTCGATTACGATCCTGTCGCGCGGCGGAGAAGTGAAGACCGGGGACGAATCGCCCTCCGAATCATCCTCCGGCCTGCCCCTCAGCAATGGTAATGTCGTGATTCCGCCCTACGAGACGAAGCGTTATCCCTTGGGGATGGCCGCCTCGCTGGTGGCCGGTGCGCTCTCCGGTTTGCTGGGCATTGGCGGCGGCCCCATCAAAGTTCCGGTGATGTACATTTTTATGGGAGTGCCGCTGATGGTCGCCACGGCCACTTCCAACTTTATGGTTGGAGTCACCGCAGCAGCCAGCGCCATTGTTTATTACCGCCGCGGTGACATTCTGGTGGAGGTGGCCGCACCGCTGGCCGTCGGAGTTTTTCTGGGATCGCTGCTCGGAGCGCGCGCCGCTCCCCGCATTCGCACGCGATATGTTGTCTATCTGCTGGTGGCCATCATGCTGTATCTGGCCGGCCACCTGATTGTGCACGTGTTCCAGCATTTGCATGGAGGAGCGGCATGAGCCAGCTGCGCGAGCCCGCCTTCGATCGCGTCGTCGGTTCCGTGTTGCGTATTGGCGCATTCAGCTGTTTCTTCATCATGCTGGCCGGCCTCATCACCGGCCTCTTCGTGCCCGGCCCGATTCCTCTCGTTATTGAGCGCGCCGGCGTGTTGCTGATGCTGGCCACTCCTGTGGTTCGCGTACTGGTCGCTTGCTTTCTCTTCTTCCACGAGAAAGACATGAAGTACGGCTGGATTTCGCTGGGAGTGCTTGTGATCCTAATGCTGGGAGCAGTCTTCGGGATCGGCGAGCACTAGAGCCCCTGCGCGTCGGCTAGCCCAACGCGGCTGGCCTAACAAAACGTGGAGAAGAAAAACTTCAGAAAATATGCAGCTTGATGCTGAGATATTTCTTGGGATTTTCCTTCACGGCCTTCACCAGCGCCGAAGCTTCCGTAATCATCTGGTTGGCGTTGTTGTAGAGGGTTTCGTCTTTGAACAGCTTGCCGGCCGTGCCCTGGCCCGCTTCCAGCTCGGAAGTCAATTCCGAAAGCTTGGTGATGGTGATGTCGAGCTTCTTCGCCAGTTCGTCATCCTCAACGAGCCTGCCGATCGTGCCCTTGCCCGAATTGATGGTCTCGCTCACCTTCTTGATGTTAGCCATCGTGTCGTTGGCGTTGTCATAAAGCGATGGATCCTTCAACAACTTTCCCGCCGTGCCCTTACCGGCTTGCACATCGTCGATCACCGCGTTCATTTTGTCGAGCGTGGCGAGGAACTTATCATAGGCGTCGTTTTTGTTGATCAATGCGCCCAGACTGCCGTGGCCCTTGGCGACTTCTTCCACCATTCCTTGCAAGTCCGCCACCGTGGCCGATATCCGGTTATACAAAGTGGGATCATAAATTAATTTGCCCAGCGATCCCTTGCCACTCTCCGCGAAAGCCAGAATGCGGTCGGCGCGTTTGAGCAGCGCGTCCATGTTCTCAAGCGTACTCTGGCTGGCGCGCACCACCTGGTTGAAGTCGGGGTGCACCTGAGTGGCGAGCGTATCTCCATCCTGCACGATGGCCCCCACGGCTTGCGAACTATCAATGTCGAGGTAAGTTTCGCCCAGCACCCCCGCGGTCTCGAGCGATATCACCGAATCGCGCCGCAGGTCGAAGCCGTACTTGGTGCTCACCTTCATGATCACTTCCACAGGAGTCAACTGCTTATCCTTGTCGGGAACGACGCGAATGTGGATAACATTCCCCACGTCCACGCCGCTCAGGCGCACCGGGGCGCCTTCGCGCAGGCCGCTGGCGTTGTCAAAATACGATTGCAGCTTGATGCGCTTCGAAAACAGCCCGCGCGTTCCCGACATAAGAAAGAGCAGGACGCCCAGCGTCACGCAGGACACAATCACAGTGATGCCGACACGCAGCTGCGACCATTTGAGCTGCTTCTGGCTAGGCAAGTGGTCTCCTCATTGTGGCCAATCCCAATCGGGACGAACCCGGCGTCTTTTCTCAGGTTCCGGCAGGTCCCGGAAGTGAGAATCCGTTCGTTGCATCATAGCAAACCCGGGCCTGCGCTTCTTCCTCTACGCCTCTTGGGAACGCAGCGCCCTGGTCAGCAACAGCGCCAGCAGGTAGGCGCCAGCTCCGCACGCCAGAGTCACCGTAAGCCCGAACTGGATGGCAATCAGCATGGCCAGTACCGACCCCAAAACGCTGGCCGCGGCGTTCATGGCCCAGGCCCACTCCACCGCATTTTCCGGACGCGCTTCCGGCGACGGAAACTCGGGTGCCGGGGACGAGGCCAATGCCCGAAGGCCTGTGGGGAACGGCATTCCCATCACAAAACCAAGCGGCGCCAGCAGGATCGCGCTGATCACCAGCCGGTAGTTGAACGCCAGGCCCACCAGCGCGGCCAGGCGCCCGGGAAGGAAGATCACGTCCACGATCAGAACTAAGACCACCAGCACGAGCGGGATCCATCCCTGCTCGGTGCGTGGCAGCCAGAGGCGTGAGCACAAACTTCCCGCCCCGCTCGAAATCATGAGCAGAAAGATCACCACCGTGAGCGCATAAGTAGGATGCCCCAGAAAAAGCACAAACCGCTGGATGAACGCGATCTCCACCAGAATATAGCCGAGCCCCACGGCGATGAAATACAGCAGCGGAACCGGCGACTGCCGCGCCGCCCCGCCCTTGAAAGCCAGCGGCAGAATCAGAAATGCGAGCACCGCCACGGCTGAGATTCCAAAAACCAGGAACAGCACCAGAACCCCGAGATTCACTTTCCAGTCCACCCCTTCTTGCAGACCCTTTTCCCCAAAAATCTGCGCCGGCTTAAGGGTGAAGAAAAAAAACGGCGCATTATCGGTCACCGGCGAGACGTTGTAAGCGTAGGTGCGGGCGAAACCGTAAGGGTCGTTGCTCGCAATCAGGAGCGAGAACGGATTATCGGGCGGCGCCGAGGGCATGTAGAGCGCCGTCAGCGGAACATGATTCGCGAAGTGCGCCCGCACCGCGATCTCTTCCTCGAACGTAAACGGAGTCTTTTTGGCCAGCACGACCACGGGAATGCCGTCCTTATTCAGTTCACCGAACGACCCCACGATGAAATGCCGCGCCGGATCCGCAATTCCCATTCCGTGCAGCGTGTCCATCGCCACCGAAACCACTCGCAGCGCCTCGCGAGGATTCTCAAACTCCCAACGCGTGACGGCGATGATGCCATCGGGCTTCAAGTGATCGAAATATTCGCGGAACGCCTGCACGGTATACAAATTGTTTTCGCTGAGCGCGAACGCCCCAGCCGCAGTCGAAGCCCAGGTATCGACCAGCGTCATTTGCACAACGTCGAAGCGCTCCGCAGTCGACCGCAGATACGACCGTCCGTCGGTGACGTGAATGTGCACGTCCGGGCGTTCGTAAAGATGCAGCGAATAATCCGCGTAGCGCCCGCGCATAATATCGGTCGCAATAATGGGATTAATCTCGATACCGGTTACGCTCGGGCTGCCGTTCGCCAGCGCCCGCACCACATCCACGCCTCCCCCCGGCCCGATGATCGCGTATTCTCCGTGCGGCCGCAAAACGTTAACCAGCGCGGGCGGAGACGTCATCAGGTTGGTTTCCCAAACCGTCCCAGCCCAGTGCGACAGATCCGCATTCATGATGTAGGTGGATGCATCCGCGTCGATGACAATCGACTTGGTATACGGCGTCTGCCGGTCGACCTCGACTCGCGAAATCGCGTTCCAGCGCGCGTATTCCACCCACGCTGGATTGCGATACATTCCTTTCGCATAGACGACGTCGATGAGGCGGCCGGAATGATTCACCGCAATTAACGCCACCATCGCCAGAACCAAAATACCCGCGATGCGGCGTTCTGAATTTATTTCCGACCACACGATGGCCGCGATCCCGAGCGTGGCTGCGGAAATCAGAATCGCATTCGGCCCGCCGAACCAGTTCAGCAGAGGAACCACCGCCAGGCACGCCAGTGCGCCGCCGCCCAGGTCGGCTCCATAAAGCCGCGGGATGCGATGAGGCTCGCGGGCAAACACCACCGCAAACAGCAGTCCGGTTAGAAAAAACGGCACCGCCGCCACCAGATAGATCACCGTCAGGCGCAGGAAATTTCCGTAACTCACCTCAAGCGCCACCGGCACGTGCAGCACAATCTCGAGCATCACGAACACAACAAAAGAATTCGTCATGCACAGCCGCGCCGCCAGCGTGCGCGTGTCCACCGCCGCGAGGCGCGACTTCAGCAGATACGCGAACACTCCCCCGGCGCCCAGCCCCAGCAGCGCGATCGAGATCGCGAGAAACGCAAAGTGATAGAACAGAATCACGGAAAAGAGCCGCGTGAGCGCAAGCTCCAGAAGCAGCGCCGAGAAGCTGGTAAGGGCCAGCCCGGTCAACACAATCTTCCCCGGGATTTCGCGATTGCTCGGTGACAAAACTGGAGTCGGAGCAGTGACCGGCATAATTTTGTTGAAGGCGACAGTTTAGCAGATGGCAACGTTACCGTGGATGGTGTGGGGACGGGCACTCTTGCCCGTCCAGCGTGCGCAGCTCGCCTCCTGCCGACGGCTCCCCAAACGTCGCACTGATCGGCGTGACGGAAACGTCGACTGTCATTCCGAACCAACGTTCTTCGCGCAGTGGGGAATCTGGGCAAGCCGCGCGATGCGTTGCGTTCGTTGCGACGCAATACTCGCGCGTTTGGCTACTCGAATATCCCACAACGACATGCAACTTCTACTGCCCGCCCTCGTTGATCTTTCAAGCAGCCCTGCGGGGTGTCCTTTGGTTGGAGTTTCTTCTCGCTGCGGTTCAGCAGCTTTTGAGCTTCGCGGCGTTCGCTCTGGAATTACACATGACCCGCAAAGATGGAACTGTTGAACGGGTGGCACGCGTTGTGTTTTGGGATGCCTACGGGGCTTTCTTCGTCGAGACTTTTGGCCACCAAATTCCAGTGGTGATCGCCGAGGAACTCATGATTGAGGCGAAAGCAACCATCAAGATTCGCTAGTGCCCGCGAATGGCCGATGAGTGAAATCGAGATTCGCCAACTCACAATCTGCGGCCGCGCCCTTTCCTGTTCGCGGATCAGCGACTCGATTCTGACCTGCTTACTCCCCTCGACTAAAGATACGAAGTGTGGGATAACTTCGTGCACAGGAGGCGGTTTTATGCAGCAGCACACAACTAGAATCAATCCTCGGAAGAGACGATCAAGATTGGTCCACTAGAGATCCGGTTCCTCGTTACTGGCGAAGATTCGCAGGGCAGCGTATCTGTGTTCGAGGTCCGCGTGCCAGTGGGGCAGAAATTGGCCGCCGCGGCACACAAGAATGACGCCTACGAGGAGATTCTTTATGGTATCCAGGGTGTGCTGACCTGGACGGTTGATGGCACGCCAATCGAGGTTGGTCCGGGACAGGCCCTGTGTATCCCGCGAGGCGCGGTGCACCGCTTCGATAATTTCGGTGACGAGGATGTCAAACAGCTCGCCGTTATATCTCCAGCGATCATGGGACCAGCGTATTTCCGAGAAGCTGCGGAAGTAATCAGCGCCTCCGCAGGAGGTCCGCCTGACCGCCAGAAGATGATGGATGTGTTTCGGAGACACGGCATGACGGTTGCGGCGTCTCCGTCGACGCCGAGCAGTACCAAGACCGACAGTCAATGAGCTCCAACAATCACAACCTACCGCAAAGTGGGCGCCTTTTATATTGCGTGTGATAGAGATTTATCGCCAGTGATCGCACCTTTGGCGCTAGAGTTGTTCCGGGCACAGAGGAGAATCGGCTTGGAACACACTAATCGGCGTCTGATGTGGCACGGAATGTGCTTGTTCTTACTAGGGCTGGTCACCGGTTTCGTCGAACAGCGTTTCGCCAACGTGCGCATGGGACTGGCCGCGCACCTGGAAGGTATCATGAACGGCACTTTCTTAGTTGCCCTGGGTGCCATCTGGTCCGAGGTGAGACTGCGACCGCCAGCAAAAACTATCGCGTACTGGACTGCGCTTTATGGTACGTATGTGAATTGGTTGATGACTACCCTCGCTGCAGTTTTCGGCACCGCGGCCCTATCTCCAATCACAGCAGCGGGTCATAGTGGGCAAGCGTGGCAGGAGAGTCTTGTCACGGCGGGCTTTATGAGCGTTGGCATCGTAATAGTGGCGTCCTCGGTTCTCGTCCTGTGGGGGCTTCGGCCTGAAGCTGTGCAGTGACTATGCCCGCACTCCGATAATCGACCTTGCGCCTCAATCGGACAATTGTCGAAAACAGATTAGCGCTCAAAGCCAGTGTCGCAGGGTCAATGAGTGAAATCGAGATTTTGCAACAGTGCGCCGTGTCGGTGACCCTGCTCACAGCCGGGAAATACTTTAGGGTGCAGAAAGCCCGCTGGGTTTCTGTTCGTTCTCAAGGGAGCGCCAGACTATGAACTCGACAGCGCTGATCGAATTTGTTGTTGAGATGCTGGCGGCTGATTGGCCTCAAATTTCAGGAGTCTCTGCATGAAGATCCGTCTTTCCGCTTCCAGGTTTCTCTCCTTTGCTTCCGTTGCTCTTATTGGCGCAGTCATTGGTTGCGGAGGGGGCGGCGGTAACTCCGGCGGAGGCTCCGGCAGCAATCCGGTCCCCAGCATCTCATCGCTCTCACCCACCTCTGTCCAGGCCGGCGCTGCTGCCACTACTCTTACCGTCACCGGTTCCGGTTTCGTCGCAACGTCCGAGGTCGAGTGGAACGGCACCGCGCTGGCCACTACCTTCGTTTCTGCGACATCACTGACCGCCATCATTCCCGCCGCCAGTCTGACTACGGCTGGAACCGCCGCCCTTACCGTGATTAATCCCACGCCCGGCGGGGGCACCTCCAGCGCCATCAGCTTCGACATCAGCGCCGCCAGCAACCACCTCACCGAGATCAGCACTCCTGTCAACCACATTGTGTGGGACGCCACTCACAGGTCGCTCTACGCCACGCTGCCCAACACCGGCACGAACGCCAACACCGTCGTTGCGATCGATCCCGATACCGTGACCGTCGGAACCGCAGTGGCCGCCGGCAACACCCCCGACCTGCTGTCCCTCTCCACGGACGACAGCCTCCTCTACGTCTCGCTGGATGGCACGCCTTCCATCGTCCGCTTCAACCTGCCTGCCCTCACGCTCGACTCAAGCTACAACTTGTCCGTGCCCACTTCCAACATCTTCGGAGCGCAAACAACGGTCTCGATGGCCGTCGCTCCAGGCAGCCCACACACTATCGCCACAATCTTTGGCCAGTGGACCACTTCGCCTCCCAACACCGACGGCACTTTCATCTATGACGACACCACAGCCCGAGCCTCGAGCATCCCCTATTACGACGAAGGAAGCACCAGTCTTGTCTGGGGAGCGAATGCTTCGGCTCTCTACGCAACGGACAACGATACAGGTGCCGACCTCTTCGTAAACTCAGTCAGCTCGACCGGTGTCACCGTTGCCGAAGACTACGGCGGCGTCATGTTTAGCCAAAACGGGACACTCCACTTCGATCCGGTCAGTGGATACATCTACTCGGATGATGGTCGCGTGGCAAACCCGGCGAACGGCGATCTTGTCGGCACCTTCAACCTAAGTTCCTATATCCCCAACGGAGCGTATCCCTCGCACTGTGTGCCCAATGTCGCCAACAACGTGGTCTTTTTTATCCTCCAAAGTAGCGCCCAGTTCAGTGCCGGTTCCGGCGTCACGATCCTCGCTTTTAACGCCACAACTTACCAACTTGTCGGCACTCTGCCCATCGATGGCATCAGCGGCTACCCCAGCGACTTTGTGCGCTGGGGTAATGCGGGCCTGGCTTTTATCATGACGCCGAACTGGGGCTTGCTCCCGACCGGGTCAGGTCCCATCTACCTGCTCGACGGCAGCTTTGTTTCGGCATCGGCTACACCCGACTTCACCACAGGGACGAGCGTCGATCCGCTCCCAGCGCTCGTATCCATCAGCCCACAGGCCGCTGCCGCAGGCTCGCCGACTGTCACGCTCACCATCACGGGCAGTAACTTCCAGTCCGGCGCTTTGGTTCTGTGGAACGGCGCCGCACTGGCGACCACCTTCAACAGCGCAACCTCGCTCGGCGCCACTATCCCATCCTCCGCGCTGGCGGCCGCCGGCAGCGCAGTCGTCACAGTCTCCAACGGTTCAGGGGGGTCCAGCGCCGCCTCCCTTGCCTTCACCATCACCTCGGCCTCGCCCGGCGCCCCCAATCTCCTTGCCGTCAATCTCGCGTCTCTCGACATCGCGTGGGACTCCGCTGGAGACCAACTCATCGCGCCGGTCTGGAGCGCCGACCCGCAATACGGCAACTCCATCGTCGCCATCAACCCCGCTACTGGCGCTGTCACGAATTCCGTATCGGTTGCAGCCGACCCGACTATGGCCCGTGTCACGATCGACGGCCGCTATGTCTACACCGGCTTCAAGGCCGTCAACCAGGCGACGCAGCTGACCCTGCCCGGTCTTAGTGCGCCCGCCAGCTTCTCGCTCGGCGCCAACAGCTTCGACGGACCCTGGTATGCGCTCGATCTCGAACCGGCGCCCGGCGCTCCGCTCACGACCGCCGTCATTTTCGGGACGAACGACGTAGACCCGCCACAAGGCTCTCTGGTTATCTACAACGATGGCACCCAGCTTCCCACCGCCGCCGCAGGCTTCGGCACCGCCGGCGGTAACACCTTCAACAACCTCCAGTGGGGCGCCAATGCCTCCACGCTCTATGCGGACGACGACAGCTCGACCCTCGACTTCTACACCCTTGCCGTAAATTCATCCGGAGTCACTCTCACCAACACCGTCGACAATGCGTTTGGGGCAATCGGGAGCAAGATCCACTTCGACGCTGCGACCGGGTACATTTACGACGACAATGGCCAGGTCATCAATCCCGCTACCGCCTTGCAAGTAGGCAAATTCAACGCCTCGGGCCTGCTCGTCGTCGACGACACGCTCAGCCGCGTTTTCATCCTCGGCCAGACCACCGCACAGTCGGGCACCGCCAACTACACCATTCAGTCTTTCAACCAGACCACATTCGCGGCTGTCGGCTCCATTTCCATTACCGGCGTCGTCGGGACCCCCGTTGCTGTTACCCTGTGGGGCGCAAATGGACTCGCCTTCGTCACCTATAACGAGAATGCAGGCCCGACCGCAGGCCCCGCGGGTGTGCTCTACATCATCTCGGACCCTGGCTTTGTCAGCGCCAGCCTCCCAGCCTCAGGCGCTGCGTCCTTCGTCCCGGTCCACGCCGTCCGGCTGCCCACGCCTTTAGGGCGCCCCCCGGAGCAAGCCAACCCGACTCCTTAGCTTGGGAGGAAGGGGCATCCGAGTCTGTTCTCAAATCGTCGGTGAGTCTCTTCATTGCGCAAAAGCACTGATCGGCTCCGGTTCGGTTCGCATGAGACAAATAACGACAAACGGATTCCGGCACGAAGAGAAGAAATGACTGAGACCCGCAAAGATCGAATTCATTGGGACAACTGACGCTAACAGGCGATTACACTCATTGAGAATCGGCGGCCCGGTCAATGAGTGAAATCGAGATTTTTCACCAACTCGGGATCAGACTGACAATCATTCTTTCTTCGGGAGGGGCGTGTCGCTAACCGGTGGTAAGTTTCGGACAAAGCCGACTGAGATCTTCCGTTCTCCATGTGGGTCGTCGTGGCAATTCTGATAGAACCAAAACCCAGGAAAGGTCTCCAGCACATAATCCAGTGCCTGCTCCACAGTCACATCGTTCAACTCGCCCGGCACGCTCGGCCCGTGGGTGAAGATCTGGCCAGGCATACCCCAGCCCTCCCAGGCGACCTTTCGTCCAATGTTGTGATCCATGAAGGCTATTACCTCTGCCGTGTTTAGGATGAAATACACAGCAAAAGCCCCGCTGTGATAGTCAGGCGGGAATGAGAGATGACGAATCTTGACCTCGAGGAAGTCTTTCGGGACATCCGTCTCCGCCATGCGAATCCTTCCATCACGCTCTTGGATAACCCGCATCTTCGGGTCGTCGGCGAACATCTCTTGCAGAAGGTCAAGAGCAGAGCCCTTGTGGCCTGAAACGGATCGAGGCTCTGGAAAATCGGGCCATCCCTGATCCGGGTCGCAGAAGCCCCAATACTCAAGTGATCCCGAACGTCCCTCGCCGCTAAGGATTTTCTGCACCTCTTGCCGCGCTACCCTCTGATCGACTCCTCCTTTGTCCTGACTAAGGCAAGCGCCAACCAAGCACAGAAGCATGGCCATTGTTATTCTGCAGATGGACATAAGCAATTCAGGTCTCCTTGGTAGAAGACACGGCGTTTTGCGCTTCCCCAAGGGTAAGAATGCACGTTTGGAAATGCTCTTGCAATAGTAAGGTTGACGAAATCAGGCGATTTCACGTTTCGACGGCTTGTCGGTGAGCGATATTGCAATTTCGGCAGCTGACAAACAACTCCTGCGAACCGTGACGAGTTCCTTACTCGGACGCGTCGTCTGAGGCGTGATTCTTTCGAAGCCACGGTTGTCCGAGCGTTTGGATCGCTTCCTTATTAGCTCTCCAGAATCACCTGCGCAATGGCTTGCTCGGCGGTGTGCGAAATCGATAGCGCGGCGTTTTTCACTCCCAGCCGCTTCGCAAACTCCGCCGCTACCCCATGAAACGCCATCGTCGGCCGTCCGCCCGGTAGGCGTGTGACTTCGCAATCCCGCCAGCGCACGCCGTGATTCCAACCCGTGCCCAACGCCTTCATCGCGGCTTCTTTCGCGGCAAAGCGAGCAGCGTAACGCTCCATCCGATTCGCCTTCGAATCGCAGTAGCGCATTTCCCCCGCAGTGAAGATGCGGTGAAGAAACCGGTCGCCGAACCGTTCGATCGCTCGCCGGATGCGGGGAACCTCAGCAATGTCGATGCCCGTACCAACAATCATAAAACCGTCATAAGAAGACAATCACGCCACAATCTGATGAAGCGCGGCCGTGATCAATTCGTCCTGCTCCGGAAACACGGTTCGCAGATCGAGCAGCACGCGCCCGTCCTCAACCCGCGCAATCACCGGCGGATCAGCCGCACGCAGTCGCGCGGCCAACTCGTCGGCGCTCAGTCCGGCGCAACTGACGGCGACCAGCCGCGTCGGCAAAACCGAGGACGGCGCAGCCCCGCCGCCAATCACGGATTCGCCATCAACGATCTCCGCTTGCAATTTCGACGACGTTACTTTCACCGTCAGCGCCTCCGCCCGCTTACCGATCTCCTGCTCCGTGAGTCGCATCATGCGCAGAGCAGGAATGGCATCGTGATCGCGCTTCACGTATGCGAGAAGCGTGGCTTCGAGCGCTGCATAAGTGAGTTTGTCGACGCGCAGCGCCCGGAACAGCGAATTCGCACGCATATGCACGATCAAATCCGGCCGGCCACTGAGCAATCCGGCCTGCGGGCCGCCGAGTAATTTGTCGCCACTGTAACTGACAACGTTCACCCCGGCGCGCAAACTGTCCATCACCGTCGGCTCACCGCTGATCCCGAACGCCTGCAAATCTAGCAGTGCACCGCTGCCCAGATCCTCCATAAGCGGCAGTCCACGTTCGCGGGCCAAGGCGACAAGGTCCGCGGTGGAAGCCTGTTCCGTAAATCCGCTGATCTCGAAATTCGAACGGTGCACGCGCAGCAGTAACTTCGTACGCGCGTTAATGGCCGACTCGTAGTCGGCAACCCGCGTACGATTGGTGGTACCAACCTCGCGCAGAATCGCACCCGATTTTGCCATCACCTCCGGAATGCGGAACGAACCGCCAATCTCCACCAGTTCCCCGCGCGAGACAATCACCTCTCCGCCGTCAGCCAGCGTGTTCAATGCCAACAAAACCGCAGCCGCATTGTTATTCACCACGATGCTGGAAACGCCGCGCGTGGCGACAGCCGCCTCGGCGGAACCTACCGGAGCCACGCCCTCGCCAAGCAGCCTGCGAAGCAGCCGATCGACATGCACATCGCGCTCGCCGCGCTCGCCGGCGCCCAAGTCAAATTCCAGATTCGAATACGTCGCGGAGGTTTCGCGAATGTGTTCAAGCGCCGCCTCTGGCAGCGGCGCGCGTCCCAGATTTGTATGCAGAATCACTCCCGTGGCATTGATCACCGTGCGCAGCGAGTAGCTAAGCGCGCGCCGCAATTGCTGTTCCACAGCGTTGGTCATCCCGGATAGCGCTAAATCGAGACCGCGCTCATCGAGGAGGCCGGAGGAAATTTCCTCCCGCAACCGGCTAAGCGCCGCCCGCACGGCATCCGCCACTGCGGCAGATCCTTGCGTGTCAGACAAAACCGCCACCGCCGGAGAGCGAAGCACTTCGTCGACCGCGGGCAGCTTTCGAAAAAGATCCGATTTAGTGGTGCTCTTCACGGAAGGATTATCCCATGGGACCGGCGACCTGGCTCCTCTCGCCGCGCCGGACAAGGCGTTGCGAACCTCTAAAGCGTGTGCAGGTAAGCCAGCAACTCCTGAATATCCTGTTGGTTAAGCGTCTGGCTATACCCCGGCATCTCTTTGCGACCGAGCCGAATAATGTCGACCACCCGTTCGTCATTGGCGGGGAGCCCGCTTACCGAAAGATACGGCTGCTTGAAAACGCCCTTCAGGCCGGGACCTTTTTTTCCGCGCGTGGAGTAAGGTTCGTGGCAGCGATCACAATGAGAATCGTAAATCTTGCGCCCCGCGGCCTGTTGCGAATTGAGCCCAAGTTCCCCGTCCGACTTGCGGCGTTCGACATCACATGCGCAGAAAGTCACGAACGTGAGAAGAGCAAGGCCCGCCACCAAAACAGTGCAACGAGATGAACGAAAATCCCTCTTCATGCGCCAACGCCCGCCAATCGCCCGAAATGCCGCCCCGCGCACAGACACGGCGGCCACAATCCCCTTACAATAACAGAGCAGTGTCGAGTCACGACTGAACCCTCCGCGATAGGCGAACGCCACTGGAAAAACGCAAGCGAGTCATAAGCGAGATTCACGAGCCAGAGTCAGAAGAGATTTGCCTAAAATGACAGTCGCGATCAAACGAGTCTACGAGCCGGCCAAGCGCGGCGACGGCGTGCGCGTACTGGTGGACCGTTTGTGGCCGCGTGGCCTCACCAAAGAACGCGCGGCGGTCCACGAATGGCTGCGTGACCTTTCGCCTTCCGATGAATTGCGAAAATGGTTTCACGCCCGCCCTGATCTCTGGCAAAGTTTCCGCAAGAAATACCTGAAAGAACTCGCCCGCCCTGAGGCCGAGACCGAACTCCGCCAACTTTACGTTATTGCGCAAAAAAAGAAACAGCTCACTCTGCTCTTCGCTTCGAAAAACGATCAGCACAACAATGCGGTCGTCCTGAAGGAACTCCTGGACGGCATGCGCAAACCTCCCACCGGCACCGGCCCGGGATCGGCTTACGCCACGGGTAGGCGCAGGGCCGCTGCTCGAGGTAAGTAGCTAAACAAGTAGAGGCGCAGGTCTGGGCAAGACCTCCGTGTGGGGTACTGGTGTGGGGCGGGCACTCCTGCCCGGCGCGGCCGCGCCAGCGGCCGGTCTTTGACTTCGCGGGTTCTCGATGAACGGGACCGGCAGAGAACCCGCGCCTTTCCTCGCTCCGAAATTTATTTCACCATCGGAGATGTCCTTAGACCATTCCCTTTCCCCTCGCGAGCAATCCCATTCATTTAGAATCGTCCGCGATGAGAGCAGTCTTCCAATGGAGCCTGGGCTCGCGCTCGCTGGAACTCGGCAAGCGCACGCTGATCATGGGGGTCGTCAATGTCACGCCTGATTCCTTTTCCGACGGCGGCTCGTACTTCGACTGCGATCAGGCCGTCGCACATGCTGAGCGCCTGCTGGAAGAAGGCGCCGACATTCTCGACATCGGCGGCGAATCGACGCGTCCAGGCGCGCGCGTCGAGGCGTCTGCCACATCGTCGTCGAGCGATGCCAACAAGAATCCCAGCAATTCTGCCAGCTGCAAAACCGCCGTCACCGCCGAAGAAGAATTGAAGCGCGTGCTTCCGGTGATCGCCGGACTAAAGACAGCCGGACTGACGAAGAAGTATCCCGCGGCCGTGATCTCCATCGACACCTACAAAGCCGCCGTGGCGCGCGCCGCAGTCGCTGCCGGAGCCGAAATCGTCAACGACGTCAGCGGATTCCGCTGGGACCGCCAGATGGCGAAAACCGTAGCCGAGTTAAAATGCGGCGCTGTCCTCATGCACATGCGCGGACGCCCGGAAGAATGGCGAACCCTTCCGCCGCCCGGCGATGTCGTGCTGCTGGTGAAACGTGAGCTCAGAGAATGGGCCGAAGCGGCTGTGCTCTCTGGCGTGCGGCGTGAGCGCATCGTGCTCGATCCCGGCTTCGGTTTCGGCAAAAACTTTGAGGAAAATTATCCCCTGCTGGCGCGCTTCAGCGATCTGCAAGCCCTAGGCTTTCCGCTGCTGGCCGGAACATCGCGCAAATCTTTCATTGGCCGAGCCCTGGCACGCGACGGCAAAGACGCATCTGCTTCCGATCGTCTCTACGGAACGCTGGCCAGCCAGACGGCGCTGATCCTCAAAGGCGCGCACATCATTCGCACCCACGACGTGAAGGCAGCGGTGGAAGCAGCGCGGGTTGCGGATGCGATTCTGCAGGCGCGCTGAAGCCGATTCAAATCTCGGGCGTTGACCTCGGGCGTTGACGTCGATCGTTAAGTTCGATCCGTCGACCGAAGACCGAACTAAACGCCGCCTACTTCGCGCCCGGATAAATCCCTTCGAGCGGCTTCGCCAGTTGCTCATCCAGTTCCGGATGAGGCAGAGACTTCCGCGGAAGCATCGCATCCCGTTGCGCCGTGTTGTAAACGAAAATGGCCATGATCACGGCGGCCTGCTTCAGGTCAGGTTCGGAGAGCCGTTCGTAAGTGTCGAGGCTGGTGTGGTGGCTGCGCGTCCCGTAGTCACGCGGATCCTGAATGAATTGAAAACCCGGCAGTCCGACCTGATCGAAAGAAACGTGATCTGTAGACCCCGTATTGCGCAGCGAAACCGTGCTGAACCCCAAGTCGCTGATCGGCGCGGCCCACTGCTGAAAAATCATCGCAGCCGCCAGGTTGCCCTCGGCGAAAATGCCCAGAAATTTTCCGCCGCCGTTGTCGGCGTTGAAGTAGGCGTCGAGCTGCGCATGTTCGGGCTTGATCGTGACCGGGCCCGTCTGCTGGCGAAGAAATTCGGGTACCACTTGTTCTTCCGGTTTGGTGGAGTAGGAACGCACTCCAAAATGGTTGCTGACGTATCCGGCTGATCCGAAGATACCTTGCTCTTCGCCGCCCCACAGGCCGATGCGAATCGTGCGCCGCGGCTGAACGTTGAGCGCGCGCAGAATCCGCATGGCCTCGAGCGCAATGATGGTTCCGGCGCCGTTATCGGTAGCTCCGGTGCCCGCAATCCAGCTATCGAGATGACCTCCAAGCATCACCACTTGATCCCTCAGCGCAGGGTCGGTGCCAGCGATCTCTCCAATCACGTCGCTGCCCGGCTCATGATCGCCATAAAACTTCGTGGCAATGTTAAGACGCACGGAGACCGGAACGCCGTGCGAAACCAGGCGATGCATGCGGCCGAACGCCTCGCTCGCAATCGCCGCCGACGGAATCGCCTGCTTATGCTCGGGCCGATACACAAACCAACCCAGCGAAGCTCCCGTGTCATCGTGCAGGTCACCGCCGAAACCGCTGGCTCGCAAAACTGCGATCGCATGTTGGTCGGCAAAAAAGTGCCCGACCTTCTCGAGAAAGGCCATTTCTTTAAATACCTTTTCCCACAACGCAGGATCGTTCGGAAGAACGAAGCTGTCATTCTGGTCGCCATCGAGGGGATAGGAACGGAAGTGATCGAGCTTGGCCGCGTCGTAATGCTCGAGCGGATTCTGAGGGTCGGGGTTAATTTTCGGCGCATCCCCGTAAAGTACGATTTTGCCCGCAAGCTTTCCCTTCCACGCGTCGAAGTCTTTCTCCTCCTTAAGGGACGGAACCGCGATCACTGCACCCGTAGCTTCGCCCGCCGTCGCGGGTGACCATGGCGTTGCCTGCGCCAGGAACGTGGCCGTCGAGGGCGCGGTCATCTCCACCGAAGTTGCGATCTGCTGCCAGCCCATCCCAAACTCGCCCCAGGATTCGGCGTGGACGTTGGTGGCTCCCATGTGCCGGAGTTGCTCAAGCGACCACTGCTCGGCCCTCGCGAAATCAGGCGAGCCCGTAAGCCGCGGACCAACCCCGTCAAACAATCCGCTGGCATATTCCATGATGTGCGAGTGGTGGAAACCCTCCTCGCGGATACGCGCAATCGTTTCGAAATCGAGAGTCTCGGAAGCCGCCTGCACAGAAGCAGACGCGAGGGCCGCCTTGGGTTTTTCCGCAGCGAACGCAGCGAGTGACAGGGCTAGAACAAGAGCAGCGACAAGTTTCATGGCTCGTCGATGATACGGCAGCCAAGTCCCGCCTCACAAATATGTCGTCTTGCTTCGGTCTGGTCGGCGGGGCGATCGCGCGGCAGAATCTGCCGCCCGAAACACTGATATTCGAGATGCCGATATTAAAGGACTTCTCACACGAGTCCGGGAAACGAGCAGTTTTGAACAGCCGCCACATGTCCCGACGCGTAGCATTCAGACTAAATCTGCCTCAATCTACGCACTTTCTCACCAGGCTTTGGGATGGCAGTAAAAGTGCACACCAAGGCTGGAGCTCCATCTCCTCTTATGTCTTCTCCCACGAATCCGGTCGCGACTGTTGCTCCTGTCGCTCCCCGCGCGGCTGCGGCCGCGGCTCCGGCCGCGGCTCCCATGTCGACTCCTGCCCTGCTGGCGGCGATGCTAAGAACTTCCGCGAAAATCAGCGACCTCTTTTTCTCGCCCGGCAAACCGCCGCTCGTCGAAATCAACGGAAAACTTGTTCCCGCCGGTGCGGCGCGCTCGCTGACCTGTGAAGACACCCGGCGCATCGCCGCCGATCTCATGGGCGACAATCAGGATGCCGCGGAGAACTTGCGGAAACTCGGGTCGTGCGACGTGTCTTTCAGTCTGCCCGGTTCCAATCGCTTTCGTGTCAACATCTTCATGCAGCGCGGCACGTGTGCGGTGGTGATGCGGGTGATTCCCGGTAAGGTCCCCGACTTCGAATCGCTGAACCTGCCCTTGGAACTCGGTAAAATCGTAGGCCTGCGCAACGGCATCGTGCTCGTAACCGGCCCCACCGGCTCCGGCAAATCCTCCACGCTCGCCGCGATCATCGACAAAATCAACAAAGAGCAGTCCTATCACGTGCTCACCATCGAAGATCCTATCGAGTTCCTGCACCCGCACAAAAACTGCATTGTCCATCAGCGCGAGTTGCACGCCGACACTCCCAGCTTCGCGCTCGCCCTGCGCGCCGCGCTGCGCCAGGCCCCAAAAGTAATTCTTGTCGGAGAAATGCGCGACCGCGAAACCATCGAGATCGCCATGGAAGCCGCGGAAACCGGCCACCTCGTCATGTCCACGCTGCACACGATCGACGCCTCCAAAACCATCGAGAGAATCGTCGGAGCCTTCCCCATGGCCGAACAGCACACTCTTCGCAATCGTCTGGCCAAAAGTTTTCGCTACATCATTTCTCAAAGACTGGTCCCGCGCAAGGATGGCACCGGACGCGTAGCCGCCTTCGAAATTTTGAAATCTACTCTGCGCACCCGCGAGTACGTGGAAAAAGGCGAAGGCGATGGCAAGACCTTGCTCGATGCCATGCGCGTCGGCAGTCAGGACGGCATGCAGACCTTCGACGGCGAGATCGAAAAACTGATCCGCGAAGGCGTCGTCGATCTGGACACCGGCCTGGCTTACTCCACCAATCCTGGCAACCTGCAACTGGAGTTGGCCGATCTGGCGCAGGAACTCTCCGATCCCCTGCTGGAAACCACCGCAACCTAGCGCACGCCTTTCAACGGCCACGGAAAAACTCGACGCGCAATTTGACTGCGGGTGGCGCAGCGCTACCTGACTTTGGATGCGGCAACGCAACCTGCCTTCGGGTGGCCGCGCGCTCCAGCGCTGCGATCAAGGCCTCGCTTTAAGCTCGGCTTTAGCGGCTTGCGGTCGAACTTCTAGGGGGGTGGCATCAGCACCGGCGTCATCGTGAACGTTCCCTTGCCGCTGCATCCCACGCTTCCCGTCACGGTCCAGGTGCCCGTGATCTGACCGCCGCTCACCGTGCCGTTCAGGGTCAGGACAGCCGTCCCCCCAGAGCTGACCACATAGTGAAACGCCCCCGTAACCTGACCGTTGAAATTTCCGCTGAGCGTGAAGGTGCCGTTCTCGGTAACGGGACTGAACGTACACGGCTGCATGTTGTTGGTTGTAAAGCTGAAACTACTCGTGCCGAGCGAGCCATCGCCGTTGACCGTGATGTTCGTCATAAACGCGAACGTCTCGCTTCCATTGCTGTTCAGGGTCGCGCTCCAGTTTCCATTGATGTTGCCGCCTACGTGCTGACCCGCTCCGCATCCGGAAAGCAGCAGACTCGCCCCTAACAATACGAGCACCGCAATTTGTTTCATAGAGAAGCCCTCATTTCGTCGGGATTTCGCGAACGGGCACCCTGTGGGATGCCAGCGCCAGAGCGAAAGGATGTCAGGATTTCGCAGCAGCGATCCTCTGGCGGTCGTCACCTAATGATAAGGAACCCGGGTCTCACGGAAAGGTTGCTCTGCCCCTACCATCGCAGAAATTAAGCTCTGATCGAGTCGGTTTCGGGGAACGCGGGTTTCGGCAAGGGCACAAGTTTAGAGGTTGACTCGCGCCGTAAAGCCATGAAAAATATCTCGCATTTTAGCGCCCGAGGGGCGCAGTCTCACGCGACGGCGACCCTGCTAAACCTCCGGCACGGGCCCAAACTCCGGGGACTCCACCTGCAGCAGTCGGTACGCCTCCCCGAGCGTCCGAACTATGTGCAGATCGGGGCGAGTTTTTTCGCCCAGCATCTGAAACATGCGCGCCATACCGTACACCACATCCGTCGGGGTGACGAATACTCTCATAAATCCGGTGGGAAACGCAGACGCAGCCGATGCCAGTCGTTTAACCACATTGCTGGAAACTTCGAATTTCGTGTTCGAGAAAAACAGGATGCCCCGGCACGGCGGATGCGTGGCAAAATAATTCGTCACACACGCATAGCACTCCAACAGTGATTCGTCCGTCACCAGACCTTCCAGAGTTGCGCGCAGGATGCCATTCCTCGTGTCGAAATCCAGGGCACAGCCCACAGAAAACCCCTTTCTGCCATTTAGAGGCTCCGCGCGAGCCTACCCCATCAGAAAAATTTTTCCAACAGGATTCGAGGGCGTACAAACCGGACTTAGGTTTGATCGGGCTGCCCCATTTCTCGCGGACTTTGCGAGAAGTGGGCACGGAGCCGGGCTTCGCAGCGCGAACCCACAGCGCGAATAAGCGGGGAGCGCACAGCACTCCCGCCGCTCCGCCACTCACCCCGAGGTTTCTCTTTCCGCTATATAGCACAACCGCAAACCTTTGCGCATATTGCCCACGATAAGTATTCTCTTGCGCGACCTGCTATATAGTTCTATACTTCGCGCCGTCAGCAATCCACCAGTTCTGGAGGCATCTGTTATGACCAGCAATTTCCCGCTTCGCTCTCTCCGCGTAGTATTGACCACGGCGTTGGCGTTAGCCGCCTGCATGACTCCTGCCGTGGCCCAAACAAGGGATCACGCCAAGATTCTCGGAGGATACTTCGAAGAGTGGGGTATCTATTACGCCGGCTACAACATCGCAAACCTGCAGCAGAATGGTGTCGCCGGTAAACTCACGCACCTCATGTACGCCTTCGCCAACGTTACCACCACTCCCTCGCCCGCCTGCGCCATCGCCGATACTTGGGCTGACTATCAGAGTCCCTATCTTCCGAGCGTCAGCGGTGTCGCCTATCCGGGCCCGCTCTATGGAAATTTCGCGGCCATTCAACAACTCAAGCAGCTGCATCCCGGGCTTAAAGTACTGATGTCGATCGGTGGAGCATCAGCTGCAAACACTGCAGCCTTCGTGACCGCAGCCAGCACTGCGGCAGGTCGCCAGGCCCTCGCCGCTTCGTGCATCGACCTGTTCGTCAACGGCAACATCGCTCCCGGCATCACAGCTCCCGGCTTGTTTGATGGCTTCAATATCGATTGGGAATTTCCCACGGCGACGGACACAAAAAACTTCACCGCTCTGCTGGCAGAATTCCATACTCAACTGAGAGCTCTCGCCGCGACCACCGGCAAGCATTACGTTATGTCGTTCGACGGACCGGCTGGCGCGCAGAACTATGTGAACATCGATCTCAAAAAAGCGGCCGAGCAGGTGGACTTCATCACCATCGACGGCTACAACTACGCCGGATCATGGCAGACGCAAACCAATGACGCTTCCCCGCTGTTCGATTCCAAGCAGGATCCTCTGTACGGTCAGGATCTCGACATTGATGCAACCGTAGACGCCTATCTCGCGGCCGGCGTCCCGCCCTACAAATACACGATGGGTTTGCCTCTCTACGGCGCCGGTTGGACTGGCGTTCCCAACAAAAACCATGGCTTGTACCAGAACTCAACCGGACCTTCCCCCGTCCTGTGGGCAAACGGAACGGGCCCGTGTCCCGACCTCAGCGGCAACACCCCCGGCTGTGACACTCTGTTGACCCCGGGCCTAGCCACCTATTCGACACTTTCAAATCTCACCGCCAACGGATACACCAGCTACTACGATCCCAAAAGAGTCGCCGTATCCCTTTACGATCCAACGGCCGGAACCTTCTATACCTTCGACGATCCCAGCGTTGCGCTTCTGAAAATGCTCTACATCGAAGTGAAGGTTCCCGGAGGTCTCGGCGGCGCCTACGTGTGGGCCCTCAAAGACGACGACGCCAACGGAACCATGGTAAAAACCATGGCCGCAGGCCTGGGCCGCTAGCGATAGAGGCCCGACGTCCGCAACGAAGCACTGGCAACGAACACCACGGCAGACTGGCGATGGAAGCCAGTCTGCCGTCATTTCCTCGCAAAGTCATCTCCTCGGTTTGGGAAGGGCACGAGTTGCTTGTGTGGAGCGCGGCACCCTGCGCCCGAGGTGCACATTCTCTCGCGCGAGTAGTTTCCCCGCGAACTCCTCGACCCGCGCTGCGCAGAACTACCCTAGAACGCCTTCGCGGAATCCAGCAGGATCGTCACCGGACCT
>Ga0209006_10001260_pt1 | contig 22967 bp, 24 predicted proteins | sample JacPin_JW_Ref_O2_FD_188567 | JGI IMG/M metagenome (GOLD analysis project Ga0209006, IMG submission 188567) | Forest soil microbial communities from Algoma, Ontario, Canada - Jack Pine, Ontario site 1_JW_Ref_O2 (SPAdes) (version 2) | ecosystem: Environmental > Terrestrial > Soil > Boreal... | reverse complement strand
CCCGCCGAAGCGGTGATCAACGTGAACCTCAAGGACCAGACCGGACAGGTCCTGCGCACGCTGACCCCGCGCGAGGAAAAAGTAATCAAGATGCGCTTCGGCCTCGAAGACGGCAGCGAGCACACGCTGGAAGAAGTCGGGCAGAGCTTCGCCGTAACCCGCGAACGCATCCGCCAGATTGAAGCCAAAGCGTTACGGAAGCTGCGGCATCCGTCGCGCTCGCGCAAACTGCGTGCGTTTATGGATGGAGTTAGAGATTAGCAATGGTCAGTGTGGAGACGGCCGCCTTCGGCGACTTGACTAGCCGAGGTACTAGGATAGGACTGAAGCTGACAGACGTCGTAATTACCATCAAGTGTCTGGCAGACGGCGTTCAGTGACAAAGGCCCCGAGTGACCCTTCGGGGCTTTTGCTTTCTGCCGTGCAGCCTTCCACTACCTCAGAGGGCGGCACTCACCCCGTCAAGTCGGCTAGCCGGATTTCTTCGAGCCAAAAATGTATCCAAGGATGGCGCTGAACACCGGCAGTATCGTGGAAGCCACCACCAATTGGAAGAGCTGTGTCGCACGTTCGACCTGGACCTTCGCCATCTGCTGGTAAACGTCAGCAGACTGCTTGTAAGCGTCGACGAGAGCCTTATACTGGGCTGGGTCGCCGGGGGAGCGGGAAAGGGCGGAAGCTGGATGTAGCGGAAGGAAACGAAGAAGATGGTTCCAGACGCCAAAATAATGTACGAAAAAAAAGCAAGGGCCAGCCAAAGGCCGACCCATTGCAACGGCTCTAATTCGCGGATGCGGAGCTTCTCTAAGATGTCACTCGGCAGAGGATTCGCTTTCTCCTTCCTACCGCCCGCACCGCTACTTCCCTGCGCCTCAGTCATGGCAGGACAATATCCTTAACCTTGTCGTCCTGTGTGATGGATATCTTTCCATCCCTCTTCTCTCCGTCGAGATACTTGTACAGCGCAACCGCGCGCCTTAAAACGTCCACTTTGGTGGTCCCTTTTTCGTCGGCAAGTTCCTCCAAGATGTCGTTCATCTTGTCATTAAACTCAACTGTCAATTTCGGCATGCTCCCTAGTCCTCCATCTAGGATGCACTAAATATACACTAAATATACATGTTGTCAATGTATTTATGGTGCATCACGGGCTCCTTCTGGCCGGGTTTTGGTTCGCTACCTCCGGATCGGTGTCAGCCTTGCTCGCCTCAAGCGTAGTGGCTTCAAAATACTTAGCCCCCTGCTTGGCGTAGTAAGGAACTAGACTTCGGCTCGACATCTGGAAAAAACAGACCTGCCCGATCCTCAGGCCCGGAGTCAGCTCAATTGGCAGCCGACCAGCATTGCTCAACTCAAACGTGAGAACGCCCGCAAATCCCGGGTCGACAAAGCCTGCCGTCGCATGGACGAGGAGCCCACGCCGTCCCCATGAGCTTCTGCCTTCAATGCGCCCCGCTAGGTCGTCCGGCAGCCTGAAGTACTCCAGCGTCGACGCTAACACAAACTCGCCGGGATGTAGGAAGAACCTCCCGTCCGCGGCAAGAACTACTCTTTCGGTGTAGGCCCTTTCCTCGTCCGGAAGCCGCTTGCCGAGTGCCAGGTAGGGGCTATTCATATTCTCAAGCCTTTGGAAATCAGTGCTCAAGCGCACGTCGAGAGAGGAAGGCCCGAACTGTCTTTTGGCGCTGATGATGGGGGTGACCACGAGCCTTTTGAGCGGGTCGGGATTCACAAGGCGCATGGCAATGTCGATGTCGGAAAGAAGCATATAGCGTCACATCACGTCGAGCCTTCGACGGACCTCGGCATGAACGGCAGCCAATTCCAGCGACTTCAAGAGCCAATCGTCAACTTTGTCGACATAGTCCGCGTACACCGCAAGATTCGGTTGCCGCCCGCCCCCAGGGAACGTCTCCACCAGTTTCCCCTCGAAACTCGTCAACTTGTATATCCAACCAGCAGTCAGAATCTCCGAACTCGGAACCGGCACTTCATCAAGTCCTGAAAGCGCCTCATACGCGCGATCAGGCGGCGTCTGGCCGCTCGTGAGCGAATTCAGTGCGCCAAAAATTTCATTGTCCGGACGAAGCCGCCGGCTTGAGATCGGCTGTCGCCGGGACAGGGTCTCCCGCAGACCTTTCGCATTGATGGAGTTCTGCTCCTCAAAGCGTCGCAGCCCAAGAGAGTTCACCTTCGAAGAGATTGGTCCAGCCAGGGGCACGAGGAAGGACCTAGCCTCTTGACCAGCAGCCTCGACGCTTCTTCCGCCGTCATCCATTCTTTGCAACTTCCGGGCATAGTCATGCTCATAAGCTGTGAATTCCAGCTCAAAATCGGCCGTACCCACACCGAGATCCCGCAAGTAGTCACGCACCAACTGAACCCTCAGGGGAGTCGGAGGGTGCCCGGCCGAAATCCTCTCCAGCCTTTTCAGTTGCGGCTGCATCATTTCGAGAAAAAGAATCGGCAGCAGGGAGGCTGGCCCCAAGACATGGGCCGCTACAAAGTCCGCTACAGTCTCGGCAACAACCGCTGAATCCAGCCCATCGCCGGGACGAATCCCTTGAGAAATTGCATGTTCCTCATCGAGGCAATGCCCGTACTCGTGCGCCAAGACGGCCCACGCCAAAGGATTCTCCCTGTCGGCAAAGGCTTGACAAAGCACATTTCCACCCTGTTTTAGGTGTTCGCGCTCCTCCTGTTCTACGTTGATTTTCTTTAAAATGTCCTCGAATCGATACTCGTACGCGCTGAGGAAGTTGGTTAGCACGATAGAGGCGCGGAGGTCCTCGCGACCAAAACAATCTCGCAGCAGGAAAGACGCCTGGGGCTTCGCCGTCTCTCGAGGAAGAAGCAGGAGAAGCTCATGAACCTTGCGTACGCCGGTTATTAGGATTTCTATAGCGGCAAGCACGCCTATCTCTTGCGCCTGATTTAGCGGAACGCCCTGGAGCGCTGCCGCGACGAGATCGGAGCTTTCCAAGAAGGTGCCCTTGTGCCTCGCCAGAAATGTAATGAGAGTATCTAAGGCGCTTGCAGACCCCTCGTCGGCTCCCTGAGCTGTAATGAAGACCTTCTGACTCTTGAGAATCTTGTCTAGGCGAGAGAGCTTCTCGATCACTTCGCTCAGAACGCACAACAGCCTTCGGCGCTCCAAGCTTGAGTCGACTGGCCGGACTTCTGTCTTATCTAACACTGAAGGCGATGCTTAACGATCTGTGGCCGTCTTCCTAAGGAACTCAATCGCGGTAACAAGTTCTGGGATATCAGCTTTATGTTTTCTCGCCGCGACCTGGGAAAAAAACTGCTCCACCCGCTCCGACTCCGCGCACGCATCGGCCGGAATCGGATTTGCGTCAGGCTCCTCGACAGAACGCTTCAGGGGGCTCCAAGCTTCGGAGGAACTATCGCCGAGACTCGTGTCTCGGCGCGCCCGGATCGCCTGACAGTAGCGGATACCATCTCGCAGGCCCTTTCTACCCGGTCATTCCAGATCGTAGGATCGCCAGCCAAATCGATGAGGGACGTGACCGCTCGTCCAGCCAGAAGCGAGAGGTAAACTTCATTACGCGGGGCGGTTGCAGTAGCCATCGGGAGCCCACCTTTCACGAGCGAGCGGGGCATGCTCGGAAAATCAAAGAGCCGAATCGTACATCAGCGGCAAAAATTCTTCCACCAGGAAAACCTGTCCCATATAGGCCTCTTAATTACATAGAGATACCCAACACCATGTACGTTCCTCGAAGAACATACAACATCTATGTATTGCATATAATACATCGGAGATTCATGGTTTCGCATGATATAGCACAATTTATAGATGTCTTTTAATTAATTAATATAATGCAAATCATTCATATCATTCGCATAATGTCAGTAATGTGCATGATGAGAAACGAACCCGACAACCATGGCCGACGATTCTAAAGCATTGTGCATACTTAGCCTCCAGAGGTTTCCGAAGGAGCTCAAGAAGAGGCTCAAGATGAAGGCGCTTGAGAAGGACATTGACCTCCAGGAGCTTTGCACAAAATATCTTGAGACAGGCCTCGCCAAGGATGAGTCGAAGGCGCCAACCAGCTCGGGCAAGCGATAAGCAACCCATTTATCAAAACGCATCACCCCCGAAAAAAAGGTGCCGCGTACCCCACTAGCCTCAGCATTTTTCTTTGCGTCCCATTTTGGAATCAATCCCAGTTTTATCTCTTAATTTTCTTGCCTTCGCCACTCCCATCCCTGTCCAATAGAAGCATAAGGCGACATCCCGTAAATCTCTGGGTGTCGCCTTTCCTATTTCTGAGGCAGGGTAAATGAAAAAACGAGTACCGAAAATCAGCAACAAGAAACTTCGCGGCGAGTGGGCTGAGATGTGCTTCATGCTCCGCATCGCCGAGCTGGGCTTGCCCATCAGCAAGCCCTGGGGAGAGATGCGCAGCTTCGACTTCGTCGTAGGTCGCCCGCGCCACTTTGTGGCCGTGCAAGTGAAGTCAACGATCTTCGAAATCGATACCGGCTATGAATGCACAGTCCGCGGTGGCCACAAATGTTATCCGCCGGGATCGTTCGACTTCCTCGCCGCCTACGTCGTCCTCGAAGATTCCTGGTACATCATTCCCGAAGAAGCAATCGCGGGGATGGACAGTGTGATTCTGTATCCGAATTCCAAGAAGTCTAAGTACGAACCGTATCGCGAAGCTTGGCACCAGTTGCGCGGGACGGATTCCGGCGGAGGTCGCATCGACATCCATGCCAGCGCGGAGGAGTTGTCATCGGCCTGGATTCAATGAGCGGCAGGCGGCCAAGTTTTCCTCAAGCTTCCACAAGGAAGGTGCTTCGTCCACAGGTTGTTCACAAGCGGGTGAGTGTTTTTTGTTGCGATGTGGAAAGCACGGGAGCAGAGTGGACACATCGAACGTGAGTTCCTGAAGCTTGCCGGATGATTGCGGCGAAGTCAGCGGCGACCGGCGATTTACGAGGGTGAGTCGCCGGGGGATATTCCAGAAGCGCGCGAGAGTGTGCCAATGGTGCCCGGGGCGTTGCGGCCTTTTCCCCAGATTGCTCTTTGAGCGAGAGGGGCTGCTGGCAGCAGCAGGGGTTGCGCGGTCGTGATCCGGATCTTGCGATCAGCGGTCGCGAATGCGTTACCCGTTCAGCCGAACGCGGCGCTCTTTACTCTAAGTGCCGCGGGAGGATGAGCATCATCCCACCGCTTCGCGGTGGAAAAAGGCGAATCAGGATCTCCACGAACATGCGGCTCGGGTGGCTGGCCCGAGCCGCATTTATTTGTGCGCTATTATTTCTTGCGTTTCGTTTTTTGTTCTCCTAGACTGAAACTTACTTTTTTACAATCGAAATATTTTTATTGCGGCTGCGTTTTCCGCAGGATGCGCTTCGCATTCACAAGGCGGTTCCGGTTAGTGTTCCGAGGCGCTTTAGAGTTGCGATAAAGAAGAAACGAAATTGGCAACTACCGATTACAGCATCAGCACTCTTCCCGCGAACGTAGAAGCGGAGCGTTCGATTCTGGGCGCGATCCTGCTCGACAACTTTGCCTACAACCAGGCGGCGGAGCACTTGCGCATCGAGGATTTTTCGCTCGACTCGCACCGGCGGATTTATTCGCGCATGGTCGATTTGCAGGAGTCGTCGCGGCCGATCGACATGATCACGCTGATCGAGGAGCTGGATCGGCATAAGGAATTGCAGGCGATTGGCGACGTGGCCTATGTTTCCAGCCTGCTCGACGGAGTTCCTCACCGGCCCAGCATTGAGGATTACGTCAAGATTGTGCGCGACAAGGCGCTGCTGCGCGGGCTGATTCATGCGGCGAATTCGGCGATTGCGCGCGCCGCCGATCAGTCGGACTCTGCGGAAGAGGTGCTGGGTGAGGCGGAAGCTGCGATCTTTCAGCTCTCGGAAAAGCGCATTGGGCGCGGCTTCATGGGCATCCAGGAGATTGTCCGCGAATCGTTTGGATCGGTCGATGCGCTGTTGCAGCGCGGGCAGCGCATCACCGGACTGGCCACGCATTATGTTGACTTGGATGAAATGACCAGCGGATTGCAGCGATCGGATCTGGTGATTATCGCGGCGCGGCCTTCGATGGGCAAGACAGCTTTCGCCATGAACATCGCCGAGAATGCGGCGGTCGAAGATCAGCAGGTGGTGGGAGTGTTCTCGCTGGAAATGTCGCGCGAGGCGCTGCTGATGCGCTTGCTGTGTTCGCAGGCGCGTGTGGATGCGCATAAGATGCGCACCGGATCGCTGTGGCAGGACGACACGCGCAAAGTGGTGCGCGCGATGGAGCAACTGGCGCACGCTCCGATTTATATCGACGACACGCCGGGAATTTCTTTGAGCGAGATGCGGGCCAAGGCGCGACGCCTGAAGCAATCGGCGGGCAAGCTGGATTTGATCATCGTCGATTATTTGCAGTTGATGTCGGGCGGGGCCAAGCGCTTTGAAAATCGCACGCAGGAAGTTTCCTCGATTTCGCGCGGACTGAAGGCGCTGGCGAAAGAGATGAGCGTGCCGGTGATTGCGCTGTCGCAGTTGAGCCGCGCGCCAGAAAGCCGCGGCGGAGATCATCGCCCGCAACTCGCCGATCTGCGCGAGTCGGGATCGATCGAGCAGGATGCCGACCTAGTGATGTTCATCTTCCGCGAGGAAGTTTACAAGCAGGACGATCCCGCACTGCAAGGCCGCGCCGATATCATTATTGCCAAACAACGCAACGGCCCTATAGGAAGAGTGCAGCTGGCATTCCTCAAGAACTGCACCAGATTTGAGACAATGGCCGAGGGCGGTTTAGCGCCGGAGGAATCGTAGAGGCTACATGAATTCCTGTAGAACCTCACCGCTAAATACCTTAGGAATAGGCACTTGCGAGATTGCGCTTGCAAGCCATTTTCCGACCAGCGCGTCTGTGGAAAGCTTGTGGAATTGAAAACCTGCGTTTCCAATTTCTTCCAGCAATTGCCAGCGGTTTCTTTTCGGGACTGATTTCTTTCCTTTTAAACGCCTGAGTAGTAATCAGTTAGACAATTCATCCGGCATTAACATGGGGGCCCGCGATGTTGGTGCCGATTTGGTCCGTTTGAGAGATTTGCACATTTTGGGTAATCGAGTCGGGCGTGGTTTTGCCAGATTTCACGGGCTGAAGACGATCACGCCTGGTCAGTGGAACCTCCGCGGCAGCGAATAATGTGGAGGTCCCCATTACTTTATTCGATTTGGTCAGACCACCCGACAGGCCGTCAGTTGCTGTCTTCGCCGACTTTGAGGACGGCCAAGAAAGCCTCTTGCGGAATGTCGACGCGGCCGATTCGTTTCATGCGCTTCTTGCCTTCTTTTTGCTTTTCCAGGAGCTTGCGTTTGCGGGAAATATCGCCTCCATAGCACTTGGCGATCACGTTCTTGCGCATGGCGGAGACGGTTTCGCGGGCGATGATTTTCGCGCCGATGGAAGCCTGAATGGGAACCTCGAACATCTGGCGGGGAATCAGTTCGCGCATTTTCGAGACCAGGGCTTTGCCGCGCTCGTAGGCGAAATCGCGATGGACAATCACAGACAGCGCATCCACGGGTTCGCCTGCGACCAAGATATCGAGCTTGACCATGGGCGATTCCCAATAGTCGGCGAGGTGGTAGTCGAGCGACGCATAGCCGCGGGAAACCGACTTGAGGCGGTCGTAAAAGTCGAGCACGATTTCGTTGAGCGGCAACTCGTAATGCAGCATCACGCGCGATGAGCTGACGTATTCGAATGTTTTCTGCTTGCCGCGCTTGTCTTCGACCAGCTTCAAAATGCCGCCGACGTATTCTTCATTGGTCAGGATGGTGGCCAGAATTACGGGCTCCTGGATCTTGGCAATCTCACTGGGATCGGGCCAGCGGGAAGGATTGTCGACTTCGATCAATTTTCCATCGGTGAGCGTGATTTTGTAGCGGACGCCAGGCGCGGTGGTGATGAGTTCCAGCGCGAACTCGCGCTCCAGGCGCTCCTGAATAATCTCCATGTGGAGCAGGCCGAGGAAGCCGCAGCGAAAACCGAAGCCCAACGCGACCGAACTTTCCGGTTCGAAGAAAAACGAAGAATCGTTCAGGCGAAGTTTTTCCAGCGCCTCGCGCAAGCGGGTGTGTTCGTGCGAGTCCACCGTGTAGAGGCCGGCGAACACCATGGGCTTGATTTCTTCGAAGCCGGGAAGGGCTTCAATGGCGGGGTTGGTGTCGTCGGTGATGGTGTCGCCGATTTTTGTGTCGGCGACATTTTTTATGTTGGCGATGACGAAGCCGACTTCGCCGGCCTTGAGTTCGTCGACTTCCACCGGCTTTGGAGTGAGTACACCGAGAGTTTCCGCGTCGAAGGTTGTGCCGTTCCACCAGAGGCGAATTCTCTGGCCCTTGCGCAATGTTCCCTGAAACACACGGGTCAAGACGATCACGCCGCGGTAGGGATCGAACCAGGAATCGAAAACCAATGCCTGGAGGCGATTGTCCGGATTGCCTTTGGGCGGAGGAACACGCTTGACGATAGCTTCGAGAACGTCGGGCACGCCCTGGCCGGTTTTCGCGCTAATGAGAACGGCGTCGGAAGCGTCGAGACCGACTGCGCCTTCGATCATTTCCTTGGTGCGCGGGATGTCGGCGCTTTGCAGGTCGATCTTGTTGATGACGGGAATGATTTCCAGGCCGTGATTGATCGCGAGGTAAGAGTTGGCAAGCGTCTGGGCTTCCACTCCCTGCGAAGCATCGACTACGAGCAACGCGCCTTCGCACGACGCCAGCGAGCGCGAGACTTCGTAGGAAAAATCGACGTGGCCGGGAGTGTCGATGAGATTGAGCTGGTAAGTTTCGCCGTCGTTCGCGATGTACGCCATTCGCACGGCGTGAGCTTTGATGGTGATGCCGCGTTCGCGCTCCAGGTCCATGGAGTCGAGCACCTGGGCCTGCATTTCGCGCGCGGTGAGCGATCCGGTCAGCTCCAGCAGACGGTCGGCCAGCGTGGATTTACCGTGGTCGATATGCGCGATAATCGCGAAATTTCGGATGTGGGATGCGTCCATTGGCTGGGGGCTAAGCTTCAATTCTAACAGGCAAAGACATCGCGGAATCCGAGGGAACTGAAACGACGGAGGATGAGAATATTCCCGGAGTTCGCCGCTGCGACATTGTCGATCCTTTTGGAAGCCGACCGGAACCGATCAATGGATGATTGTGAGCTATTCTCAGACTGCCGGTTATCAGTTCCCGGTAAAATCGACTTCGATGCTCGTACTGGCTTCCGCTTCGCCTCGTCGACAGGAACTGCTGCGCAATGCAGGGATCGCATTTACGGTACAAGCTTCTGGAATCGATGAAACTCCGATCGAGGGCGAGTCGCCGCGGAGTTGCGCGGAGCGATTGGCGAGGGAGAAGGTGCGGGCGATATTTCGCATTCGTCCTGAAGACTATGTGCTGGGTGCGGACACGATTGTGGTCGTGGATGCCACCATGCTCGGAAAACCTCGCGATGCAGCTGATGCCGCGCGCATGTTGCAGATGCTGTCGGGAAAGACGCATGAGGTTATCACAGGAGTCTGCGTCATGAAGCCAGTGGCCGGTGGCCAGCGGTTAGGGGTCTGTGAGGACGTAGGTTCAGAGAGCACGCTGGTCACGATGGGATCTTTGTCCGAAGATGACATTCAGGCCTACATCGCCACCGGGGAGCCGATGGATAAATCGGGAGGATATGCGATTCAGGGGATTGCGTCGCGCTGGATTCCGCGGATTGAAGGGGATTACAGCAACGTGATGGGGCTGCCGGTTTCGCTGGTTTACCGGATGTTGAGGGAAGCGGGAGCTTTGTAGCTCAAGTATTGAGACGCGGCAGCTAGGCTTTTTTGTCCTGCTCTTGCGGTTTTTCCGGCTTCGGAGCTTCTCCTTCTTTCATGGAGGACTTAAAGTTGCGGATGCCTTCACCCAGGCCCTTGCCCAGCGCGGCGAACTTGCCGGTGCCGAAAACCAGCAACGCGATGCCGATGATCAGAATGATGTGTAGCGGCTGAAAAAGACCTTCCCCCATAATTCCTCCACAGAGCGTCCGGTCGCTCCTGCGAGCGCTGTTCAGACCGCCTGAATCCTTAGCAAAATTCTAGGCTTCCTTGGGGGCATAGTCAAAGCTGCTCTCGGTTCGGTCGCGCTCTTGCGATCACCAGAATCGGCGACGGAAGTCTATTCTGGAAACAACGCTTGTGGAGGTCCCGGGTATGCCCAAGACTCGTGTTTTGTTTTTGACGTTTCTCGTATTCTTCTTTTTTCTGCAATCATCCGTGACAACTCTTTTCGCGCAGGATTCGCAAACGGCTTCACCGGCCGAACAGCGCAGGACCAGCGAGCCTTACACCGGAGATCTTTCGATATTCGATTCACCGGGGCGGGATCAGCGGATTCAGATCGACCGGGTGATGGATATTCTCGGCGTCGTTCCGGGGAAAACTGCCGCGGACATCGGAGCGGGCTCGGGATGGTTCACGGTGAGGGCGGCGCGCCGCGTAGGCGAAACCGGGTTGGTTTATGCGGTGGATATCAATCCTGCAGCAATTCAGTATGTTCATGATCGCGCGAAAAAGGAAAGGCTGAACAATGTGAAGACTGTTCTCAGCAAGCCCGACGATCCCGTGTTGCCCGCAGGTTCAGTCGATGCGGTCCTGCTGCTGAAGACTTATCACGAGGTGGCGCAGCCGGTGGTTTTGCTGCGGAATCTTCGGGCTGCGCTGCGTGCCGGAGCGAAGGTTGGCATCATTGACCGCAATGGCAACGGCGAGGACCACGGTGTGGCGCGCGAGGTTGTGCTGCACGAGTCTGCCGAGGCGGGCTACAAGCTGCTCAATCAGTATGATTTCGTCAAAGGCGACAAGATGGATTATTTTCTGGTGCTCACACCACAGTAATCGTCGGGTGAGCTTCGGCAACGATCAGCAATTCTCGATCATGCCTGCGAGCAGCAGCGCACGGCGCGGCAACTCGGAAATCGTGATGTATTCGTGAATGGCGTGGGCGCCGTCGCCCACGCCTCCCATGCCATCGAGTGTGGGCATTCCGATTCCGGCGGTAAAGTTGCCGTCGGAGCCGCCGCCCACGGAGGCTTCTTCCAGATTCCAGTCGATCTGTTGCGCGAGTTGCCGCGCTTGCCGGTAAAGTGCCGCGACACCGGCGGTGCGCTCCATGGGAAGGCGATTTATGCCGCCTTCGATTTCGAGCGTGCAGTGGCGGTCAAAGGGCTTGAGAGAGCGCAGTTTGCGATCCACTCCGGCGGCCTGCTTCGCTTTTTTGATTCTCACATCGATGACGGCGGAGGCTTCCGCAGCAATCACGTTGCTGCGCGTGCCGCCTTGAATCACGCCGGGGTTGACGGAAATTCCGTTCTGCAGGTCGTTAAGCTTGCCGATGACGGCGATTTGACGGGCGAGTTCGAAGATCGCACTGTGGCCTTTGGAGGGATCGAGGCCCGCATGGGCAGCAATGCCGCGCACTGTGAGCTTGTATTCGCCGACGCCCTTGCGCGCGGTCTTGACCGCTCCGCGAAGTCCGGCGGCGGGCTCGAGCACGAATACAGCGGCAGATTTTCGGGCCAGCGATTCGGTAATGGGGCGCGACGAGCGGCTGCCCACTTCTTCGTCTGAAACCAGAAAAACGGTGACTGGACGAGGCAGTTCGCCGTGCCGGATTTGCAGCTCTTCAATCGCATGCAGCATCAGGGCGATGCCGGATTTCATATCAAAAACACCAGGGCCGTAGAGGCGTCCCTCGGCGATTTTGCAGGGCATGCCGGCCAGGGTGCCCAGCGGATAAACGGTATCGAAGTGGCCGATGAGCAGGACCGGTTTGATCTTTTCGCTTCCGGGGAAATCGACCTGCAAGTGGTCGCCGTACTCTTTGGCGCGGTGCAGGCGTGGCGTTCCTCCGAGGGCGCGAAATTTTTCCGCCAATATTGCGCCGATGCGATCTGTGGTGGACTTGTCGTGGCTGGGTGACTCGACTTCGACCAGGGCGCGAATCAGGTGGACCATTTCTTGCTGGCGGGATTCGAAATACGCCAGGCGTTGCTGCCATGCGTCTTGTGATTCGCCGCCGAGAGAGATGTCCGGATTCTTGCCGATTGTCTTCTTGCGGATGGTCATGGTTGCGCCCATATTCTTCATTGTCGCAGACCAGCATGAGTCGTAATTATGCCGTGAGTGGCGCGGCCCGCGGCGTACACTATAATCTTCAGGCTGTTTGAGATACTCCATGACAGAGAGCACTCCTCCTGTGTCGGAAGGCCAGCCAGCCGAGATCAAAACCGGTCTGGACATTCACGACATTCTCAAGATTTTGCCGCACCGCTATCCTTTTCTGCTGATCGATCGCGTGCTGGAGTTGAAACGCAAAGAGCGCATCGTCGCCATTAAGAATGTCACCATCAACGAGCCTTTCTTTGTCGGGCATTTTCCCGGCTTGCCGATCATGCCCGGCGTGCTCATCGTGGAAGCTATTGCCCAGGCGGGCGGAGCGCTGCTGCTGACCGAAGTCGAAAACCGCGCCGATAAAGTCATGGTGTTCACGGGAATCGAGCGCGCGAAATTCCGGCGTCCTGTTAGCCCCGGCGATCAACTGCGGCTGGAAGTGGAAGTGAAAGGCTGGCGAGCGGTGCCGGGAATGGTCGCGGCCAAGATGCACGGCGAAGCTTATGTTGGGACCAGGCGCGTCGCCGAGGCTACGGTTTCCTGCCAGCTCATTGACAGTTCGCGCGGGCGCGGATCGAAGAGTAATGATGGGGACAACGGCGCAACGGAATAGCGGGCACCGCGCGCATTTTGGCTATCCAATGAAATTTCATCCGGCATGAATATTCACCCCACGGCCATCATCGATCCGCGCGCCAGAGTTCCCGCCTCGTGCAAAGTTGGAGCCTATTGCGTGATTGGGGCCGAGGTTGAGTTGGGTGAGAACTGCCGTCTCATATCGCACGTGGCGATTGAAGGGCCAACCATCATCGGCGCGGACAATGCTTTCTTTCCTTTTTGCGCGATCGGCATGGCGCCGCAGGATGTCTCTTACAACGGCGAGGCCACGCGGCTGGAAATCGGCGACCACAACGAGATTCGCGAGTGCGTGACCATCAATCGCGGCACGGTGAAGGGCGGCGGGCTGACCAAGGTCGGCAGCCACATTCTCGTCATGGCCTACACGCACATTGGGCACGACAGCGTGATTGGCGACCACGCCATGCTGATCAACGGAGCGACGCTCGGCGGTCACGTGACAGTCGAAGAGTGGGCGGTCGTGGGCGCGCTATGCCCGGTGCATCAGTTTGTACGCATCGGTGCGCATGCATACGTCGGCGGCGGGACCACGATTACGCAGGATGTTTTGCCATTTTCCATGACCTCGGCCGCGCGCGACACGCATGCTTACGGACTTAACAAAGTGGGGCTGGAGCGGCGGGGATTCTCGAAAGAGCGCATTGGCAAGATTCATCATGCTTACAAGATTCTGCTGGCTTCGAAGATGAATACTTCGCAGGCGCTGGCGAAACTGAAGGCTGAGGCGGATGTTGGGAAAGATGTGGAGATGCTGGTGCGGTTTATCGAGACGTCGGAGCGAGGGGTAATCAAGTAGAGGTCAGCGCAATCGGTGTGATGGCGATTTAATGCCAACTAATTGTTACTGCACAGAATTTTTGCTTCCACCTCGACTGGCTCACCAAGAATGAGATAAGGCTTGAATACCCATTTTCGCACCGAGTCTTCACATGCCTTGTAGCCTTCCGCAGGGCCGGAGACTCCATGGACGCTCACCACATGCCCGTCCTTTCCGATTACAACTTCCGTCGTCACCGTAAAATGCTGCGATCTGAGGGCCGCTGGCCATTGAGGGAGGCTCGGTTTAATCGGCACCGGGTGCACACCAGATACCCGATCACCGATCGGACCAATCGCGGTAGGCGGAGGTACAAAGTCCGCATCGTTAACGTGCGAGATCAATTCAATCGTTCCCACGAGTAACTTCAGGTATGGCTTGCCGGCATCAGTCACTTCTACCACATGCGCGAGGTTTCGTCCCTGAAATGGCACAATGTCGTTATAGACCGTCTGGAACCAGCCGAATCCCTTGCTATAGCGAAGTACTGAGCCATCGGGTTCAAAACAATATTGTGTTGGATTGCTGATCTCGGAGTCCTTTTCAATGAGCACACACCGAAGCTTATAGTCGCCGAAAATGCGCTCGACATTTCTTCCGTGAAAACCCATTAGCGTCGCGACATAGGAAAACGGATCAACTATTTCGGCCCGAACCTGGAGTTGTGCCCTGTCGGGCCATTGATGGTCGCCAAGACGATACAAGCCTTTCTCCGTGGCATAGTCTGTCTCATTAAGGTTGTCGCTCTTGTAGATTCTCTTGTACTTTTTCACCCCTGCCCAGTATTCCTCGTACACCCCACTGTGCACATTGTCGCCGTCCTCATCAAACTGATCGTAGGCCACCACGATGTGCCACGGCTGCAAGTCCGTGGACTCCAACCCGTTCAGGGCAGCCTCCTTGCTGACCCATTTTGTTAAATCCACAGTGTCCGCGCCAGCACTGTATCTATCGTTCTTCAGGTCAATTGTTACGGACGCAATCGGAGGAATAGCTATAGCAGCGTCCGATTTCGCCTCGGTTGCGACTACCAGAGTTTTCAGGTTCTCAGTGTGGTTTGAAGCGGGAGTCTCTTGCGCACGTACAAGAGTAAGAAGACTAGCAACTGAGATTAAGAACAGCGTGACGTGAAAAGGTCTTGGCATTTCTTTACTGCGAAGCATTATATGTCTTAGCTGTCGCTATCAGACGATTTACGCTTATTGAAGTCTGATATGCGATGCCCCTACCCCTCTTACATCGTGATGACCACTTTCGCCCGGGCGTGTCCTTCTTCTACGTAAGCGATGGCCGCGGAGCTTTCAGCCAGCGGATAATGTCTGTCGATCATCGGCGTTAGTTTCCCGGTCTGGATAAGTGCGCAAAGAGTCGCCAGGTCGTCTCTGTTCATTTTCGCGATGAAGAATGTGAACTTCTGCCTCAAGAACAGCGACCACACGTATGCTGTCAGCAATCGGGTAAGCATTGGCCAGAGTTCCTTAGGCGCTCCCGCCATGACACACTTTCCATTCGGACTCAGAACGCGCCGCATCGTTGACAACGTGCGATTGCCCACGTTATCGAGGATCAGGTCGTAACGTTCTCTGTCCTGAGTAAAGTCGTCGTATGTATAGTCAATCACCCGGTCGGCACCGAGGGAGCGCACCAATTCAACATTCTTCGTGCTGCAAACGCCGGTTACGTGAGCCCCAAACAACTTGGCGATCTGCACGGCGAAGGTGCCAATCCCTCCCGCAGCACCGTTAATCAACACCTTCTGCCCCGGCTGAAGGCGCCCTTTGTCGCGAAGCCCCTGCAATGCAGTAAGCCCCGCAACTGGCACAGCCGCCGCTTGCTCGAAACTCATGCTCTCCGGCTTCGCGACTAACTTGGCTTCGCTTGCACACACGTATTCGGCAAAGGCCCCTTTGCAAAGGCCGAACACGGCATCTCCAAGCGTGAACCGTGTTACCGTTCCTCCGACTGCTGTTACCTGGCCAGCGACATCCACGCCAGGCCGCCGCCTCTTCATGCGCCAGTCCAGCGGATTGACCGAGGCGGCGCGAACCCGTATGACCACCTCGTTGTCCTTAGGAACGGGCTGTTCGAGATCCTTTATTTCGAGGACCTTTCCCGATCGCGACTTGGTGTAGACGGCAGCTTTCATTTGTTCTGAGAGGGTAGCATGTCAATGTCCGAATCCTTAGAAGGCTTGCGACGCTCAGTCAATCGGGGACGTTCGCGCCTTAAAGATTCTCTTCGATTGCCGATGCTAGACTGATCCGCAGCGGTCACTTGGCCGCCTTATTTCATGCCTTCCCAGAAAGAAAAGCTGGGCCTTATCGCCGGCAATGGCAAGTTTCCCTTCCTCGTGCTTGATGCTGCGCGAGCGCAGGGCTTCGAAGTCGTCGTCGCCGCCATCAAAGAAGAGGCGTTTCCCGAGATCGAATCCCGCAGTGCGGCGTCGGTCCACTGGCTCTCGTTGGGCGAGCTTTCGCGGCTCATTGAAACTTTCAAGCAACAAGGCGTGACGCGCGCCGTGATGGCTGGACAGGTGAAGCATAAGCAGATTTTTGCCGCGATCCGGCCTGATTGGCGGTTGGCCAAGCTTTTGCTTTCGCTGACTACCCGCAACACTGACGCCTTGCTCGGGGCTGTCGCCAAGGTGTTGGCGGACGAAGGCATTGTCCTTGAAAATTCGACGTGGCTGCTCGAACCGCTGCTCGTCAAGGCCGGAGTGCGAACGCGGCGCGCACCCACCGAGCAGGAGCAGAAGAACATCGACTACGGCCGCATGGTCTCGCGACAACTGGCGCAGCATGACATCGGGCAGACGGTGGTCATTGCGGAAGCCGCGTGCGTTGCGGTGGAAGCCATGGAAGGCACCGACGCTACCATTCAGCGCGCGGGCGAAATTATGCGGTCGCTGCACGGAGACGCGTCGACGCTCAGCCGCGCGCTAACTGTGGTGAAAATAGCCAAGCCCAATCAGGATATGCGCTTTGACGTGCCCGTCATCGGTCTGAAGACCATTGAAGTGATGCGCGCCGTGGGAGCTAGTTGTTTGGCGCTGGATGCGGAGAAGTGCCTGCTGCTGGATGGAGAGAAGATTATCGAGGCGGCGGGGGCGGCGGGGATTGCGATTGTCGCGCAATAAACTTAGCTGGCAAGGGCCGTGCGCCGTTTGGCCGAGGCGCGCGGAAGCGGTTTGCTGCGCATCTCGCTTCTGGCCCGGGTAAGGCCGTAGGCAGTCTGTAGGTTCATCCAGAACTCGGCGGAATTCTTGAAGTAGTCCGCCAAGATAAGCGCCGTTTCGGGCGTGACTCCTCGTTTGCCTCGCACTAACTCATTCACGCGATTCAGGGGAATCCGGAGCGCGCGAGCCGAGTGAGCCTGAGTTAGTCCTGTAGGAACGAGAAACTCCTCCAGCAGAATTGTTCCGGGGTGAACAGCAATTCGATGAGTTGGCAGCATAGTTCAGGACATCTTCTTGATGTAATCTTAACGGCGTATGGCGGAATCGCAGGTCCCAGCGCCTAAAGGCTCTGGCGTTCCCAATCAACCGCCGAAATCGAGGAGCAGATCAAAGTGAACAGGAGAAACCAGCCATCTTCCGAGGCCGCCCGAATCGCCGACCAGCTTCGCCGTGCTTTTGACGGCAGCGCATGGCACGGTCCTGCGTTGTTCGAATTGCTCGATGGCGTTGATGCGGCCACGGCCGCGGCCAAGCCTTTCGCGGACGTTCACAGCATTTGGGAACTGGTGCTGCACATTGCGGTCTGGGACAAAGCCGCCTCCGTGCGGCTGGGTGGAATAAAGACGGAGCCTGAGGGCGAAGAAAATTTCCCCGTTGTTCCCAAGCCAACGGCCGCCAATTGGCGGCAAGCCGCCCGGCAGTTGGCGCGGGATCACAATGAGTTGGTCAAGACAGTGGAAGCGCTGCCCGATTCGCGGCTATGGGAGCGAGTTCCGGGAAAGAAATACGATTTTTATTTCAATCTGCACGGAGTCGTGCAGCATGAGCTTTACCACGCGGGGCAGATTGCGATCCTGAAAAAAGCACTGGCCCGAAGACCCTGATCTCACCATTGTTTGAATATGACAGCCACTGCTCCGACGATCATGGCGAATCCCAGCGCATGATTCCAGCGCACGGGCTGATTCAGGTAGAGAACGGAAAAGACCGAGAACACGATCAGCGTAATGACTTCCTGAATCGTTTTTAGCCGCACGGCGCTGAACTCGTAGGAGCCGATGCGGTTGGCGGGAACCTGAAAGCAGTATTCAAAAAACGCGATCATCCAGCTGATCACGATCACCTTGAACAGGGGAACGTTACGGTACTTGAGATGGCCGTACCAGGCGAAAGTCATGAAGATGTTGGAGAAGGTGAGCAGCGCGATTGTCCTCATGGATGGCTACAGTTCCTTTCGTCAGGCCAACTGCGGTTTTACGATGATGCTCGTCAATGTTGCCGACAAGTTTCCCCAATTGACAAGCCCGGCACCCTTTTCGCTACCCGGGGCCGCTATCCTGATGCTCTTTCCGCGGTTTCCGTTTACAATCTCTTTCCGGTATTTGAGCCCGATTAATGTCCCCTGATTCAAAAGACCTGATTCCTGTCGCAGTGGTCGGCGTGGGTGTGTTCGGGCGCAATCACGCCCGCGTCTATAAAGAGCTCGAACAACAGGGTGAACCGGTGCGGTTGCTGGGGGTTGTCGATAGCGACCTGAGCCGCGCCGACGAAGTGGCGCGCGAGTTTGGCTGCCGCGGCTTCGGTTCGGTTCAACAGATGCTCACCACGCACAGCGAGGTGCGTGCGGCATCGGTGGCCGTGCCCACCACGCAACATCTCCCCGTCGCGCGCGACCTGATGGAATCGGGGATCGACGTTCTGATCGAGAAACCCGTGGCGACGACAATGGCAGAAGCCGACGAGTTGATAGCGATGGCTGCGACGCACAAACGCATTGCCCAGGCCGGCCACCTGGAGCGCTTCAATCCCGCCGTCCGCACCACGCTTCCGCTGCTGACCAAGCCCATGTTTTTTGAGGTCCACCGGCTCAGCGTCTTCACTCCGCGCTCGCTCGATGTAGATGTGGTGCTCGACCTGATGATTCACGATCTCGACGTGGTGCTGTCGTTCGCAGATTCGCCGGTCAAGGAAGTTCGCGCGGTGGGACTGCCGATTTTGTCGGGCAAGACGGACATTGCTAATGTGCGCCTCGAGTTGGAGTCCGGCTGCGTGGCAAATTTCACCGCCAGCCGCGTCTCCACGGAACGCGTGCGCAAGCTGCGTTTTTTTCAACCTGGACAATACATTTCCCTCGATTACGGCCGGCAGGAAGTCCTGGTCTTTTCCGTGGGGCAGGATGGAGAAAGCGCGGGCGTTCCTTCCGTAAACCCTCAGATTCGGATGGCCAAGCGTCCGGTGACGCAGGAAGAGCCTCTGCACGCGGAGTTGAAATCCTTTCTGCAAGCTGTGGCCCAGCGATCGAGTCCAGAAGTCCCGCTCGAAGATGGCCGCCGCGCGCTGGCGCTGGCGCTGGAGATCGTGGCGGCGATTCGCAAGCACGGCGAAAACCTGAATCTGGGCGCGATGGCTAAGCACGGAAATCAGTAGAGCCAAACCGTCGTCGCTCGCGAAAAACGCACCCAAATTCTTTCCGCATTTCTTCTGCATTTACGCCTCGTCAGACATCGAATTCCCTTTTTACAAATGTTTACACACCTAAGTCGCGTCTCTTTTGGCAGTCGGCAAGATGGAGCGAAAGATGCGAGAATAGAAGGACTTGGTTCGCGTGTTACTAAACTTGCACCTAGCGCAGAACGACGGGATGCAACGTCGCGAGATGCTTTGGTGTCTAACGATGAACCGAGGTTGATTTCGCCAAGCCCTGCTAATGCCGATCACGCAAATTCCATTTCAGGATCCAGTGGCGCCACCGGAAAAGCCGCAGCCGGAGCAGCTTGGCCTGTATGACGCGCGCGATTGGGAAGAAGCCTACCGCGAATCCGACGATCACAGCGTACCGCATCTGCTCATCCAGTTGCAGGACGATCTGGCCCGGTCGCGCTGGCGCGAGGCGATCTGGATTTCGATCATCGTCCATCTGGTGTTGGCAATTTGCATCTGGAACTTTGCTTTCATTGCCGGTCACATTTTTGGCCGCAAGATCGTAGCTTTCACTCCCAACGATCTGATGAACCGTAAGGATGTAACTTTTCTTGCGCTTCCCTCCGACTTGCAGAAGGTGCCGCACAAGCCCAACACCAATGTGATCTCCGATAAGGATCGCATTGCGATGACCAAGCATCCCGAACTCGATCCTAAAGATCTGCGAAAGGTTCTGGCTACGCCACCTCCGGGGATGCGGGCGCCCGCAGGTCCGCGCGCGCCGGCACCGGCTCCGCAGCCGCCGCAGATGGCGCAGAGTCAACCGCAGAATTCTCAGCAGAGCCAGCAGTCGATTCCGCAACAGCCGCCAAGCGAAAACCAGACCGCGCAACTGCAAACGCCGCGGGCCGACAGCAATCCGTTTAAGATGGGCGGCTCAGCGGGCGATGCAATTCAGGAAGCGGCGCGCGCGGCTGCCGAACGGCGCCTCGGCGGCGGGGGTGGTCAGGCGGGCGACTTCGGCCTCGGTACCGGCGCGCGCGGACGACAACAGGGGGGGCTCGAAGTTCTCAGCGACACGCAAGGAGTGGATTTTGGGCCCTACTTGCAGCGCGTTCTACAGGAAGTAAAAGAGCATTGGTATGACCTGATCCCGGAGTCGGCACAAATAAAGCACGGGAAGCTGGCAATCGAATTTGCCATTACGAAAGATGGACAGATTGCGGGAATGAAGCTCGTCGCCGGGTCGGGCGATACGGCTCTGGATCGCGCCGCCTGGGGTGGAATCACGGGGTCCAATCCGTTTCCGCCGCTGCCCAGCGATTTCGGCGGGCCGTATCTCGCGTTGCGCTTCCGTTTTTACTACAATCCGCAAAAAGGCGAGATGGAACAGCCCTAGCTCGGGGCTAGCACGATTGCGTGTGTACTCCGACGCTGCCCAACCGTTCGTAACGGACCCGACTCCCGAAGGGCGAATGTAATCGCCGCGAGAATTTACTTTCATTACGACCCCGAAAAGGCGAGACGGAATAGCAGCCTCTACCACACCCGGCACCGATTCTCATTCACCATCGGCGAGCCGGCTTTGCAGTGGAATGCCTGCTGGAACTCCGGCATATTCGAAACGACTCCGTTGGTGCGGTATTTTTCCGGCGAGTGCGGATCGACCGTCGCGCGCATCCTCTTAGTTTCGTCGCGCTCGTTGGAGCACCAGCTCTGTCCATAGCCGACAAAGAATCGCTGCTCCGGAGTCAGCCCATCCATCGGCTTTAGGTCCTGCCCCCGCGTGTCCTGCTGCCACGCCACGTAAGCCAAAATCAACCCTCCCAGGTCGGCAACGTCTTCGCCCAGCGTGAGCTTGCCGTTGATCTTGATGTCGTCGATGACCGTATACGTCGAATACTGGTCGGAGATGCAGGCGGCGCGCTTTACAAATTCTTTTTCGTCGTCCGCGGTCCACCAGTCGCGCAGATTTCCCTGCGCGTCGAACTGGCGGCCTTCGTCGTCAAAGCCGTGCGTGAGTTCGTGGCCGATGGTTCCGCCGGTGTTACCGTAATTCGGAGCGGCGTCAGACGTGGGATCGAACAGCGGCGGCTGCAAAATGCCCGCGGGAAAATTGATGTCGTTCATCTGCGGATCGTAGTAGGCATTGACGGTCGGAGGAGTCATGCCCCACTCGCCGCGATCCACGGGCTTGCCGATCTTGGCCAGTTGCCGGTTGAACTCGAATTGGCGGGCACGCAACACGTTGCCCATCTCATCTCCGCGAACGATGTCGAGCTTGTTGTAGTCGCGCCAGCGGTCGGGATAGCCGATTTTGTTGGCAACGGTGTGCAGCTTTTCCAGCGCCCGTGGCTTAGTCGCGGCGCTCATCCAGGAAAGCGAGACGATGTCCTGCTGCATCGCCGCTTCAATCTCTTTCACCATCTTTAAGGCTTGCTGCTTTGCTTCCGGGGGAAAATATTTTTCGACGTACGCCTCGCCCAAAGCTTCGCCCAAGTCTTCATCCACATCCTGCGTGCAGCGCTTCCATCGCGGCTCGATCTGTTCCGTCCCGGCCAGAGTCTTGCCGTAGAAAGCGAAGTCTTCATTCACGATGGCGGAGGAAAGAAATCGGGCGTTGGCAGAAACCAAATGCCAGCGCAGATACGTTTTCCAACTGGCCAAGTCCTCTTTGTCGATCTCGGCGCTCAATGCTTTGGCAAAGCCCGGCACGGCAACATTCAGACTGGCCAGCGACGGCAGCCCGACTTTGCCGAAATAAACCTGCCACGCAAACGAAGGCGACAGAGTTTGCAGTTCCTGCACCGTCATCTTGTTGTACAGCTTCTGCGGATCGCGCCGTTCAACTCGAGTCAAAGATCCCTGCGCCAGCGCGGTCTCGATGCGCATGACAGTCTGCGCTTCGGCGGCCGCGGTGTCCGGCTTGTCGCCCAGCAGTTCCAGTATGTTCCGCACGTGCGCCAGATAAGCCTTGCGAATATCCTGCGACTTAGCATCGTCCTTGAAGTAGTAATCGCGGTCGGGCAAGCCAAGCCCTCCCTGATCGGTCTCGGCGATTTCCTGCGCCGAATCTTTCGCGTCCTGATCGGAACTGAAACGAAACAGCGTGCTGCGCCGGTAACCTGACGAGAAGGCCCGGTTCGAAACCACGTCAGCTAATCCTGCCTTTGAACTCAGTTTGGCGATTTCATCCAGATACGGCTGCAAGGGCTCGATGCCGGCAGCATCCACGGCATTCTCATCCATGCAGGCGGCATAGTAGTCGCCAATTTTCTGGTGCGTGGCGTCACGCCCGGAGCTGGGAGCTTCCGCCGCTTCGAGGATGCCACGCAGTTGCGCTGTGTCTTCATCCTGCACTTTCCCGTAGGCGCTCCAACTCGATTGGTCCGGAGGAATGGGATTCTTCTTCATCCATCCACCGCAAGAGTAAGTGTAAAAATCCACGCATGGGTCGATGCTGCGGTCCATGGAAGCCGGATCGAGGACCGGTTGCGACTTGGTGGCGGGCTGCTGGGCAACTGCGAAACAGGCATAGAGCAGAATTATTGCTGCGAGTGCGCTGCGGAAAATTGTCATGGGATCTGACTCCGAGGATGTAACTCCGATTTTCGACGAACCAGTCTAATCCAAGATGCTTACCCAGGTGCTACTCAATGTCCGGAACGAGGTGAAAAGGCCGCCCGCGTCCGTTGCGGTAGATGGAAAA
>Ga0209006_10001259_pt1 | contig 22969 bp, 22 predicted proteins | sample JacPin_JW_Ref_O2_FD_188567 | JGI IMG/M metagenome (GOLD analysis project Ga0209006, IMG submission 188567) | Forest soil microbial communities from Algoma, Ontario, Canada - Jack Pine, Ontario site 1_JW_Ref_O2 (SPAdes) (version 2) | ecosystem: Environmental > Terrestrial > Soil > Boreal... | reverse complement strand
CTGCGCCGGAGCGGCTGACCGTCGCCGAAGCTTTCGGTCGTTTCGCCGGCATCGACCTCTTGGCGACCTTGCCGGGCGGCGAGCCGGATACGGAGGCGCTTGCGTCGGTGGCGCGCGGTGCCGGCATCCGCATTGCCGACGACGACCGCTGGGGTGACATCTTCAGCCGCGTGCTGGTCGAGCGGATCGAAAGCCATCTTGGGATCGGCCGGGCCACGATCCTCGACCGCTATCCAGTGCACCAGGCCGCCCTGGCGCGGCCGGCGGAGGACCGCCGCGTGGCCGAGCGCTTCGAGCTTTATGCCTGTGGGGTCGAGCTCGCCAACGGCTTTAGCGAATTAACCGATCCGATCGAGCAGCGGCGCCGGCTGGAGATAGAAATGACCGAGAAGCAGCGCATCTATGGCGAACGTTATCCGCTCGACGAGGATTTCCTTGCCGCGCTTGGCACCATGCCGGAAGCTTGCGGTATCGCGCTGGGGCTCGACCGGCTGGTGATGCTGGCGACCGGCGCTACCCGCATCGAACAGGTTTTGTGGAATCCGTTGGGATGAAAACGTCCAAGACCATGCGCACGCTCGACGAACTTTGCGCGCAGGCCCTGGTGCCGCGCGAGAAGCTCGATGCGCTCGCCGATGTTGCCGCGCGTTACGCGGTGGCGCTGACGCCGGCCGTGGCCGATCTGATTGATCGGAGCGACCCGGACGATCCGATCGCGCGGCAGTTCGTGCCTGACGCTCGCGAGATCGAGCAAACAGCCGAGGAGCGCGCCGATCCGATCGCTGACGATCCGTTCAGCCCGGTTGAAGGGCTGGTGCATCGTTATCCGGATCGCGTGCTTTTGAAAATCGTCAACGCATGCGCGGTCTATTGCCGCTTCTGCTTCCGCCGCGAAATGGTCGGGCCGGGGCGGGGAGGGCTGTCGGCCGCGGCACTGACTGCGGCGATCGACTATATCGAGCAACACCCGCGGGTCTGGGAAGTCATCCTCTCCGGCGGCGATCCGCTGATCCTTTCGGCGCGGCGGATCAGAGATCTGATGCGGCGGCTCGCGGCCATTCCTCACGTCGAGGTGATCCGCGTACACACGCGAATGCCCGTCGCGGCGCCGGAGCGGATCGGGACCGCGATGGTGCGCGCGTTACGCTGCGATAAGGCGACCTTCGTCGTGCTGCATGCCAATCATCCGCGCGAGCTGACGCCACAGGCGCGAGCCGCCTGCGCACGGCTGGTCGATGCGGGTATTCCAATGCTGTCGCAATCGGTGCTGTTGCGCGGTGTCAACGACGACATCGAAACGCTCGGCGCGCTCATGCGCACTTTCGTCGCGTGCCGCATCAGGCCTTATTATTTGCACCACGCTGACCTCGCGCCCGGGACAGCGCACCTGCGGACGACGATCGCGGAGGGACAGCAATTGATGCGCGGACTGCGCGGCCGCTTCTCCGGGCTATGCCAGCCGGCTTATGTGCTCGATATCCCTAACGGTCACGGTAAATCGCCGATCGGTCCGAACTATGTGAGCACAGCGAGCGATGAAAGGCCGGCGCTGATCGAAGACCCTGTGTTAATCGAAGATTATGAGGGTCGGCGGCACATCTATCCGCCGAATTCTTGATTTCTTTAAAAGTTTCCGACGTTTCCGACTGCCGGTCTAAGCGGCTGTTTTCTGTACTTCGGGAAAAACGACGGTGGTCTCGAAACCGTAGCCGCAGGCGTCGCATGACCAGTTGTGACGCACGCAGCGATCGTTGAAGTGCTCCGACCAATCCGGCGCCAGCAGCCAAGCGCTGCATTGCGGGCAAATGTTCTTGTCATGTGTGACCAGGCGTGAACTTGCCGCGTATTGCAATGCCATCGGGTTTCTCCTGGCGACACCCGCTTCCCCGTGGCACAGAACTTAGCCGGAACCTGTGGCAACGTCGTGACGCGTTTAAGTCCAACAACGGTCCGGCAGACGAATGTTGTGCGACATCGTCGCCGGAACATTCGCGGATTGTTTTAGATTAAGTTCGCGGGTGGTCGCATCAGTGAGGATGATCCCGTGAATTTCCCAAACCGTCTTGGCCTTTCGCTCGCGATCGCTTTCCTGCCGGCCGGGTTTGCACTCGCGCAAATTCCGCCGAGCCCGTACGTCGCGCCGACGCCAATGCTGAACCCCAGCAGTTCGCTGGTGGTGCCGCAGGCCCGCGAAGTTCCGGTCTCGCCATCGGTCTCGACCGGACCCGGGTCGCTCGGCGGTTACGGTTCCAACGTATTCGGGAACGGCGCGTATCTGCGCGGTACCAACCAGGTGGTCAATCCGTCACGCAGCGTGCTGCACGCTCGCGGCTACCGCCATCGGCATTGGCATGCGCAGCGTTAGGACATGATTCCGAAAGAGATCGCGTTCGGGTAATCCAGCGGAAGCGGCGTGCTTACGGAAACCACACTCCGCAAAAAGTCGCGGCCCGGCGAGCAATTTCCGCGGTATCGTCACCTTTTCGGACTCAATTTCGCCTGATACGCTGCGTTTGAATCCAGGCACGTCGCGACTCTGCGTCGAGACGGCTTGGTGGTGACGCGGTTTGCTGGGGACTTCCGTGGCGGAGAAGGCCCGTTTCGTTTCTCGGGTTTTCTACAAGATCCTTGAGATCATGGGGGCTGCCGTCGCCACCGCCGTGAGCGGCTATGTTGTCGCCCATATGGGCGGCTTCCTCCCTTCGCAGAGAGCAGCGCCGCCGCCTGAGGTTGTGGCCGCGCCGGGCGAGCATCCTCTTCCGAAGGACACACCGGCGATCCCGCCGCCAAGCCAGACCGCGCCAAATCAGACCGTAACCGTGCCGCAACCGACGCAATCGGCCTCCACGCCGGCTGCTCCGGAGAGTAAGCCCCCGGCATCGCAACAGGATGCGACCAGCTCGGCGACCGTGGTCCGCAAGACTGCGAAGGCGCCGCCGGTGCGCAAGTCCAATAAAGCCGATACGGCAGCAACCGACACCGGCAAGCCGCGCGAAACCCTGGATATCAAGCCGCGGGATGCGGCCGAGGCCAAATTGCGCGATGCCGCGGACGCCAAGGCCCGCGAGGCTGCCGAATCCAAGCCGCGGGATGGCGAGGACAAGGAATCGGTCGAAGCGCGGGTTCGGGCCGCGCTCGCCAATGTCGACGCCAACCGCCCGTCGCCGCCGGCCGAGGTGACACCGCCGCGTCGCGGTGAAGGCCAGACGGGCAGCGCCTCGCCGCGGCCGGGAGAAGCGCAACAGGGATCGGCGGTGGGCATTCCGCAGCGGCCGCTTGAGTTGCCTTCGGCAACTGCCGGTGGCGGGCAGCAGCCACGCTCGGCCGATTTCGGTTCGACGGCGCAGCAGCCTTCGGCGGCGCAATCGCCGGTCGTCCAACCCGCGGCATTGTCCGCGCCTGCACCGGCTCAAACGGCCGCGCCGTCATCTTCCGAGACGCTTACGACCGTCGAGATCAAGTCGCGGCCGGTGGCGGCGGTCGATACGCCGCGCGTACCTGAGGCGGCGCCGCCTCCGCCGCCGGAGGAAAGAGGCGTGTTTCAGACGCTCAAACACATCCTGCCGGATTTCAGCCGTCCGGCATCGCACGACGAGACGCCACGCCCGCCCGCGGCCGTGGGCGAATAGGTCGGCGGCCTTTCCGATTTGGATTTGGCTGGCGGTTCTCCCTTTGGCCCGAACGGTCGGTGATCGTGCCCGCGCTGTCCTCCCCCGCGCAAACACGCGTCCGGGCCTTCGTATTTGCTCTCGACCGATCGTAGTTCGTTCAATTAGACCGGATTACGGTCTACATTGTTGACCGAAAGCTGAGTTCCCCTTCGCGGATCAAGCCCGGGCAAGGCTTTTCCGGATCATGCTTGCGACTTCGGCGCACGGAGTTCGGCGTGGCAGCCGCGCCAATCTTTCCGGAGTGAAGGCGAATGGTCGAAGCCGAATTCGGCGGACCGGGAGTGGCTCCAATTTCGCGGCTGATGACGCGCTTGAGCGATGCCGCCGCGAAAGCAGCGCGGGCAGCCGGTCCACCGCTGCTCTTCGGCTTGCGGCTTTGGGCATCGGTCTGTCTCGCTCTCTACGTGACGTTTTGGCTCGAGCTCGACAATGCGTATTGGGCCGGCACATCCGCGGCTCTGGTGTGCCAGCCACATCTCGGCGCGTCGCTGCGCAAGGGATGGTTTCGTATGATCGGCACGGTCGTGGGGGCGGTGTGGATTGTCGCGCTCGCGGCTTGGTTTCCACAGGATCGCGTCGGATTTCTCACGGGTCTCGCGCTGTGGGGGGCCGCTTGCGCATATGTCGCCACGCTCCTGCGCAATTTCGCATCATACGCTGCGGCATTGGCCGGCTTCACCGCGGCCATCCTGGCCAGCGACACGCTCGGTACGACCGGCGGCACCGATGGGCAGATATTTACTTACGCCCTTGCCCGGGTGAGCGAAATCTGGATCGGCATCGCCTGCGCCGGCATCGTGCTGGCCGGGACCGACTTCGGTGCAGCGCCGCGCCGCCTCGCGCTGCTTTTTGCCGATCTGACCGAAAAAATTCTTGCACGGTTCGGCGTTACGCTGGCGCGGGCCGCCTTATTCTCGGACACGCAACCGATACGGCGCGAGTTTGCGCGGCAGGTCATCGCCCTCGATCCGGTGATCGACGAAGCGATCGGAGAATCGTCCTGGCTTCGTTATCGGGCGCCGCTGTTGCAGGAGGCCGTCGACGGCTTGTTTGCGGCACTCGCCGGCTGGCGCACTGTGGCGGTACAACTCGCCTCGTTGCCGGAGGAAGCGGCGAAGCAGCAGGGTGCGAGCATACTGCGCAGAATTCCGCATGAGTTCCTTTCCACGGGAGCGCCGCCCGATCCGCGCCGCTGGCTGGACGATCCGATCGCGACGCGCCGGCAGTCCGACGCAGCGGTGCGTGCTCTGCTCGCCATGCCGGCAACCACGCCATCACTGCGCCTCGTGGCCGACGAGGCGGCGAGGGTGCTCGCCGGCGTGTCGCGGGTTCTTGATGGATTGGCGCTGTTGGTGGTCCAGCGTTCGCCCAGTGATGCGCACCGGCGCCGCGTGAGATTCTACGTTCCCGACTTCCTGCCGTCCGTGGTGAGCGCCGTGCGCGCATTCGTTGCTGTCGGCGCCGTGTCGGTGTTTTGGATCGTGAGCGCGTGGCCGAACGGGGCTGCGGCGATCACCTGGACGGCCATCGGTGTCACTCTGTTCGCGCCGAGAGCAGATGAAGCCTATGCGCGTGCGGTGGGTTTCACGATCGGAAACACATTGGTGACAGCTTGCGCGGCGATCGCAGGCTTCGCGCTGTTGCCGCAGGTCGAAACGTTCTTCGGATTCAGTACGGTCCTCGGGCTTTTTCTGGTCCCCTTCGGTGCGATGATGGCACAGTCGTGGCAGACGGCGATGTTCACCGCCATGGCGGCCAATTTTGTCCCGCTGCTCGCGCCTGCCAATCTGATGACTTACAATACCCTGCAATTCTACAACACCGCGCTCTCCATTCTTGTCGGTAGTACCGTTGCTGTGGTGTCGTTTCGCCTGTTGCCGCCGCTCGCGCCGTCTTTGCGCACGCGGCGGCTTCTGGCAAAGACGTTGCGCGATTTGCGCCACCTTGCGGTCAGCCCTCTGCGCCGGCGGGAAGACTGGGAAGGTCGCATGTACAGCCGGCTCGCAGCGCTGCCCGACCCGGCCGAGCCGCTCCAGCGGGGTCAGCTCGTGGCGGCATTGTCGGTCGGGACCGCCATTATTCACCTGCGCCGGATCGCACCGGGGCTCGGTTTGGGCGCCGAGCTCGACGCGGCCCTGGCCGATTTCGCCCGCCCGGACGTGAGTGCGGCTGCGACGCGGTTTGCCGTCTTCGACCAGCATCTTGCCGCGCTCGCCGATTCCGACGTACCCACGACGTTGCCGCTACGCGCGCGCGGCCGGCTCCTTTCCATCTGCGACGCACTCGTTCAACATCGCGACTATTTCGATGCGCGGGAGTAACCGGTGAAGTTCGCCGAGATCGACTTGTTCGGCGTTTACGTTGCGCCGATCTCGCTGCTGATGATAGCGGCATGGCTTGCCACCATGCTGTTGCGCCGCGTTGCCGACCGTTTCGACGTGCTACGCTACGTCTGGCATCCGGCGCTGTTCGTATTCTCCATTTACATTATCGTTTTGTCGTCGATGGTCCTCATCCTGGCGCGGAGCGCGCCATGACCGACATTGAGACAAAGGCCGAGCGTAGCAAACCGGTGGAGCCGCCCGCCGTCGTCTTGCCGAAGCCGACGCCAAGTAGCCCGCTGCGCGGGCGGCGGGTCCGGATCATTCCGGTTCTGCTAACGCTGGCGATGTCCGCGGTCGCCGCGGTGTTCGGCTGGTGGATGTGGCAGACCTACATGCTGACGCCGTGGACGCGCGACGGCGTCGTGCGCACCTACGTGGTCACCATGGCGCCGGAAGTCGCCGGGCGCGTCGTCAAGCTTCCGGTGGTCGACAACCAGTTCGTGCACAAGGACGATTTGCTGATGGTGATTGATCCGACCGACTATAAGGTCGCGGTTCAACTCACCGAAGCGGCGGTGCGCCAGGCCCAGGCCGACAGCGAAAACGTCGAAGCGCAGATTACCGTGCAACAGGCGCAAGTGAACGCAAGCCAGGCGCAAGTGGAGAGCGCGCAGGCGGCTCTGACCTTTGCGCAACAGCAAGCGGCCCGCTACCGCGACCTGGCGCAGAAAGAGGTCGGGACCGTGCAGATGGAGCAGCAAACGGCCTCGGCGCTCGGTCAGGCGCAAGCGGCTCTCAAGAACGCGCAATCAAGCCTGACGTTGGCGCAACGCCAAGTCGCGTCGCTGAAGGCGCAGCTCGCCGCGGCCGAGGCGAATATCGCCCGCGCCAGGGCCCAGCTCAATCAAGCGCAAGTCAATCTCGACCGGACGCAGATCCATTCGCCGGTGAACGGCTGGGTGACCAACCTGCTGGTGCAACTCGGCGACTACGCGACGGTGGGACGAATGGTCCTGTCCGTCGTCAATGCCGATTCATTTTGGATCGATGCTTATTTCGAAGAGACCCAACTGGCCTCTATTCGCGACGGCGATCCCGCCAAGATCAAATTGATGGGCTATAATGACATCGTGCACGGCACTGTCGCCGGCACTGCGCGCGGCATCAATGTCGCCAACGCCCGCGCCGACGAGCAGGGGCTTGCGACCGTCAATCCGATTTTCACCTGGGTGCGCCTTGCCCAGCGCGTGCCGGTGCGTATTCGCCTCGACAAGGTGCCGGACGACGTTCGCCTCGTCGCCGGCATGACCGCGACCGTCCAGGTCGACGTGGACCCAAAACGCCGCTGAACTCTCGCTCTGGCGTCTCGTCGCGACACATTCTCGCGTCCGCTATTTCTCAGCCGCAGCGATTGCCGATTTCAGCGCCGCGACGTTGCTCTTTGATGCGGCTGTCGCCACCGCATTGGCGAAGCTGATGAACTCGGTAATGTCGCTGAGGAAGCTTTCCGAAGGCGCTTCGTTCTTGAGCTTGGCGAAATTCGCCATGATGGTGTCGAACCGCGTCTTTGCTGTTACGGTATTGTTGTCGGCAAGAGTGTCGTAATTCCCGGCGATAGTATTGAGGCTATCGACCTGCGGTTTGAGCTTCGCCCAGGCCACATTATAGCAACCGATGAAAGCTTCGTTGGGCGCTTTGCTCGGAAGACGGTCCTGCGAGCTAAGACTGATGTGCTGGCAGTCGTCGATTTTGCTCAAGTCGATCTGGGTTTCGCGGATCGATACCAGCTGCTCGACAAACGCTCCGACGGTGCCGTAGCGGGACATGACCGAATAAGCGTCGACGGCGGCTGCGAGCTGGTCGCCGGCCTTGCGGATCTTTGCTTGCGTTTGCGGGTCGTCCAATGCGGTTTGAATGGCTTTGAGGCGCCGCGCTTCATCGACGGCTTGACTCGCATTGATCAGGACCGGTTGGAGGATGGAAAGGAAGGTATCGATGGCCCCGCCGATCGGACCGAGAAATGCGAAAGTTGAGACGCTGGTCCCAGAACCGCCCGCGTCGGTCACCGCCTCGGTCACCGCTGTGGTGCCTATTGCCGTGCCGTAATAGGCACTTTCGTACCCGTTCAGGTCGGCGGCGCAGTTTTTGGAAACTTTGTCGCTCAGCTCCTTGATGGCTGCCGCGTCGACGGCAACTTTATTTGTGATTGCGTAGCTCGAACTGGCGAAGAGAAGCTTTATGGCGCCTGGTATATCCGTGGCAGCAGGCGCCTTGGTACTGACCGTGTCGATATTCTGCGCAAGCGTATTGAGATAATTGAGGTAGATGGAATTGGTGACGTAGTTCTCGCGCGGCTCGCACAGGATCGCAATTTCACCAAGCGAAGAATCTTTTCGCAAATCGATTGGCTGGTTCAATCCTCCTTTCATGAGCGTAGTCGCCAGCGCCTTTCGAATCGCGAGGGTTCTTTGTTCAGATCTGTCGTTTTTGAGCGCAGCGGTAGCGCTTGTCGCCAATGCGCCGATGCTCGAGACGGTCGATTCATATACGCCGGGCACCGTGATGGTGTTGCCGAGCGTCGTGGTCGTCGCCACCGGGCTTTTGGCCGGCGCTTGTGCACCGGCCGGCGCGGACAGGACGAAAGCGGTACACGCGAGCAATGGCAAAGCTGATGTGCGGAACGAATTCATAGCCCCCTCCCGGCATGGCGAAATGCTGGCTGGACGAAGCGTGAGTTTGGAGCGGAACATCGCCTCACGCAATGGTTGCGTTTCGGTTGATCTGCTAGTATGCTCAGATTGCCTTCCGCTACCTGGGGCATGCTTTCAATGCCGCGAAGCGACAGTTTCATGACCGACATGATCAGCGGCTCGATCCGTCCAGACGGATGGGACATGTCATCCTTTGGCTGGTTCCCGGTCCCGGACGTTCAGTAAGCAATGCAAAGCTGGCGTGCTCTCGGGCACGCAGTGGCTTCGAGAATGATGTGGTCCACAGCGCGTCCGCGCGTTGGGCCGTTTGGGGGTGAGCGTATGTCTACCGATGAAACGGACCCCAAGCGTGTGTCGAAAGAGCGATCCGAAGTTCTCGACGCCCTCGCCAAGTCACCGCAGCGCTATGGGGATACCAAGGCGTTTGCCAAACGCATGCGCGCGGCGCGCGCTTTCGACGAACTTGGCGTCGTTTGCGATGCGATGCGGTACTACGACCCGAATGATCTCATAATCCGCGTGTGGGAGGCTCAGTCCCTCGTGGACCGCGGCATGCCGATGGCTGCCCGCGATGTTCTTCTGCCGGCACTCAAGCTGGCAGTCGAGAAAAACGACGAGGTGGCTTGGTTTGAAATCCAAGGACTGCTCGGGCGCGCGGCGAAGCAAGTTTTCGTCGAGCATGTTGCTACCACGCCCTATGGAGCAAACGCCTATCTTGAGGAGGCGCTGACGGCGTATCGGACCGCCTACACACGAGACCCGCTCAAAGCTTATTACCATGGCGGCAACGTTGCAGCTTTGCTGCGGCGTAAATTGCTGCTTGGCGCGCCGTCGGTCGGCGCCGACGATCCCGTCGCTTTTGCGGAGAACCTTCGCAACGTATGCGACTCTATCCCAATAGCTGATCGCAACTATTGGTGGTATGCGACCTCCGCCGAGGTGGAGCTTGGCCGCGGAAAATACGATTCTTTCGTCACGGAGCTGAAGAAATTTCTTGACCATCGCGGTCCCGACGGCGAGCGGGATACGGAGCCATTTGCCGTCAACAGTATGCTGCGTCAATTGCGCGAGGTTTGGCTGCTGGATAGCGAGGAAATGCCGACTGTGGCGCGGGCCGCGCTCGGGTTGTTAAGCACGGCGTTATTGCAATGGTCCGGACCCGACGGGCGCAAGGAAGCGCTGGTCGTACCGGCCGCCAGTGTTGCCGCCGAACGCACGATCGATGCTACGACCCGCGATCAGCTACAAAAAGTATTCGGCGATGTCGGGCCCATGTCTGTCGAATGGTGGCAGCTCGGTCTAAAGCGCGCTCGATCGGTCGCCGCAATATATGGTCCCGGTTCAATGGGACCGCGACGCGTCGGCACCGGCTTTCTTGTCAGGGTAAAGACCCGCGGCGGAGAGGATGTCGGCTATTTTGTCCTGACCAACGCCCACGTAATCGGCGATCCCGATCCCAAGGAAGTCGCGGTGCAGTCTTACCAAGAAGCGATTGTTCGGTTTGAAGGCTACGACCCGACCCGGGACTTCAAGATCAAAAGCGTTCCGTGGGTTTCACCCATCACCGTGCTGGACGCCACGCTTCTGGAAATAGACGGCTGTCCTGCCGATATCGAGCCTATCCCGATCACGATGACTTTGCCGAATGCGGCATCAGAACGTCGGCTCTACATCATCGGGCATGCCGGCGGTAACGAGCTCGCCTTTTCTTTTGAGGATAATCAGCTGCTCGATCACGAGGGGCCGCCGGACGGGCATCCGCGTCGGCAGGGCGTCATCCTGATGCATTACCGCACACCAACCATGGGTGGCAGTTCGGGAAGCCCTGTCTTTGTCGACAACCGGTGGACTGCGGTCGGTTTGCACCACAGCGGTAGCGCGGCCATGCAAAGACTCTACGGCAGACCGGGCACCTATCGGGCCAACGAGGGCATCGCGCTCGGCTGTATCTCCGAAGCGCTGAAAAGCGAGAACTGGGAATTGTGCACGTAAACTCTGGGGAGGACGTTGCATGAATGACGACACAGAAGATTCGCGCACGGCCGCGAAGCAGTTCCTGCGCAGGTTCGGAACGCAAGGCGGTAGCAAAACGGAAAGCACTGGCGATTCAGTCGGAGGGAGCGATCCCGCCGCGCCGATCGGCGATGCCCGCGTTAAGGACGCTCTCGATCATTTGGACAACGCCATTGCGCAGGCGCAACAGCGCACCGGCAACGCCGATGCGGAGACGGCGGAGCAGCTCAAGTCAGTCGCCGCGCAAGGGCTGCGAAAGCTCGCAACCGAAGGGGCCGCCGCCAAGCTCTCGACCGAGGAGAGACTCGGCCTCGAAGCGGTCATCCGCGCCGACGGTTCACGCCCGGTTTTCTTCATCCGCAAAGGTCAACTCGACCGGACTGGCGTCGCGGTCGGCAACTGGAACGACGCCTTGAACATGCACGCCCAGCATATTGCGGACGTCGTGCCGGCGGTCGGGCGCATCGGTCTCAAGCAGAATCGGTCGGAATATACCGGTACTGGGTTTCTGGTCGGAAAGAACCGCGTTCTGACCATTCGCCACGTGCTCGAAGCGATTGCCGATCAAGCCAAAGACGGAAGTTGGAAATTCAAAGGCGATGCCAGCATCGATTTCATCGCCGAACAGGACAATGCGGCGACCCTGCTGTGCAACATCACCAGCGTGCTTTTCGCGGGGCCCGAGCCAATCAATGAGGAAATCGATCCGAAAAAACTGGATTTGGCACTGCTGGAAATCGGTTCGCCCGCCGGAGGAAAGACTTTGCCGGAGCCGCTGACGATTTCGACCAAGAGCGGCATCGTGACAACGCCCCGTGATCTTTATGTGGTCGGATTTCCAGCTCAGGCGGGGCTGTATTTCGGCGCCGGTGATCCCGACGTCGGCACCGAATATGCCAAAGTCCTGACGTCCATCTTCGCAGACGAATTCGGCGTCAAGCGCCTCGCGCCGGGCCATGTCGACGCCGGATTGGGCTCTGTCGCAGACGGGGGCAAAAACTGGGCATTCGAGCACGACGCTTCCACTCTTGGCGGCAATTCGGGCTCGTGTATCGTCGATTTCGGCGATGGCCTGTCGGTTATTGGTTTACATTTCGGCGGTGGGCCACGGCACGAAAACTACGCGCACGCCTTGGCGGTGCTCAAGCCGACTTTCACTAACCTTGAGGTGAATTACGCTTAGCGTGGAATGACGACACGGCTCGAACGCGCCGGCATGTCGTTTCCGCGCCCAAGCGCTTGATGCAAGCTCCTGAAACCGTGGGCGTCTGTGTTCCGCGAAGGACAGGCGATCATGGATGGATGTTGAACACACCTCACGTCGCCTGAATTGCGATGTCTTTGGCGTCTACGCGGCAAGTCCCGCTTCGAATAGCGCGGCCTCGCTTTCGCGCCGGATCTGCAATCCCCTGACGGTCGGCCACAGACGCTTCATGCTCCGTATCTGACCGGGTATGTCGGCGAAATTCTGCGACGCCATGTCGGCCCTGATGTTCCGCATTTCCGTGAAACGGTCGCCGTCCTGGTCGAACGAGGCACCGCGATTGTAGGTTAGGGACACCAGCGCGCCGAGGCAGTCGCCGTCAAGCTTATCGGTGTTGGAAAGGTATTTTTGCACCAATGCGATCCATTTTGGGATCACTTTGGTGCGGTGAACCGTGATCGCCGGCGTCCAAGGCACCGTGACAGTCGCCTGCAAGCTCTGTGCGAGGCCCTGGGCACTAGCACCTCTGACCCCGATAGCCGGCCGCAGCGCCTGGATGACCGCATCCGGGATTGCTCCTTGCCAATCCTGCCCGAGCAGCTGTTGCGAGACATAGCCGACGTCGTAACCGATCCCGATGGTGACGCCGGAGGCGCCGCCCGGCCAGATCGGATGTTGGTATTTCGCTTGGTAGGCGGCTTGGCTGCTAACTTCGAACATGACGATCATGTTGAACGCCTTGTCGGAGATGGGCGTACTGGAGGGTTCGAGTTGAGGGGCTGTGCTCTCGAGGCCGCCTGCGAACGGCTGAATCATCTTTTCGAAAAACCATTCGCTCCCGTCGCGTATGGCATGAGCCTGCTCGATGGCGCTTTGGTCGTCCGCGCTCAACGCGCCTGCTGTCGTTTGATCCGTCATTCTTCCCTCCCTCGTTGTCTGCGCTTGACGCGCGATGTCAGAGCACCTTCAGAATTCCGGCTCATAAGTTCGTGCACTATTCAGGCCCGGCGAAGCGAAAAGAGCCGCTCTTTCGGCTTCCGACGTCATAACCGGCCGGGCTCATCAACCCCTTTTAGGAGCTGAAGATTCCGATTTCCAAAGCGCGCTTTGAGGATCGAAGCTTGGGGAGGCCCAAAAGTGACATGGGCCGGTGGTATGCCGAGAGCGTTGACGACCCGATGCGCTCTCCCCGACGGACTCAATCGCAGCGCGTTTCTAACGAATATGATTTTAATATCCCGCATGTGCGTCCCGCATGTGACGTAAGTCATTCGCTGGTCGGAACATGCGTGGTATCCCGCGACCAACTTATAATTGTCCAGCGCGATCCGGCTCAACGCGATCCATAAAGAATGATCGGCCGCCTATTGGCCGTAGATGGGTGGGGGACAATGGCAACTTGCTTCGTGATCGTGGGATTTGGCGCAAAGACTGATTTTCGCCAACTCCGCGGCGTGTGCTCAATCCCGGCGTAACGTGTAAAGACATTATCAAGCCGTCTGTCGAGAGGGTGGACTTAGACTGCGTGCGGGCTGACGAAATCGTTCGTCCGCCGGTTATCGACAAACCGATGTGCAATCATTTGTTCAACGCAGATTTACTGATTGCGGATCCGTGGATGTCCAATGCCGACGCAATCCACGAGCCCGGGGCTCGGCTATTGGGACATCCGTAACGCATCGCCAAAAAGGGATGCCGGATTGCAGGGGGAGGACATGAGCGCGCAACTTAATCTCGTCGCGAAGCGGCAGGCGACATGGTCGCAGGCCGCGAACGTGCTCAAGAAGCGAATTGATATCGTGCGCTGGCTGGTCTTCGCGCTGGCGATAACCGGGGCTTTGCTGGCCGCAGCCGCAAGCCAAACGCCGGACACACCCGAGGCGCTGACCCTGCATCGCATCTTGACCGCCATCGGCACAGTGCTGCTTGCCGCCGGTACGTTTATCTCCGCGCGGCTCTTGAAGGAGACTGAGATTCAAGGCTGGGTGCGCATGCGCGCCGCTTCCGAAGCGCTCAAGCGTGAGGCTTTCAAATATGCGGCGGGCGCACGTCCGTACGACGATGCGCAGGCTGATCAGAATCTCGATCACGCGTGCGCAAGCATCGAAAAAGATCTTGATGATCTTTCCGATCGCACGGTTGCGTCGGATAGCACGGGCTCCGTGCCCTTGAACAAAATCACGAAGGAAGAATACCGCGATTCGCGGATGAGCCAAGTTGCTTCATTCTACAGACCGCGCGCTCAGCATTATAAGAAGATCGCTTCGAGATGGCGGGCCTGCGAATTTGTCCTTGCGCTCGCCGCAACGATTGTCACCGCGCTTGCCGGAGTTGTCGGCAAGGTTGGGATTGGGGCGGGTTTCCAATTTGATCTGGCGGCCCTGACGGCAGTTCTGACAACGGTTAGCGGCGCCATTCTCGCTCATATCGAAGCGGCTCGATATCAATATCTGGTCACAAGCTATCTGGCGACGGCGCGTCGGCTGGAAGATGCGAGCGTGGAGTTCGACGCCGCGGGTGCCGACCCGCAAAAGTGGTCCGACTACGTCAACGGCTGTGAGGACATTTTGGCCGCCGAAAACAGTTCGTGGGTAGCCGGCTGGACCAAGTCACGAAATCCACAGGCCGTCTCCAACGGGTGAGCCGTGCCTTGGACGGTGATCCTGCAACTCGTGTTCGCCGTGAAACGGAAAGCCGTCGATATGCCGGGTACGATCTTAGCGGCAGAGGAGGGGACGATGACATATCTCGACAACTGGGAAACAAAGTTTGTTCCATCCCGACCGCGTAAGCTCCTGGCGCTCGACGGCGGCGGGATCCGCGGCGTGACGTCGCTCGAGATTCTGCTCAAGATCGAACAAGATCTGGCGAAGGCGACCGGCCAAGGCAGTTCCTTCCGCCTCGGGGATTTTTTCGACTATATCGGCGGCACCAGCACCGGGGCTATCATCGCGGCTGGCTTGGCGGTCGGAAAATCGGTTCAGGAATTGATACAATTCTATGCCGAGGCCGGGCCGCTGATGTTTGAGAAGACCGCGCTCTTGGGGCGGCTTCGCAGCTTCTATGCGGCCGATCCGCTGCGCGATAAGCTCAAGGGTGTTTTCGGCGATCGGTTGCTGGGAGCGTCCGATCTGCGATGCCTGCTGCTGATCGTTACGCGCAACGCCACAACAGACTCGCCTTGGCCAGTTTCGAACAACCCGCTGGCTCACTATAACGATCGTGCTCGCAGCGACTGTAATCTGAAAATTCCGCTTTGGCAGCTCGTCCGCGCCAGCACCGCCGCTCCGGTCTATTTTCCACCGGAGATGGTGCCGTGGGATCCGAGCGACCCTGCCAAGACCTTCTTTTTCGTCGACGGTGGGGTGACCCCTTACAACAACCCGGCCTTCGCGCTGTACCGCGCGGCGACGCTTCCGCAATATCGGCTGAACTGGCCGACCGGCGAGGACGCGATGATGTTGGTTTCGGTCGGCACCGGCTTAGCGGCTCAAACCGCTCCTCACATCGATCCTCGCGGGCAGCTTTTGCCGCTGAACGTTGCCCATTTACCGGGGATCTTTATGGGCGGCGCCGCTGTCGACCAGGATATCAATTGTCGTACGATTGGCCGCTGCGTATTTGGTGACCGCATCGACCGCGAACTTGGCGATATGATCCCGCGAAAAGGCGACCCTCCGATCGGGGCGGAGATTCCCTTGGAAGAGGGCTGTGGCCGCCATTTTCTGTATGCGCGCTATAATCCTGACGTCAGCCGCGACGGCCTCAACGCCTTGGGATTGCCCAAGGTCGATCCGGCGCACGTGCAAGCTTTGGATGGGATCGAGCACATCGGCGAGATGCAAAAGGTCGGTCAGGCCTACGCGACCAAATTCGTTGACATGACACCGTTCCGCGAATTCACCACCACCTAAAACGGTTCGCCACTGGAGCGGTCGTGTCGTGAGCCTGGGGCGAGCGCGATCGGTCTCGACTGGAAGCGGTGACGCTTTAGGTCCAGAGCTTCGTGGTATCCAGCCAATACGTATTGCCGCCTTTGCTTTTGACCGCTTGCATGAGGTGCTGCGTTCCGCCTGGGCCGTCGCCCCCCTCGCCATTCCACAAACAAACAAAGTCAAGCTTTTCGGCGCCGAAACTCGTGGCCACGTCCAGCATGCGTAAATTGTTACGCTCGAAGGGGTCTTCGTTCGACGGCCCGAGTTCGTTCGGAGTTATGTGAAGCTGGGCGGTCGCCTTCGCCATGAGATAGCGCTGGTGCCAATCGGCGTTCGCAAAATCGACGGATTGGGCGAGAAATTCATTCTCAGGCAACGGCAAGTACAATTCGAGGCGTAAGTTTCGAGCGATCGAAGCCTCGGCGAAGAGTAAGTCGCCGCCACAGGCACCGCCGCATATAGCGAGGTCGGAAGCACCGGCGGCGCCGATCTGATCGAGTGTACGGCCAATCTCGCTCGCCGCCACTTTTTCTTTGCTGGCGGGGAAGCGAGGCGTCGGCCGATCTGGTTTATCGATCATATGGCCACTGAACAGGACGACCTTGCGGGGAAATGGCCCGGGGTGCTCATGGAAAGCCATTGCTCATTGCCTCCGGCGACTCCGATTGCAGCATGCATCTTAGCCAGTATTTGCAGACATCGTGACTCTTTGGCGCGAAACAAGCTGCAGCGCATGGCGTCTACCGCGACGGTGATCTTCACGGGTGCAGTTTCTACAGATCGCCGCAGTGGTTTGGTGAGAAAGCGCGCTCGGTCGATGCCGCTGCCTGAACCCCTCCCAGCATGCCAGAACAGGTCGACCAAGTGCAATCTTGTGACGGACAACACTTGGATAGCCGCGGCACCGTGATTTCATCCATTGATGCTTTGGTTAAGGTCAACGGGTCTTGTCAATGAAAGAAGAAGAATGCGCGCTCTATGAGCGCGCCAAGCGGCTTGGCTATATTCTGCGGCGTACAAATAATAATGAGTATTCACTCACGGCGATGGATGGATCCGGCGACGGCTGTGTAGGAGGCAGCGATATCGAAAGTATCCATCAGTGGCTTGATCAAAAAGAGCGCGGCAGCGCCGCCTGAGCGCTTCTCAACGTCGCCCCTCTGACGCTGGCGAACGAACAACTGATCCAGGCAGAATCGCTAGGCGTTGAGCGGATAGGCGGCTTTTTGCGGTGACGATGCGGGGCTAGCGCGGGAACCCGGAGCGCTGTCTAAGTCCATGCAAGCGCCAAGACAACCGCGCGACTTGATTTTGATCACATCAATCAGTGCCGATTTCTCCCGTCGTCTAGCAGGCGGTCGAGCGTCAATGGCTGCGTATTTGACCGTTGCGCCGTTCAGAGCATGGGTGGTTCGGATCGGACAAGGCGACGAGCGTCCACACGAACCCGGCGCCCGACTATGCCGCCCTGGTGCCGCAGCGGTTCAAAGAATTCTTCAGAGATTAAAATCCTGCAAGTTGACACTTTCCTCCCGACGGTGGGACGCTCCTTGAAACAGGAAGGATTTGTGGCATGGCAAATCCGCGTTTGCGCATCAGCCTTAGATTGGCGAACGGCGCCATACTTGCTCCGAGCAAAATAGCGCTACTGGAAGCAATTGCCGCAACAGGTTCAATATCCGCGGCGGCGCAGTCAGTGCACATCTCATACCGCGCTGCTTGGCAATGGGTGAAATCCATAAACGACATGTTAGGCAGTCCTGCCGTTTTGACTGAAACGGGCGGTCGGAAAGGAGGTGGAGCAAAACTCACCGCCAGCGGAACAAAAGTGGTTGCGATCTATCGGGCAATCCAAAGCCGGGCGCAAACTGCGGCAGCACACGAACTTCAAATGCTAAACGCAATGACGCGAGAGCGTGAGCGCCAACATTTGCCGTCGCAAAGACCGGAGAAGCTTCCAGTTTGATCAAGAGCGAGCTGGGCCGACCGTGTTGCAACGATGTCACGCCTGCGCGTTTCTTTACTGTTTGAACCCAAGGGCTGTTGACAAGCCGCTTTCAACCATTGAGCTTTCCGCAATATCCGGCGGAATATATCGCGCAGGCGGATCAAGATAGCAGGGGGCTTTATGGGGAGCGTTGATCGTTGCAAGGGGCGGCGGCTTCTGGGGCTTGGCCTAGCTATAGCCGGGTTGACGCTAGGCTTGGTGCCATTGACGGCGCGCGCGGGCGGTATGATCGATTCGGGTGCTGTTTCTTCGTGGATTAATATGGTGTCGGCGAGCCAAGATGCTCAACCGCACTGGATGACGCCACTCGTCACTGTTACGCCCCGTCTTGAGCAAGAGCTTCGCTGGGACTTTTATGACCAGCAAAATGGCGCAGGCACACAAGGCAATGGCCAACGCCTGCTCAGTGACGGCGGTCCTGGTGGCCCTCGAGTAGAATTCATTCCGACGTACAATACCGAAATCATTTTGGCGGCACCGCCGACAATCTCGGCCTCCGGGCCGAGGGGCACTCAAACCTCTGCCGGCGATTGGCCGGCCTTTCTTGCGAAATACCGCTTCATTTCCGCGAATGAGCAAAACGGAAATTATATCGTGAGCGGCTTCTTCCAGATGTCCGTTCCAAGCGGCAACGGGGCCGGCATCTCAAACAATGTCTTGGTTGCGCAGCCCACCTTGGCCTTCGGCAAAGGCTGGGGCGATTTCGATATTCAATCGACGGTTAGCGTTCAGGTGCCAGTCGAGTCCTATAATTGTCTGCCGGCTGGAGCTACGCTTTGTACAGCCGTTCCAAAAACGGGTACATTCGTTGGCAATTTCGGCGACCCGGTACTGTGGAATACGACCTTCCAGTATCACCTGTGGCAATATTTTTGGCCGGCGCTTGAAGTCAACTACGAATACTGGCCGAACGGGACGCATGCAGGCCTGAACCAAGTCTTACTGACCCCGGAGCTTATTTTGGGCCGCTTCCAAATCGCTCCACGGCAAGCCCTCATCATCGGCGCTGGCTATCAGATGGCTGTAACGAACAACCCCGTGACTCAGAACAATTTCGTCGCTTCGGTTAGGTTCACCTTCTAACAACGAGCGAGACGGAGGGCTTCGCGTGTTCCTCGCTGTTATACGCTTGAATTGGGCGGTGAGGGATTAGTCCTCGTCTTTATGGGCAACCACGCAAGGAGCGTTGGCAATGCTTACCCTTTGGGCACTCATTCTCCTAAATCCAGTGCCGGGAGTTGACGTACCGCCGCGCGACGTTGCGTATTTCCGTACCATAGCGCAGTGCGAACACGTAGCCGCCGTTTCCAAGCGGAGATGGCCGGAATTTAGATACGATTGCCTTAGGATCACCCGCTAACCAGAGCGGCGGAGAGTAAAGGTAATTTCGTCGCATCGCTGCGCGACGATGTCCGGTTTGTCAGGCGCATGTTCACCGGCGCCGCATTAGCCGTTAGTTACTCGGCGCCACGCCATCCCAGCCTAAGCCGCGGTTCGTTGATCGTGCGCGGGGCGTTTCCCCGCGCCCCTGGATAGTTGAGGAGCAACACATTTGAAATTTGTGTTCTACCGGGACACTTATGGCTGCGGTATCGGCTAAATGCTTGAAATCATTGGCGCGCCCTATGGGAATCGAACCCATGTTTCCGCCGTGAAAGGGCGGCGTCCTGGACCGCTAGACGAAGGGCGCGGACCACGCGCGTACGGCGCTGTGGAGAGGGCGCGACATATAAAGGGCTTTGGCGGGGCCGGCAAGCAACAAGAAACCGATGTCGCGGTCGGCGGCCTTATCGGTTCCTCGCCCCGAATCCGAAAGCTCGAGAACGTGCTTCCGTAACGGTGCCGTCCGGTTCGACGCTGCCCCCTCGCCGGGTTAGTGACGAGGCCGGTGGTCGGGAAATCAAGCCTCGGTCAGTGTCGGCGGAAGCGAGCCATGCTCTTGATCGCGAACCGCCGCGGACGCCCGGGTCGAGGCCGCGGCGGTTTTGGAATCTCGATTGGATCAGGCGCCTCGGCCAATCGGGAGGGGTGCGCTCCAGTCGGAGCGCTGTGCCGCAGCTTTCGGCAGATCTGCGATATTTGCCGAAAGCCGATTTCGGCTTCCTCGAAATCCGATCCGTCTCACCAATGGCCGGTGTTGGGCATCGAGGTCCACGGCTCCTTGGGAGGCAGCGGCGCACCTTTCTGCAACAACTCGATGGATTGTTTGTCGGGAGAGCGGACAAACGCCATCACGCCGTCGCGCGGCGGACGGTTGATGGTCACGCCGGCCTTCATCAACTGCTCGCAAGTGGCGTAGATATCGTCGACCTCGTAGGCGAGGTGGCCGAAATACCGGGCCTCCCCATAATCTTCCTTGTTATCCCAGTTATAGGTCAATTCGACCAACGGCGCCGCCCGGTTCTCCGGCCCATTGGCCACGAGCGCGTCGTCGCCTCCAGCCGCCAGAAACACCAGCGTGAATTTTGCCTGGTCATTGACGATCCGCCGGACCTCTTTAAGGCCGAGCTTGTTGCAATAAAAATCAAGCGCCGCGTCGAGATCGCGCACGCGCAACATCGTATGCAGATACCGCATTATGCACCTTGACTGGTTGAGTTCGATCTTGGTGTTGCGAAACTTAGGAGAGCTGTTGCTCTCCATCTTCATGGACGCGTTCCGGGAAGCCTGTATGACCCTCGAGGCACGTCCAAGGGCCAAGCTTTTTCCGAAACGGGCATTAGATATGTAGGGCAGGCGGGTAAGGATCGGAAGTATGCCAGTGGACGATCTGGTTCGTGCGGAGGCAAGGCTCCGGGAGATGGTCGACGCCGCACGCGTGATCGTGCCGTTCACCGGCGCCGGGATCTCCACCGAATGCGGCATACCCGATTTCCGTTCCCCGGGCGGAATTTGGAGCAAGAACCGGCCGATTGCTTTCGACGAGTTTTGCGCCAGCCAGGAGGCACGCAATGAATCCTGGCGGCGGCGGTTCGCTATGGACGATGCCTTCGGCCATGCGCAACCAGGTCGCGGCCATAAGGCGTTGGCAAGCCTCTACCGTGCCGGCAAAATTCCGTCGGTCGTGACGCAGAATATCGACAATCTACACCAGGCCTCTGGCATTGCGGCCGAGCATGTCGTCGAACTGCACGGCAATACGACGTACGCGTTGTGCCTCGATTGCGCGAAACGCTACGAGCTTGCGTGGGTACAGGCGCACATGGATGGCGGAAATGGCTGCGCTCCGGACTGCACGGTCTGCGGTGGCTACATCAAGACCGCAACAATCTCGTTCGGACAGGCCATGCCCGATGCTGCGATGCGGCGTGCGCGCGAACTCACCTTGTCTTGCGATCTTTTTCTAACGATCGGCACATCGCTTGTGGTTTGGCCGGCTGCCGGATTCCCTTTGATGGCCAAGGAGAATGGCGCGTGGCTTGTCATCGTCAATCGCGAACCGACGGAATTTGACGACATCGCCGATCTCGTGGTGCGCGAAGACATCGGCGCAGTCTTCGCGCCTTTCATTGACGCTGCGTCATCCACCGATGTTCACAGGCCGTGATAGTTTTGGCTGTGTGTTGCATTTTTGTGCTTTTCCCCCCGACGGCGAATGTTATCTTTGATTCACGAGATTCGTGAGATTCGTGAAAACGCCCCGCTGGGCGTCAGCACAGAAGAAGCGGCGGCCTCAGCGTCATGGCCTCGGACGGAATCGAAAGTAAGTCGATCGCGTTGGGGCTTGGGCCTGACGTCGATCTCACCGATGAAAGCGCGGCGAGCGTTATTGAAGTCGCCGGCGTCATCAAATGGTTCGATGTGGCTAAGGGATTTGGCTTCATCGTGCCGGACAACGGCATGGCCGACGTGCTGCTGCACGTGACGTGCCTGCGCCGCGATGGCTATCAGACCGCTTATGAGGGCGCCCGTGTGGTTTGCGAGGTGCTGCCGCGCCCCAAAGGCTTGCAGGCATTCCGCATCATCAGCATGGATGAATCGACGGCGGTTCATCCGGCGCAGATGCCGCCGCCGCGAACCCATGTTACCGTAGCGCCGACGAGTGGTCTCGAACGGGCGCAGGTGAAATGGTTCAACAGGCTTCGCGGTTTCGGTTTCCTCACGCGCGGGGACGGCACACCCGACATCTTCGTCCACATGGAGACGTTGCGCCGGTTCGGAATTACCGAGCTGCGTCCGGGGCAGTTCGTCCTCGTCCGCTTCGGACCTGGACCGAAGGGGCTCATGGCCGCCGAGGTACGTCCCGAGAGCGGTTCGCTCGGTCCGTCTTCCCATTAAGCGATATATTCGTGTCGTCACAACGGCTCGGTCAGCCGGTAGCGTCGCTGCTGAAATCGGTAGTCGGAGTTGTCTTTGCATGCATGCTGTGGACCGGCTTTGTTCCGGCTTATGCTGCTGGCGAGGCGACTATCGAGATCATCAGCAAGTCCGGCGTCCATCCCTTCGTGGTCGAGCTTGCCGCCAACGACGCGGAGCGCGAGCACGGACTGATGTTCCGCAAGGAGCTGCCGGACGGCCGCGGTATGCTGTTCGATTTTCAACACGACGGGCCGGTGGTGTTCTGGATGCACAACACTTTCATCCCGCTCGATATGATTTTTATCCGCGCCGACGGCAGCATTTTGCGCATCGCGGAAAATACCGAGCCGCTATCGGATCGTCGCATTCCGTCAGGCGGCCTGGTCAGGGCGGTACTGGAAGTGATCGGCGGCACGGCGCGCAAGCTTGGTATCGAGCCGGGCGACAAAGTGACCGGCTCCATCTTTAAAAAGTAAGCTCTAGCCGTCCCGGTCGTCTGCCTTGCTGACGGCCGTCGAAACATGTATCCAACGGGCGCTAGATCGCGATCGCCTGTAAGATTGCATCGATAGCGGTCTGGCTCTCCGGTCAAGCGTATCCCGCGGGCAAGCCGTGGGTATGCTTCTCGGAGATCGTTTTCGATCCTCGGATCGTCTCCGTGGGGTCGAGTTTTCAGATGTGCCGCGGGGTATAGCGCAGCCTGGTAGCGCGGCAGTTTTGGGTACTGCAGGTCGCAGGTTCGAATCCTGCTGCCCCGACCAACTAAATCAAGGACTTAAGCGGAAACCAGGGCGCTAAATCTTC